>Ga0075423_10000063_pt1 | contig 58785 bp, 60 predicted proteins | sample SoiMethybrSBSTD2_FD_80114 | JGI IMG/M metagenome (GOLD analysis project Ga0075423, IMG submission 80114) | Bulk soil microbial communities from a Populus tree surrounding site in Tennessee, USA - Soil MetaG P. TD hybrid SBSTD2 | ecosystem: Environmental > Terrestrial > Soil > Tree plantation... | reverse complement strand
GTGGTTGGCCGCCGTGATCTTCGGGTGGACGGCATCGCGGTTGTCGATCTTGATGTGATTGTCGAGTGCTCGTCAGGTACATATGTGCGGGCGCTGGCTCGTGATCTTGGCGCGACCCTCGGAACAGGCGGTCACCTGACCGCTTTGCGCCGCACGCGCGTGGGGGTGTTCACACTCAACGAGGCCCAGACGCTTGCCGAGGCTGAAGGAGGGCTCAGGATCGCGTCACTTGATCAGGTCGTCCGCAGCAGCTTCGCAACGTTGGCCGTCGACGCGGTGCAGGCAAACTACATCCGAAACGGCCGGCGGTTGATAGGTGTGATCTTGCCTGGCGGCACCACGGCACTGCTAGACCAGAACGGCTCCTTCCTGGCGCTTTACCGCCAGGAAGGACCTGATGCCATAGCCGAAGCGGTTTTTGCATAAGAAACGCTATGGCGTCCCGATCACCGGAGAGGCCAGATAGTAGACACATCGACCGGAAGACAGACTTCCTTGTCCCCCGCCTTGCCGTCCACGGGATTTGTCTCTTTTGCGTGAATCACAATCGACATGATGCCGTCGGTATCCTCGGGCACAAAGTTAACCTCGGTTCTAGATACCGCTTTGCCAGCATTGGGCTGCAAGCTGAACCAAACTTCGGAGTTCAAATCACCAAGACGGTGCTGGTAGTGCGGGCCAGTCCCGGCAATGTCATCTGTCTTGCAGCCGCCAGTGTGGAGATGAGATCCGAATACATGATTAAGGGGCACCAAATCTTGGTTGATCTCTCTTACCTCCAGCGAGAACTTGGTCTTGCCGTCGGTTGTCTCAGTCACCTTGAGCTTCGCTTTGGCCGAATCGAACGCGCCAGTCATCGGGCCCTGGGGGCCAACATTGTCCGTCTCTAGATCGGTCAGCCAGCCCGGAAATACCTGCTGAAGCAGCGTCTCGCCGCTCGCGAGCTGCGTTCCGCCCAGAACAAATGCGCAGCCTGCAATGCCCCCAAGCGCAGCTTTAGTAATGCGGTTCACTGTCCCCCCAAGAAAAATCCAGATCCCTGCCTGTGCCCCGATAGTCTTCCATGACCTGCATTCCTGTGTGTTCCCTTGCGCAAACCTGTTGCTCGGCATCAGGCTGATTGAGTCGGCCGTCTGCTTAACTGTTCGAGATTGCGAACAGGAGGATCAGGAGGCGCATCGAGTGAGCAGCCCGACCGTGGTAGTAATCGGCAACTTCGATGGAGTCCATCGGGGTCACGCCGAGCTCATCCGAATGGCTCGGGCCTCTGAGCCCGGAGCGCGCGTCGTTGCCATCACCTTCTGGCCGCATCCGATGTCAGTGATTAGACCCGATCAGACCCCACTCTTGCTCACCACGCTGGAACGCCGTAAGGAGTTGCTGCGCCAAAGTGGCGTCGATGAGGTTGTGGTCGTTCACTTCACCTCTGAGGTAGCCAGCTGGAGCCCGTCCCAGTTCGTCGACACGGTCATCAGGCCGCTGCATCCGGCGCGGATCGTAGTGGGCGAAAACTTCCGTTTCGGTTTCCGCGCCTCTGGAGACGCCTCGACGCTCGCAGAGCTCGGAGCGGGAGAGTTCAAGGTGCAGGCGCTGCCGCTGTTTACTGATGGCACCGAACCAAGCTCCTCAACGCTCATCCGTCATGCGGTGGCTGAGGGCGACTTCGGCCGGGTTCGGGAGCTGAGCGATAACGTCTTTCGGTTCTCCGGGGTTGTGGTACGCGGTGATCGCCGCGGGCACGAGCTGGGCTTTCCAACAGCTAATGTGCCAGTGCCCGCTGGGATGGCGGTACCAGCTGATGGGGTCTACGCGGGCTGGGTGACAAGGCTGGATGAACCTTCGCCTCGTTGGCCGGCAGCCATTTCGGTGGGTACGAACCCCACATTCGATGGCATGGAACGTCGCGTCGAGGCATATGTATTGGATCGGGATGATCTTGAGCTCTACGACGTGGAGATTGCGATCGACTTTTATGCCAGGCTGCGCGGCCAGGTGAAATACGCAGGAAAGGAAGCGTTGATCAAACAAATGCATGCCGATGTTGAAGAGGCACGGCATTTGCTGCACGCAGCGTGAGAAAGAGCAAGGTCGACATCGACCAATGAAGCTGGCACGCATTTGCGATCCTGGATGACTTTGCCGATGTTGCTTTGATTCGTACGATCGGTTCGTGGAGCTGCGTCGCAAGCGTTTCGACCGTCCTGACGAGGTCCGGAGCGTTGAAAAGGCTCGCATTGAGCTGGTCGAGTTGGGCGAGCTGGCCGTCGGACGCACAATTTTTGAGCCCGGCTGGCGGTGGTCTGAGCACGTCAAGTCGATCGTCGGCACCGAGAGCTGCCAGGAACACCACATTGGCTACGCAGTGTCCGGGCATCTCCATGTCGAAATGAGTGACGGCGCCTCGCTTGAGGTCATAGGCGGTGATGCCTTCGAAATTCCGCCGGGTCACGACTCCTGGGTCGTCGGCGACGAGCCGTGGGTGTCGATCGACTGGGCTGGCCGGCGGCTCTTTGCAAAGTCACCGACGGAGATCTCCGATCGCATCTTCACCACCGCCGTCTTTACCGACCTGTGCGGGTCGACCGAGATGCTCATCCGGCTCGGCGACTCCAAGTGGCGCCTGTTGCTGGCCGAACACAATGAGGCCGTGCGCGCCCAGATCGAACGCTTCGGCGGTCGCGAGGTGAAGACCACCGGAGACGGCTTCCTCGTCCTGTTTCCCAGCCCGGCGCGTGCCGTGCGGGGTGCGGCGGCCATGATCGACGCCGCCACCGCCTATGGCCTCACCGCTCGCGCTGCCGTTCACGCGGGTGAGGTCGAGCTTCAGGGCGACGAGGTGCGAGGAATCGCGGTCCATTCCGCAGCACGCATTCTTGGCGTGGCGCAGCCGGGCGAAGTTCTGGTCTCGACCACCATCCGCGATCTGCTCTCGGGCTCTGGGCTCGCATTTTCCGATCGCGGAGAATTTGAACTACGCGGCCTCGCGGGACGCCGCAGCCTGGCGGCGCTGCTCCGCTAGGCACTGCCTGTAATTCGCTGGCGACTGGCCACCACTGGTAGATTGGCCGCGCCGTTCGATCGGCCGCGGATTTGCAAGAGCTCCCGTTCACATCAGGTGAAAGATCTCGAGAGAGCATCGGGGGCGCCGCGCAGCGGGAAACCGAAAGGAGAAGGTCGGTGTCAATCGACGCTGAAACGAAGAAGAAGATCATTGCTGAATACGCGACCAGCGACGGTGACACGGGTTCTCCCGAGGTCCAAGTTGCAATCCTCACCAAGCGGATCGCGCATCTCACCGAACACCTCAAAGAGCACAAGCATGACCACCACAGCAGGCGTGGCCTGATGCTGTTGGTCGGCCAGCGACGCCGGCTCCTCAACTATGTGGCCAAGACCGATATCGAGCGATACCGCTCGCTCATCGAACGTCTCGGTCTGCGTCGCTGATCCGCAACAGCGGACCTCTAGAGGTGCGGCAGTGCCTTCGGGCCCTGCACAAGACCACAACTGAATAACCACTTAGTACGTTCGAGATCGCATCTGGACGCAGCTGCTCGACGAGGGGAGATACTCGGTCCTCGGTAGTGGTTCTCGGGAGGAGCGTTTGCTCTGGCCCGCGGACCTCGATCGAAGACCGGCCTCCACAGCTCGGGGACTGCCGCGGGGCTACAGTCCCGCGCCGCGTTGAGCCTCCTCCGCGGATGCGATCCACGTTCAGGCGCTGGCCGCACGCCGGCGCCACAGAAAGGATTCCCGTGCAGGGACAAGATCTTCAATTCAGCGAAGCCGTTATCGATAACGGTGAGTTCGGCCGGCATGTCGTCCGGTTCGAGTCCGGTCTGCTCGCCCGGCAAGCTGCTGGATCGACCACCGTCTATCTGGACGAAGACACCATGGTGCTCTCGGCCACGACGGCACAGAGCAGGCCGCGAGAGGCAATCGATTTTTTTCCGCTGACCGTGGACGTCGAGGAGCGCATGTACGCCCTCGGTCGCATCCCAGGTTCCTTCTTCCGCCGCGAGGGGCGGCCATCGGAAGGCGCGATTCTGACCTGCAGACTGATCGACCGCCCGCTACGTCCTTGCTTTGTCAAGGGTCTGCGTAACGAGGTTCAGGTCATCGTCACTGTCATGGCTTTGAACCCGAACAAGCTCTACGACGTGGTCGCTATCAATGCGGCCTCACTGTCGACCCAGCTCGCCGGCCTACCGTTCACCGGCCCGATCGGCGGCGTACGCGTTGCGCTCATCGATGACCGCTGGATCGGATTCCCTGACGTCGATCAGCTCGAGAACGCCACCTTCGACATGGTCGTCGCCGGCCGAGTAACTGCCACGGGCGATGTAGCCATCGCCATGGTGGAGGCAGAGTCCACAGAACACACGTGGGGACTCGTGCAAAGTGGCAAGACGGCGCCGACTGAGGAGGTCGTAGCCAACGGACTGGAGGCGGCCAAGCCGTTCATCCGCGCTTTGTGTGAAGCACAGGTCGAGCTGGCGGAGAAGTTCCCTAAGCCAATTGCCGACTTCCCCGTCTTTGTCGACTACAGCGACGATGTCTACGCCGCGGTCGCAGAGACGGCGACGGCGGAACTCACCGAGGTCATGTCGATCGCCGACAAGCACTCCCGGGAGCAGGCCGCCGACGGCCTGAAGAACGCGATCGTCGAGCGCCTGGCACCTCAGTTCGAGGGTCGGGAGAAAGAGATAACTGGCGCCTACCGTGCCTTGACCAAAAAAGTCGTGAGGCAGCGGATCCTGACCGACCAGGTTCGCATTGATGGCCGAGGCATCACCGAGATCCGTACCCTCTCCTGCGAGGTTGGGGTAGTACCGCGCGTGCACGGCTCAGCGCTCTTCCAACGAGGCGAAACTCAAATCCTGGGTATCTCGACGTTGAACATGCTGGGCATGGAGCAAAAGCTCGACACGCTCGCTCCGGAGACCACCAAGCGCTACATGCACAACTACAACTTCCCGCCCTACTCCACCGGTGAGACCGGGCGGGTTGGATCACCTAAGCGCCGAGAGATCGGTCATGGCGCGCTAGCCGAACGGGCGCTTGTTCCGGTGCTGCCGACCCGCGAGGAGTTCCCGTACGCGATCCGGCAGGTCTCAGAAGCTCTCGGCTCCAACGGCTCAACCTCGATGGGCTCGGTATGCGCCTCGACGCTGGCCCTGCTCAACGCCGGCGTACCACTGCGGACTCCCGTTGCTGGCATTGCCATGGGTCTGGTCTCCGACACCGTCGACGGTCAAATGCGCTACACCGCACTGACCGACATCCTTGGCGCCGAGGACGCCTTTGGCGACATGGACTTCAAGGTCGCGGGCACTCGAGACTTCATTACCGCCCTGCAACTTGACACCAAGCTGGACGGCGTCCCCGCATCCGTGCTTGCCGAAGCATTGAACCAGGCCAAGGACGCGCGCAATACCCTGCTCGATGTGATGCAGGAGGCCATCGACGGTCCCGACGAGATGAGTGTCTACGCCCCGCGGATCATCACCTTGAAGATTCCCGTCGACAAGATCGGCGAGGTCATCGGCCCCAAGGGCAAGGTGATCAACCAAATCCAGGACGATACCGGCGCCGAGATCACCATCGAGGACGACGGCACCATTTACATCGGTGCCGATCGAGCCGACAAGGCCGAGGCAGCGCGTACCATGATCAACGCTATTGCCAACCCGACAATGCCGGAGAAGGGCGAACGCTATCTCGGCACCGTCGTCAAGATCACTGCGTTCGGTGCATTCATCTCGCTGCTGCCAGGAAAAGATGGCCTGCTACACATCTCCAAGATGCGCCCGCTAACTGGGGGTCAGCGAGTGGAGAACGTTGAGGACGTGCTGAGTGTCGGACAAAAGATCCAGGTAGAGATCAACGACGTCGATGATCGCGGCAAGCTGTCACTGATTCCTGTGGTTGAGGAGACGGTGTCGGCCTAACGGTCTCCAGCAGGTTCGACGACACGAATGCCTCTCGTCCCCCGGAACCGTCCCGGCCGACGAATTCCGCAATTGGACGGCGCCGTTCAACGTACGGTGCTGCCAGGTGGTCTCCAGGTCGTCACCGAAGACATCCGATCCACCAACACTTACGCCCTTGGCGTATTCGTTGGGGTCGGATCGCGGCACGAGACCCAGAGGCTCCACGGCGCATCGCACTTCCTGGAGCATCTGCTTTTCAAGGGCACATCGGGGCGCACTGCGGAGCAGATCTCGGCCGCGATCGAGTCCGTGGGTGGGGAACTCAATGCGTACACAGCTAAGGAGCACACCTGCTTCTATGCGCGGGTACTGCACAGCGACGCGGAGCTAGCGCTTGACGTCCTCACGGACATGATCACCGATTCACTGATCACGCCCGAGGACATCGACGCTGAGCGGGCAGTGATCTTGGACGAAATCTCCATGCACGCCGACGATCCAGCCGAGCTCGCAGCTGAAGCAGCAGCGGCGGCGATCTTCGGCAAGTCGGGACTCGGACGTGCGGTTATCGGATCGCGTGGCTCTGTCACCACGCTTAGCCGATCACAGATCGTGCAGCACTGGAGACGGCACTATCGTCCCAGTTCGCTGGCGATCGCGGCGGCCGGCAAAGTTGACCATGATCTCTTGGTGAGTCGCCTCGCTGCTTTAGACGCCCGACGGGCGGTGACCGCGCCGCAACCAAGCGCGGCAATGATCAAGAGGAAGAGGACAAGCGGCGGGTTGATCATCCATCGGTTACCGCTGGAGCAGTGCAGCGTGGTGCTGGCGTTCCCGAGCGCTGGAGTGTTCGACGCGCGGCGCTATCCACTTGGCCTCCTCTCGTTGATCCTCGGTGGGGGTATGGCGTCGCGGTTGTTCGTCGAGGTACGCGAACGGCGTGGCTTGACCTACACCATCGATGCCGGTGAGACCGCTTACTCCGATGCAGGTTTGTGGAGTGTGGAATGGCAGTGCGCGCCCGGCAAGCTGGCGCCGATTCTCGATCTCGTACGGGCCAACCTTGGCGAGGTTGCCGAGCGCGGCATCACTGAGGAGGAGCTGACTCGAGCCAAAGGTCAAATGCGTGGTCAGATGGCTCTCTCCTACGACGCCGCCGGTAGCCGGATGAGCCGTCTCGGCGTTAACGCCGTCCTCGGCGACGAGCGCACCCTTGGCGAACTGCTGCGCCGCTTCGATGAAGTAACGGCCGAAGAGATCCGCGCTGAGGCAGAGGCACTTTTCAGTAACCCACCGACACTCGCACTGGCTGGCCCTCGGGTTCCGGCTCGAGGAATCGAGTCGATGCTTTCCCGGTGGTAGAAAGATCGACTTAGCGAGCGACGAAGCCGGGGAATCCTGCGGGCCAGCCGTCAGGCTTCGCCGACTGCAGAAGCTCGCGGCCGAGACAGAAATGCGGCCCATACCGAAATACAGAGAAACCTTCTTCATCGCTCCCGGCCTGCGTGGCCTGCAAGTGATGCAACCGCACTCCGGCCAGCCGCTGCAGTCGGCGAAGCGGGCCAACCGCCATAGTGCGGTGTTCAATTGCGCTCTGACGGCTGGCCCGCGGGATTCGCCGACGTCGTCGCTCGCATACCTCGGCAGTCGTTGATGGAGCTGGGCCGTGAGCTCGTGCAGTTGCTCGCATACGTCGGCAGTCGTTGACAACGGGCTCGGGAGGACAACTGGGGGCGACTCTGCAATCCAGCGCGGCTGGCTCAACCCCTACCACCAGCTCTTCGGACGAGTCACTTCCCGAACCCGCCACCACTAACTCTACGACCGGCCAAACAGAAACGCAGGGGACCTCCTTCATCGTTCCGGCCTGCGTCAGATTTCCGACCAATGGCGGGTTCCAGAGGTCAGCGTCGAGTGTTGGAGGTTGAAAGCCCGCATTGGTCGAAAATTTGCAAGCAGACAGGTTCCCATCAGTGCCCGCCCGCAGTGATGCAACCGCACTCAGGCCAACCACGAGCTCATGCAGCCGGCAAAAGCGGGCCAACCGTCAGGATTGAGGTGTGCGCTGCCTATAGCCTTCTGAGAGTCTGACAAGTCGGAAGGTGGTCGCGGATGACCAGGGTCGGAGTGTTCGGCGCCCGTGGCCGCATGGGTGCCGAAGTGTGCCGTGCTGTGCAGTCCGCCAGAGACCTGGAGCTTGTCGCCGCAATCGACCTCGGAGATGATCGCGAGGCAGCCGCGGCCGCCGAGGTGATCGTCGATTTCACCCACCCCGATGCGGTGATGGACAACATCTCGTGGTGCGTCGATCACGGCATACACACCGTCGTCGGTACCACGGGGTTTACCGAAGAGCGATTGGAGCAACTCCGCAGAGGTCTCGCCGCGCATCAGGGCGTCGGTGTGTTAATCGCACCGAACTTCTCCATCGGAGCCGTGCTGATGATGCGCTTCGCGGAGCAAGCGGCGCCCTTCTACGAGAGCGCGGAAGTGATTGAGCTCCATCATCCTGATAAGGCTGACGCCCCTTCAGGAACGGCAGCCAACACCGCTCGGAGGATCGCAGCTGTGCGTACCGAGGCTGCCCTCGCCGAGCCTCCGGATGCAACGGTCCAGGAGCTTCCTGGAGCCCGGGGCGCGCAGGTCGAGGGGATTCGCGTCCATGGCGTTCGGCTGCGCGGTCTGGTGGCGCATCAGGAGGTGTTGTTCGGCGCTGAAGGCGAGACCTTGACTATTCGGCATGATTCCCTGGATCGAGTGTCATTCATGCCGGGCGTGCTCGCCGCAATACGCGCGATCAGTACGAGGCCCGGGCTGACTGTGGGAATCGAACCCATTCTTGGGATCGGCTGAGATGAACGGGTTGCGGTCTCGGCTTGGACGGGCCTCCCCACTTATCGCCATATTGATCATCGTTCTCGCTTTTGTACTGATCGCCGCTGGCCTCTACTTCGGTGATCGGTTTGCCCAGCATCGCGCGGAACAGAGAACTGCAGCAGCGCTGCAGCCTCGATTCGGCACGCCGCAGCCGCCTCAGGTGAACATCGAAGGCTTTCCGTTTCTCACCCAGGTCGCCTCCCGCTCCATTGATCAGATAGGCATCGTCGCTGATCAACTCGGTGAAACCAATGAGGCAGTGCTGGCCTTGGCGCACGCTGATCTTGTTCTCACCGACACAGTGACCGATGACTGGTTCAAGACGATGAAGATCAGTCATGCGGAGGGCACTGCTTTGCTCGACTACGCCAAGCTTTCTTCGCTCGCTGCTGCACCGATGACCTACAGCGGTGATGGCCGGGTGGAGCACGTCATCAAGACCAGAGTTCTTGGCCGCGATGTCGAAGCCGTGGTCAGCGGCGCGCCACGCCTCAACGCCAAGGAGCAGACCATGACATTGAGCGATGCGAAAATCTCAGTCGCAGGGGTCAATCTGCCTGAATTCACTTCTCAGGCGTTATTGGCGGCCATCCTCAAGCCAATTCCACTCAAGGGAGTGCCACTGGGGATGACGGTGACTAGCATTACCGCGGCTGAAGATGGCGTGCATCTCGATTTAGTAGGCGACAACCTGGCGGTGTCGTCATAGCCCGAAGGCGACCTCACTCAGCCGTCTCAAGGTTTGTGTGGAGGCGGACCTGCTTGATATGCACCGATTCGTCGTCTGGCCCGATCTCCCGGGTAGCCCCTTCCGCAGCCCAGCCGGCAGCCGTCAGAAATGTCCGGAGTTTCTCATCGCGAGCATTCACCCACCAGGAGGCACGAACGAAGCCGTCGGCCCGCAACGTGTCGGCACAGGCGTTGAGCAACCGGGATCCATGGCCTTGGTGCTGTGCCGCGGGATCGACGACGAACGCCTCGACTGCGCCCTCCTCGCTCGGGTCGGCATCCTCATCCTGACTGGGCATGGTGGTCGCGAAGCCAACCACCCGCTTCCCGTCGGTGGCGATGAGGACCCTGAACCGTGCCGCTGGCGGGCGCTCGATGGCCGTACGCCACGACTCCACCATCTCCGCAAGCGAAACAGACGTGAGCATCAACTCTGCAAGGTTGGCCGGCCATTGGGTAGCCCACGATCGGCGCTGCAGCTCAGCGATGCTTGAGGCCTCGGCCGGCCACGCGAGGCGTACAGAGGCGGCAATCGGTTCACCAGAAGCTGCTCCCACGGCCGCGATGCTATCTGGCGGTACCCTTTCCTCCCGTGGCCGCCGGTAGTTTGCAGATCCCGCCCTTGCTCGCACCAAGTGCGATGCGCATCGTCCCGTTGGGTGGTCTGGGCGATGTCGGCCGGAACATGTCCGTGGTCGAGTTCGACGGCCAGCTGCTGCTCATCGACTGCGGAGTCTTGTTCCCCGAGGACGATCATCCGGGTGTCGACCTGATCTTGCCTGGCTTCGATGCGATCAGCGAACGCTTTGGAGACGTGATCGGCCTGGTGCTCACCCACGGCCACGAGGATCACATTGGCGCTGTGCCCTACCTACTACGCCAGCGGCCCGACATTCCCATCATCGGCTCGAAGCTGACGCTGGCGCTACTGGCGGAGAAGCTGCGCGAGCACCAACTGCGGAACGTCCCGCAGCGCCAGGTCACCGACGGTGACAAGGTTGCTGTCGGCAAGTTCGAGTGCGAATTCATCGCGGTCAATCATTCGATTCCGGATGCCCTTGCTGTCGCGGTGCGCACTTCGGCCGGCCTGATCTTGCATACCGGCGACTTCAAGATGGACCAGCTCCCGCTTGACGGACGAGTTACCGATCTGCGTGCCTTCGCCCGACTAGGGGAGGAGGGCGTAGATCTGCTCATGATCGACTCCACCAACGCAGAAGTTCCCGGCTTTACAACGCCGGAGCGGGACATCGGGCCAGCCCTTGAGCGGGTATTCGCGACCAGTCGGCAGCGAGTGATCATCGCGTGTTTCGCATCGCACGTGCACCGGGTGCAGCAGGTTCTCGATGCGGCCGTTGCCCATCAGCGCAAGGTGGTCTACGTCGGAAGATCCATGGTGCGCAATATGACGGTTGCGCGGGAACTCGGCTTTCTCAAGGTTCCTCGCAACACTTTGATCGATCAGCGTGAGATCGACGATTACTCACCTGAGGATGTCGTGATCATCTCCACTGGATCGCAAGGTGAGCCGCTGTCGGCGCTGTCTCGGATGGCGAACCGAGAACATCCGGTCATTCAGCTCAAGAGCGGCGACACGGTAGTGCTGGCCAGCTCACTGATCCCTGGCAACGAGAGCGCGGTATATCGGGTGATCAACGGCTTGACCCGGCTCGGGGCGCATGTGGTGCACCGCGGGAACGCGCTGGTCCATGTGTCCGGGCACGCCAGCGCCGGCGAACTGCTCTTCTGCTACAACATCATCCGACCGCGAAACGTCATGCCGGTGCACGGCGAGATCCGGCACTTGAGGGCCAACGGCGAGCTGGCGATAGCTACCGGTGTTCCTGCGGAGCGGGCGATCATCGCCGAGGACGGCATGGTCGTCGACCTTGAGGGCGGACAGGCAAGGATCGTCGGCAAGGTGGATGCTGGCTATGTCTTCGTCGATGGCACCACGATCGGCGACATCTCGGAGCTGTCATTGACCGACCGGCGGATTCTCGGTGAGGAAGGCTTCATCACGGTGGTCGCGGTTGTCAACACGCACGCCTCCAAGATCGTCAGCGGTCCGGACATCCACGCCCGCGGCTTCGTTGAGGATGATGCGGTATTCGACGACGTCCGCCCACTGATCGTGGCCGCCTTGGAGGCGGCACTCCAGGAGGGAGTCGATGACTCCTATCGGCTGCAGCAGGTGATCAGGCGTCAGCTTGGCAAGTGGGTCAGCGACACTCATCGTCGCCGACCAATGATCATTCCCGTCGTTATCCAGGCTTAGGCCTTGCGTGGCAATGTGCCCTGAGCCGTCGAAGGGCCAGGTCAGATCAGCGGGAAACTTTGCCAGCCTTGATACAGGACGCGCAGACGTTCAGCCGCTTGGGAGTGCCCGATAGGACCGCGTGCACCCGTTGAATGTTGGGGTTCCAACGGCGGTTGGTCTTCTTCTTCGACCAGGGGACGTTGTGGCCGAATCCGGGCCTCTTGCCGCATATGTCGCATACCGCAGCCACTGGAATCCGCTCCCAAATTACGTCGATACAGATGAAGTGCCCGAAGTTGGGCAACCTGAAAAGAGTACCTGACCAGCCCCAGCACAGGCCAATCGCGGCGGAGTCTGGAATAGGGTAGGCGGGTGTCAGCCCAGCTAGGGGAGCAGGCGCCCAGGCTATGGGATGCGTACGACTGGTGGCTCCGCCGAGCAACCAGCATCATCAGCGAGTCGGCCGACGCGTTGAACGCGATGAACGTCTTTCCGGTACCGGACGCCGATACCGGCGCCAATCTCAAGCTGACGATGACCGGTATCGCGCACTCCGTCCCCGCTCTTGAGCAGTCCAGTGCGGACGCGGCGGTTCAGGCGGCAATCCTGTGCGCCCACGGCAATTCCGGCGCCATTGTTGCCGAGATGTTCGTCAGCGTGTGTCGGGTGTTGGAGTACGACCTGCCTGATCTGCAGTCGCTGCCGCCGGGCACTATGGTCGCCAGATTGCTGCGATCCGCGGCGCTCGCCGCACGACGCGCCGTTGCGCGGCCCGTTGCTGGCACCATCTTGACGGTTGCTGACGACGCAGCAAGCGCAGCAGAAACCGTCGCAGACAGCCAGCCAGCGGATGCTTTGGCTGTGGCAGCAGCCGCACAACATGCCGCTCGCGAAAGCCTGGCGCGTACGCCACAACTGCTCGACGTTCTGGCCTCGGCTGATGTGGTCGACGCGGGCGGCCAGGCGTATGTGTTGTTGATCGATGTGCTGGTCGAACTCCTCGGCGGCGGACTGGCACAGCCGCTGGTGGCTGCCCAGGCTCCAGCTATCAATGTCCAATCAATGGCACCGAAGATAACCGGCGAGTATGAGGTGATGTACACGCTCCGCGGTGCTGCACATTCGGACCTGGACGCATTGCGCGAGCGTCTGTCACAGCTCGGCCATAGCGTGGTCATTGTGGGTGATGAGGCCATTGCGCAGGTGCACGTCCACCTCGATGAGGCGGGTGCCGCAGTGGAGGCTGCGCTGCCACTCGGGGAATTGAGCCAGGTCCGGATTGCCGCCCTGCCGTCAGATCACGCCACTGGGCGAAGGAGTGTCCTGGCAGTTGTAGCTGGCTCGGGGCTCGCCAGCGCGACTGCTGCACTTGGTGGTGTGCCCGTGCTGACAGCTGACGGTGACGTCACCGCCGACCAGCTGAGGGCCGCGGCTGATCAAATCTGTGGCGATCTGGTGATCTTGCCCAACGGCGGGGAGAACGTGCAGCGGGCCAGAGACGTGGCCAAAGTTATGCGAAGGGCCGGACGACGAGTCGGCGTTATTCCCACTGTTGCCCAGGTGCAAGGCCTGGCCGCCATGGCGGTGCATGAGCCGTCTGCGGACTTCGAGTCCGCTGTCGTGGCTATGAGCACGGCTGCCGGTCATGCCCGACACGGCGCAGTGACCGTAGCCGAGAGCGCCGCTATGACTATGGCTGGGCGCTGTGAGCCAGGCGATGTGCTCGGTGCGGTTGAAGGGGACGTCGTCGTTATCGGAACATCCCTGGCCGAGGTCGCATGGCAGGTCCTGCAACGACTGATCAGTGCCGGCGGAGAGCTGCTCACATTGGTGCGGGGCATCGATGCCGACGATGACTTGGTGTCCGCCCTCAGCGCCCGAGTGCGGAAGCGATTTCCTACGCTCGACATCGACGTTGTGGACGGCGGCCAGCCGCGCTACCCGCTATTGCTCGGACTGGAATGACCACTCTCAGACTCGTCGGCTCACGGTGGCGTACCGATACGTTTCGCCGCCTAATGACTCGCCTGGAAAACGTCGTCGGCGCGAAGACGGCCAAGCTCTTCGAACCGCTGAAGATCTTGACCGTCGGCGATCTCATGCGGCTGGTGCCACGCCGCTACTTTTCAGGGACCGAGCTCAGCGACCTCGCCTTGCTCCGGGAAGGCGAAGAGGTTGCGGTCATGGCGGAAGTTGTGGACGCCCGGACCTTCAATCTCGACGATCGTCCCTACGTTCGGTCCCGCAGCAAGCCGCGGCTCGAGGCCACTATCACCGACCATCGAGGCCGCGTGACCTGCACCTTCTTCGGCCAACCTCGACTGATCCGTTATTGGCAAGGACTGCTCCATCCAGGCACCAGAGGCATCTTCGCCGGCAAGGTGACCCGATTCAACGGCAGACCGCAGCTAGCGCATCCCGACTTCGTCATCCTCGACGAGCACGGTGTCGTGATCGGCGGTGCCAAGCACAACGCGGCACTCGCCTCCACCTCCAAGGTTCCGCTCGTCGGTCTCTATCCGTTGACTGCAAAGTTACGAACCTGGACCATCGCCGAATGCGCAGCCTTGGCGCTGGATTCGCTGTCCGGCATCGAGGATCCGCTTCCTGAATGGATTCGCGAGGCGGCAGAGGTAGTTGATCTTGAGTCCGCGTTCCGCGCAGTCCATCAGCCGACCGACAAGTCGATGATCGACGAAGGTCGCGAGCGAATGCGGTTCGACGAGGCGTTCGCACTGCAGCTCACCATGGCGTACCGACGAGCGGATGCCGCGTTGCATCGAGCGGTGCCTCGTACGCGACGATCTGGCGGACTGCTTGATGCATTCGACGAGCGACTGCCGTTCATCCTCACTAACGGTCAGATCGCGGTGAGTGACGAAATCATGACTGACCTCGGGCGCAGCCAACCGATGCAGCGACTGCTGCAAGGTGAGGTCGGATCGGGCAAAACGCTTGTCGCGCTGCGGGCAATGCTGGCAGTCGTTGATGCTGGTGGCCAGGCGGCGCTGTTGGCGCCGACCGAGGTGCTGGCTTCTCAGCACTACCAAACGATCACCCGGATGCTCGGTGAGCTCGCCACCGGGGGCACGCTTGACGCGCCGGACGAGGCGACTGGCGTCGTGCTGATCACAGGATCGTCATCGGCGGCGCGGCGCCGAGAGGCGACCCTCCAAGCAGCATCCGGTGCTGCGGGAATCGTCATCGGAACTCACGCCTTGCTCAGCGCCGATGTTCAGTTCGCCGATCTCGGCCTGGTTGTCGTTGACGAGCAGCACCGGTTCGGGGTGGAACAGCGGGCCGCCTTGAGCGCCAAGGCTGATCCACGTCCGCATGTTCTGGTGATGACAGCAACTCCGATCCCACGCTCGGTCGCTATGACGGTCTTTGGTGATCTGGAGACCTCGACACTGCGGGAGATTCCGGCCGGTCGCGCCGAAGTAAGCACGGTCGTTGTTGACACGGTTCGCCAGCCGTCGTGGCTGGAGCGGGTTTGGCAGCGGATTGTGGAGGAGGTTCGTTTCGGCCGTCAGGCGTACGTGGTGTGCGCCCGGATTTCCTCTTCCGGCGCGTCCGGTAGCGATGCCGAGAACCTTGATGGTGACAATGACGCGGCGCCGGCAGTCGCAGTTGAGGATCTGTTCAAGGAGTTAAGCACGGGTCCGCTGGCCGAGCTGCGGGTGGAGATGGTGCATGGCCAGTTGCCGAGTGAGGTCAAGGATGCAGTGATGACCGGCTTCGCCGCCGGGGAGATCGATGTACTGATCTCGACTACGGTGATCGAGGTCGGCGTCGATGTACCTAACGCGTCAGTGATGGTCATTCGTGACGCCGACCGCTTCGGCATCTCACAGCTCCATCAGTTGCGCGGACGCATTGGGCGTGGCGCCCATCCGGGAGTCTGCCTGCTGCTGACAACGGCTAGCGAGGACAGCACGGCCCGCCAGCGCCTGGACGCCGTGGCCGCGACCCGTGATGGTTTTGCCCTTGCCGAGGTTGACCTCGAGCAGCGTCGTGAGGGAGACGTTCTCGGCGCGAGTCAGTCGGGGAGCAGATCCAGTCTGAAGCTTTTGCGTGTGCTGCGGGACGCTGACCTGATAGCCCAGGCCCGTACGCTCGCGGAGCAATGTATCGCCCAGGATCCCGAGCTCAAGGATCCAGGCCTGGCCGACATCGTTCTCGATGTGGAGATGGATGCTTCGGGGGACTGGCTGGAGCGCACGTGAAAATCTGCGCGCGCCTGGTGAAACCGCGCGAGCGGAGCGAGCACCAGCCCCAGCGGCGAGCTGCCGCGAGCACCAACCCCAGCGGCGAGCTGTGAACGTGACTCGGATTATCGCGGGCTCTCGTGGCGGTCGGCGTATTGCCATGCCGCGTGGGGACCGTACCCGTCCGACCAGCGATCGGGTCCGCGAGGCGTTGTTCTCAGCCATCGCCGCCTGGGCCGGGACCGCAGCTGAGCCGCCCGAGCGGGCCCTCGCGGGTCTAGCCTTTTGCGACCTGTACGCCGGCTCAGGGGCTGTCGGGCTGGAGGCGGCCAGCCGTGGCGCCACTCGGGTGCTTCTTGTCGAGCGTGACTCGCGTACGGCACAGCTCATCAGACAAAATGCCGAAGCCCTCCAGTTGGCTATCGAGATAGCCACGACGCCGGTGAGGCAGTTGCTTCGCAGATCTCCAGCTCAGACCTTTGACATCGTGTTCGCCGATCCGCCGTACGAACTGGAGAGCACTGTCGTCAGTGACCAACTGGAGCAACTCGTCACAAACCGCTGGGTCGGCGCACGTTCCCTGATCGTGGTCGAGCGGTCGCGACGCTCGCCGGACCTGGTTTGGCCACTCGCGACTGCGAAGCGGTGGAGTCGGGCCTACGGTGAGACCATCTTGTCTTTCGGGTCGCTTGAGCCCGCATACGGCGAGCTTCCAGAGGAGCTGTCATGACTCGCGCGGTCTGTCCGGGGTCGTTTGACCCCGCCACTCATGGTCATCTCGATGTCATCGAGCGAACCTCGCGGATCGTGGACCATGTAGTGGTGGCCGTGGGCACCAACGTGTCCAAGAATGCTCTTTTCACTCCAGATGAGCGGGTGGAGATGCTCAGCGAGGAGTGCGGGCGATGGGGCAACGTCGAGGTGACGCTTTTCGGCGGCCTCTTGGTCGACTTCTGTACCGCCAACGACATTGACGTCATCAGCAAAGGATTACGGGCCACGGATTTCGGCTACGAGCTGCAGATGGCTCAGATGAACCGGGAGTTGACTGGCGTAGACACGCTGTTCTTGCCTACCACACCGCAATGGGCTTACGTCTCCTCGTCCTTGATCCGCGAAGTGGCGACGCTCGGGGGCGATGTGACACCGTTCTTGCCCGAAAAGATTGCTGCGCGCACTATTGCTCGAGTCGCATCTCGACATGCGGGAGCGCGGAACGATATGTGAATCAGGTTTGAGCTGCGCGACACTAGGGAACAGGGGAGACTCGGAAAGGGGACAAGCGTGGCGGTTCTGGGGGTAGGACCTTCCATGGTTGGAGGGGGAATGGCTGAGGAGAAGCTCGCGTACCTACGCGAGCTCATCGCTCATGCGCGTGCGATGCCGATGTCTGCATCGTGCGTAATCAATCGAGGTGAAGTGCTGGCCGCGATCGACGATGTCATCGCGAATTTGCCCGACGAAATCGCCGAGGCGCAACACGTCATCGATTTGGCCGCGTACAAAGTCGCTGAAGGTGAAGCCGAGGCGGGCCGGATCCTGGCGGAGGCGCGGGACCACGCAGCCAATCTGGCCCAGCACAGCGAGGTAGTGCGGGTAGCAGAGCACGTGGCTGCTCAGATGCGAGCCGAGGCGGACGAGGAGGCAGTCGCCCTGCGTCGCGAGACCGATGAGTTCATCGACGCGCGGATGGCGGGCTTCGAGTCGGTGTTGCACAAGACGGTTAGTCAGGTACGCACCGCTCGCGCCCGGCTCGCCGAACGCAGTGGCTTGGATGCCGGCGACACCATGCGCCTGGACAGGCGGCAGCACCCGGAGCATGCGGAATAACCGTATTTGATTGCTTCGCCCGCTTTGTTCGCTCCGCGGCGGATGTCGGGTGGTTTCAGAGCTTTTTGCTACGAGGCTTACTCACCGGTAGGGTTGGGCCTCGGTCACGACGAGTATCGAGGCCGCACGGCTTGGAAGGATTGCGATGAGTTCGCCGCATCGCTCGCTGGACCCCCGCTCGGGCTTGGTCCTCGACACCCACGAATTGGGCCGTCGTGCGGGCGCAATGAAGGTGGTACGGGCAACCGTCAAAGGCCCCGCGGACTTGGGAATTGCCGTGATCGGCGTACCACCCGGATCACCAGTCGAGCTTGACCTTCGGCTGGAGTCAGTTGTCGAGGGAGTGCTGGTGAGCGGCACTGCCACGGTTCAGCTCCGCGGGGAATGCGTACGGTGCCTTGGGCCGATCTCCGATGAGCTGGAGGTCGAAATCCAAGAACTTTATGTGTACCCAGGTGTGGAACCAGACAATGACCTCGCAAGTCGGCTGGAGGGCGATCTGATCGACCTCGAGCCGCTACTGCGCGACGCGGTGGTACTTGATTTGCCGTTCCAGCCGTTGTGTCGAGACGACTGTGCCGGGCTCTGTGTTGAATGCGGTGCCAACCTCAACGAGAGTCCCGACCATCATCATGAGCAGGATCTCGATCCAAGGTGGGCTGCCCTTCGAACCCTTGAGGGTAAAGGCAGCAAATCTTACGATGTTCTACAGTCAGCGCCAAAAACGATGAAATTTCCGGGTCAGGGCGCCCAGAGAAACGAGGAGTGAAGTCGTGGCCGTTCCGAAGAGGAGAAAGTCCCGCAGCAACAGCCGGCATCGCCGTTCCCAGTGGAAGGCGTCGGTGCCCGCGCTGGTGACCTGCGCTAATCCCGCCTGCCGCGAGAAGCACTTACCCCACGTGGCCTGTCCAGCGTGCGGCCAGTATGGTCCTCGGGTTGCCCGTCGACAGGTTCTGACGTCCTGATCAGATCAGAGGCGACTGCAATTCGCCTACCCGCGGGAGACCTACTGAGCGAGCTCGGGATGAGTGTTGATCCTGAGCTACTCGATCGCGCCCTCACGCACCGTTCTTACGCCTACGAGCAAGGCGGCTTGCCGACCAACGAGCGTTTGGAATTTCTCGGTGACTCGGTGCTCGGTCTGATCGTGACCGAGCATCTCTTCGTCACGTATCCGGATCTGTCCGAAGGCCAGCTGGCCAAGTTGCGTGCCGCCGTCGTCAACTCTCGTGCCCTGGCCGACATTGCGCGGGAGCTCGACCTGGGCTCCGTGATCCACCTCGGCCGCGGTGAAGAGAGCACCGGGGGCCGGGACAAGTCTTCGATCCTGGCCGACACCATGGAGGCAGTGATCGGTGCCGTCTTTCTGCAGCACGGCGTCGATGCGGCCCGGGATTTCGTGCATCATCTATTTGATCCGTTGATGGCCGAAGTCGCCACCCGAGGTGCGGGGCTGGACTGGAAGACCAGCCTGCAGGAAATCGCCTCTACTACTGGTATCGGCGTACCGGTCTATGACGTCGTTGAATCTGGACCGGATCATGCGAAGACGTTCCAGGCCATGGTCAACATTGACGACCACAGCTATGGACCTGGTGCGGGCCGGAACAAGAAGGAAGCCGAGCAAAACGCCGCAGCAATTGCCTTCGCTGCTCTCAAGGGCAGCCGCGGCGCCGGACCAGTCGCCGCCCACTAGCTCCCCCGGTGCCAGAGTTACCAGAGGTCGAGGTGGTGCGCCGTGGCCTTGCCCGCAGCATCACCGGACGCGAGATCGCCGGCGTACGCGTGCTGCATCCGCGGCCGGTACGCCGCCACCTGACTGGGCCGGCCGACTTCGAGATACAAGTCACAAGTCGTACGTTTGCCGAGCCACGACGCCGTGGCAAGTATCTGTGGCTTCCTTTCACCGACGGTGATGCGATCTTGGCTCATCTCGGCATGAGCGGTCAGTTCCGACTGGCCGATGCCGATGCGCCGCTGGCACCAAACACCCGAATTATCTTTGCTTTCGCCGACGGCGAGCCGGGGCTGCGCTTCATCGATCAACGCATGTTCGGTGGTCTGTCGCTGTCACCCGCTGGCGCCGAGCTGCCACGTGAGATCGCTCACATTGGCCGCGACCCGTTCGACCCGGAATTCGACCTCGCGGATGCCGGCACACGGTTACGCTCCCGAAAGACCGTCATCAAACGGGCACTCCTCGATCAGCAGCTGGTTTCGGGAATTGGAAACATCTACGCCGACGAAGCCTTGTGGGTTGTCCGCATGCACTATGCCCGACCCACCCACACCATGTCGCGCGCCCAAGCTGCCGCCGTCATCACTGCGGCGGCGAAGGTGATGAGCAAGGCGCTTGACGACGGTGGTACCTCCTTCGATGCGCTCTATGTCAATGTCAATGGATCTGGCGGCTACTTCGACCGCTCGCTGGCTGTCTACGGCCGTGAAGGCAAGCCATGCCCACGTTGCGGAACACCAATACGCCGCGAGCCGTTTATGAACCGATCCTCGTATCGTTGTCCACGCTGTCAGCGAGCCCCGCGCGGATTTGTGATCAAGCATGTGACGCATGAGCGGCTCTCAAGAAGCTCTCAAGGAAATGGGTATTAATAAGCGATCGTGGGACGGCTAAAGCACTACGTATTCGTACGCCACGGGCAGAATTGGGTACAACTCTTCCGGTTCGCTCTCGTCGGCGGGTCCGGCGTCGTCGTCAACTTGTTCGTCGCCATCATGTGCAAGAAGCTTGGCCCAGACGAGAACGGCATCTTCTTCGACTTACCGTTCACCGACTTCAATGTGCGTTGGTACCACGTCTACTCCACGATCGCGTTTCTGGTCGCCAACCTCTGGAACTTCCAGCTCAACCGGCTCTGGACGTTTCGCAGCGCCAAGCATGCCGGCTGGTTCCGCGAGTACTTTCCGTTCCTCACGGTCGGCATTCTCGGTCAGATCGTCGGTCTCGGCATCCTGACTCTCTTGATGCACCCCGGTTCGATCTTCTCGCTGTCGACGACATTCTTCGACGACTCCACTGGGTTCCGTACCCGCTTCTACTGGGCGCAGCTGGTCACTATCGCAATCGTGACGCCGCTGTCGTTCCTGCTGAATAAGCTCTGGACCTTCTCTGCAGTTCGCGGCAAGAACCTGGACACCGAGTCGGCGCCGAAAGCCGTCGAGAGCGAGCATCCGACTGCCGGCGTCTGAGACCTGGGGCCTTCGGCAACCTGAAGGACCCGCCCACGCGACGTACCAAGAGTAGGGCTGTTCGTCGGTTACAGTGAGGTCGCATTCCGCAGCGGGACTACGCCTGAGCACACACCGTCGAGAGGTGGGACGTTGTACCTCAAGAGCCTGACTTTGCGCGGATTCAAGTCCTTCGCGTCCGCGACGACGCTCAACTTTGAGCCTGGCATCACCTGCGTCGTCGGCCCCAATGGCTCCGGCAAGTCCAACGTCGTGGATGCGCTCAGTTGGGTGATGGGTGAACAAGGCGCCAAGACGCTACGTGGCGGAAAGATGGAAGACGTCATCTTCGCCGGTACGTCGGGACGGGCCCCACTGGGACGTGCTGAAGTCGTGCTGACCATCGACAACTCCGATGGTGCCCTGCCCATCGACTACTCCGAGGTCACCATCTCGCGAACCATGTTCCGCAACGGCGGTTCGGAGTACGCCATCAATGGCAATGCGGCGCGCCTGCTCGATATCCATGAGCTGCTCAGTGACTCCGGAATCGGCCGAGAGATGCATGTCATCGTCGGTCAGGGACAGCTGGATTCGATCTTGCAGGCGACACCTGAGAGCCGCCGCGGATTCATCGAAGAGGCAGCTGGGGTGTTAAAGCACCGTAAGCGCAAAGAAAAGGCAGTCCGCAAGCTGGACGCCTGCGAGGCAAACATGAACCGGCTGTCGGACCTGATCAACGAGATCCGACGGCAGCTGAAGCCGCTAGGCCGGCAAGCAGAGGTGGCCCGGAAGGCTGCTTTCATACAAGCTGAATTGCGCGATGCGAAGGCGCGATTGCTCGCCGATGACCTGCTCCAGGCAACGCAGGCGCTGGAATCCGAGCTCGCCGACGAGCAGGCAATGATTGAGCGCCGCCGAGCCGTCGAATTGGCGCTCGAGACCGCCAGACAGAGCGAGCTGGCCGCAGAGGAAGCCGTACGCGAGGGCGTACCGAGATTGACTGATGCACAGGAGACCTGGTATTCCCTTGCGGCGTTGAAAGAGCGGGTCGCCAGTACTCTGTCCATCGCGCGAGAACGGATGCGGCAGGCCGAGGACGACCCTGGAGAGCTACTTTTCGGCCGCGACCCGGACGAACTGGACCGCGAAGCTGCCCGCGTTGCGGCGCAGGAGAATGAGCTTTCAAGCCAGCTTGAGCAGCGAGCGCATGCGTTGCAGGAGGCGACCGCACACCGGGCAGCCTGCGAGGAAGCGCATCGAGGCGAGGAGAATCGCCTGGCCGCGCTCATCCGGGCGGCCGCAGACCGGCGGGAAGGGCTGGCCAGGCTGATTGGCCAGGTGAACTCGCTGCGTAGTCGGGGTGAAGCAGCGGCTGCGGAGATCAGCCGATTGACCACTGCAGAGCAAGAGGCTGGCGCAAGGGCCGATCAAGCGTCTCGCGCGTTTACGGCATTGGAGACCAGAATCGCTGGGCTGGACGCGGGTGAGCTGAACCTCGATGCAGATCATGAGGCGGCGCTCGAGGTTTTGAATCGCATCGAGCAACAGCAAGGTGAGCTGCGGCGTCAGGAGCAAGCTGCCACTCAGGAGCGAGCCGCTCTGGCCGCGCGCGTCGAGGCGCTGCAGGTCGGACTGAACCGAAAGGACGGCCACTCAGCGCTGCTCGCCGCCAGTGATCGACTAGATGGCCTGCTGGGCTCGGTTGCAGCACTCGTCGGGGTGCAAAGCCCTTACGAGGCCGCGATCGCAGCGGCCTTCGGTGCCGCAGCCGACGCGGTTGCGGTAAGTGGCATCGATGCTGCCGTTTGTGCGTTCAACCATCTCAAGGCGGAAGATCTGGGCCGGGCAGGCTTGCTGCTCGGGGGTCCGGTCGAGGACGAGCGGGTCGAGGAATGGCCAGCACTTCCGGCCGGAGCACGGTATGCCGTTGGAGTGGTCGAAGTACCTGACCAGCTCAAATCGGCAGTGAAACGTTTGCTGCGCAAGGTTGCACTCGTCGATGACTTGCCGGCAGCCCGCAGCCTGATCGCAGCACTGCCAGACCTCGTGGCTGTCACGATCGACGGCGACGTCCTTGGTGCTCACTTCGCCGCCGGCGGATCATCCGCGACACCGACACTGATCGAGTTGCAGGCCGCTATCGATGACGCCGAGCAGCAACTGACCGAAGCCAGTCACATCTGCGATCGCTTGCGGTTTGCCCAGAGCCAGTTGGACGAGCAGCATCGTCAAGCAAACGCCGCAGTCGAGATCACGCTTGCCAAGTTGCATGAATCAGATGCAGCGATGGCTGCCCTGGCGGAGGAGCTCGGGCAGCTCAGTTCGACCGCTCGCTCGGCCAAGGCGGAGGCAGATCGCGTCCGGCAGGCCATATCAGAGGCCGAGGAAGCCCGCGACGAGCATGGTGCTGGCCTCGCTGACCTGGAGCACCGCCTGGAACTGGCGGCCGAGACGGTGGACGAAACCGAGCCGAATCCGGCAGAGCGTGACCGACTCGCAGAGCAGGCAACGGCTGCTCGCGCCGCAGAGATGGAGGCTCGGCTGGCGTTGCGCACGCTGGAAGAGCGGGCTCGCGCCCTGGCCGGACGAGCCGATGCATTGCGGCGGGGGGCCGAAAGAGAACGCCAGGCCCGGATCCGGGAGATTGCTCGCCGGGAGCGCATGTTGCGCGAGGCACGGACTGCGACTGCCGTACACGCGGGAGCCACGTTCTTGGCGCAGCAACTCGAAATCTCTCTCGCGTTAGCGGCACGTGAGCGTTCTGAGGCTGAGGCGTCCAGGGCCGAAGCCGAGGCTGCGTTGAGTGCGGCTCGCGGGACCGTCCGGTCGCTGACCCGGGACTTTGAGTCATTGGTTGACGCAGCGCATCGTGACGAGGTTGCCAGAGCCGAGCAGCAGATGAGAGTTGAGGCTTTAGCTGAAAGGGCCATGGCCGAACTTGGGTTGGAGTCTGCCGGGTTGCTGGCCGAATATGGGCCCGACATGCCGGTTCCAGCGGCTGCTGCCGAGAACGCCTCAGCGACCTCCGATGAGGACGCCGCCTTGGCTGCGCCGGTGGCTTATGTCCGTGACCAGCAACAAAAGCGGCTGCGGAGCGCAGAGCGTGAGCTGAGCCTGCTCGGACGGATCAATCCACTGGCTCTGGAGGAGTTCGATGCGCTGGAGGCGAGACACCGGTTCCTCTCCGAGCAATTGGAGGACTTGAGGAAAACCCGCCGGGACCTCCTCGACATCATCGCCGAGGTCGATAACCGGGTGGAGCAGGTCTTTGCGGAGGCGTATGCCGATGTCGCGGTCGCCTTCGAGCGTGTCTTTGGGCGACTTTTCCCGGGCGGGGAAGGTCGGTTGATCCTGACCGAACCGGGCGACTGGCTGACCACCGGAGTTGACGTGGAAGCGCGTCCGCCCGGTAAGAAGATCAAGAGGCTTTCGTTGTTGTCTGGTGGGGAACGCGCACTGGTAGCGGTGAGCTTCTTGATTTCACTGTTCATCGCCCGGCCGAGCCCCTTCTACATCCTCGACGAGGTCGAGGCCGCTCTCGACGACACCAACCTGGGCCGCCTGCTGGAGATCTATGAGGAGCTGCGGGCCACGAGCCAGTTGCTGGTGATCACTCATCAGAAGCGGACGATGGAGATTGCCGACGCCTTGTACGGAATCAGCATGCGCGGCGACGGTGTCTCAACGGTGATCTCTTCGCGTCTTCGGGAGACTGAGTCGGTCGCCTGAGCTGCACTTCGAAGCGGAGGCGAGTCTGACGCCGCCTGTTGAGTGCAATCTCACCGCACTATGACGGGCTGGCCGCTTCGCCGACTGCAGGAGCTCGCGGCTGAATGAGTATTGGGCGGTTGGGGCAGTTGTTGGCGAGCGACGAAGGAGGCGAATCTGGCGGGCGGCCTGTCAGAGTGCAATCCAACACAGTTGTGATGAAATCGAGAGCAAGAATCGGCTTTTCGATGATGGCATTGTGATCTTGGCTTGGCAGAATTGTCCGCCAAGAGCTGTTCCACCGGCACCGCACGCATCGCAGATGCGGTGTCTACCCGTAAGACAGTTCCTTCCCCAGGCAAGGCCCATGCACGTTCAACTGACTGTCTGAAAGGCAAGGTTGTGACCTCCATCGTCATCGCAATGATTGTGATTTTGGTCGTCGTTGCCTGCACAGCGGGTCTGGTCCTTCTCGGGATTGAGGGCCGCGGCAAGGAGCGTGCACCCAAGCTGGCCGACCGAATGGCGCGTGCTGCCCAGCATCTCAACGGTGATGGGGAACCTCCCGCTCGCCTCGTCAAGTTGATCGAGTCCAGCCGCGGTCGCTGAGCCTGCCGTCCGGCTCTGCTCGCCTAGGATGAGCCGGTGGATGCGACAACTCTGTGGGTGGTCGTCGGCGTCATTCTGCTGCTGGCTGCCACTGTGGTTGGCTTCCTCGCGGTCGGCCGGCGGCGCGCGCTGCGGACGGGTGAACGTCCGGCCAGCGTTGAGCCGGCACCACGGGGCTGGGAGCAGCCGGCCGAAGACGCTGGAAACGAGCCCTCTGCAACACAAGTTGACGTTCGTGCGGCACCACCAACCGTTGAGGAGCTTCCGGAGGTTCAGCTCCCTCCCGAGGTCCCGGCACTGGAGCGCCCAGAGGCTCCAGAGAGCCGCCTGGTACGCCTCCGTCGTAGGCTCGCGGGCTCCAACAGCGCCCTGAGTCGCGGCCTACTGCTGCTGATCACCCGAGACCGGATCGACGAGGACACCTGGGACGAGTTCGAAGCGACGTTGATCACCTCCGATCTTGGCGTCGCGCCGACGACCGAGTTGGTGGAGTCGCTGCGTGACAAGCTTCGTGTCGAGGGGATTACCGAGCCGGAAAAAGCGCGAGCCATCTTGCGTTCGGAGCTGATCAAGCTGGTCGACCCCACCATGGACCGCAGCCTCAATGCCGATCGAACTGATCAACCTGCGGTTGTCATGGTGGTCGGAGTGAATGGCACCGGGAAGACAACAACGGTCGGAAAGCTTGCCCGAGTTCTGGTGGCTGAGGACAAGGACGTGTTGCTGGGTGCCGCTGATACGTTCCGGGCGGCCGCGGCGGACCAGTTGGAGACGTGGGGCGGTCGGGTCGGAGTGCCAACTGTGCGAGGCGCTGAGGGAGCCGATCCCGCCAGCGTGGCGTTCGAGGCAGTCAGAGCCGGCATCGAGCAGGAGGTCGACGTAGTGCTGATCGACACTGCGGGTCGGTTGCACACCAAGGTCGGTCTGATGGACGAGCTGGGCAAGGTGAAGCGGGTGATCGAGCGTCAGGCACCCGTAGGTGAAGTCCTCCTAGTGCTCGATGCAACCACCGGACAGAACGGCTTGACCCAGGCTCGCATCTTCGCCGACGTGGTCGACGTGACCGGGATCGTGCTCACCAAGCTCGACGGGTCCGCCAAGGGTGGCATCGTGGTCCAGGTGCAGCGGGAGCTCGGCGTACCGGTCAAGTTGGTAGGCCTGGGCGAGGGTGCTGATGATCTTGCTCCGTTCGACGCCGAGGTCTTTGTCGATGCGTTGTTGGAGCAGGCAGCGTGACGAGACGTTGACCAATCGTCAATGGCATTCGGCTTGACTACTCGGCAGCGTTATCGGCGTACCGATTGTCGTCCCAGGGGCCGGCCCAAGTTCAACGACAACTCGGAGCCTGCATAGTGGCCGAACGGCTCAACGTCAACGTAGCCACTTGAGCGATAGAGGGTAACGGCCGCGACTTGTGGGCTGCCGGTCTCCAGAAGCATCCAATCGGCGCCGGCGGCCGCCGCACTTCGTTCGAGAGCCGCCAGCAACTTGCGCGCGAATCCGCGACCGCGTACGTCGTTGCGGACAAACATCCGCCGTATTTCGGCCGGCCGCTGCGCCACCTGCGGTACTCCCGGAGTCCGAAATCGCCAACCGCCCATGGCCACGGCTTTGTTATCCAGATAGCCGACAAAGAATGCTCCGCGGGGAGGCGTGAATTCGGCCGTTGTGAAGGGGGTGTCGTCGGGACCGCCGTATATCTCCACGTAGAACTGCTGGGCCTCCGACTCCAGCGCTGCAACATCGGGGTGCTCGTACGGCACCTGCAACAGGCGTAACTCCTCCGGCACCTGCCCAGCGTAAGCAGGTGCGCGCGGGCCTTCGCCGCCTGAGACGTCGCGGCAAGTTGAGTAGGCTGAGTCAGTCCAGCACAACCGAGGTAAGGACGCTCGTGTTCGACACCCTGCAAGACCGCCTCGCGGCGACCTTCAAGAATCTGCGCGGCAAGGGCCGACTATCTGAGGCCGATATCGACGCGACGGCTCGGGAGATCCGGATCGCGCTGCTCGAGGCCGACGTCAATCTGACGGTCGTCAAAGACTTCATTGCCGCCATCAAGGAGCGGGCCCGCGGCACTGAGCTCTCCGGAGCGCTGAACCCCGGCCAGCAAGTGATCAAGATCGTCAATGAGGAACTAATCACCATCCTGGGCGGCGAAACCAGGGTGCTGCGTTTCGCCAAGCGGCCGCCAACAGTGATCATGCTCGCCGGCCTACAAGGTTCCGGCAAGACGACGTTGGCCGCAAAACTGGGCTTGTGGCTGAAGGAGCAGGGCCATTCTCCGCTCCTGGTTGCAGCCGACTTGCAGCGGCCGAACGCGGTAAACCAGCTGCAAGTCGTCGGGCAGCGGGCCGGAGTTCATGTGTTCGCGCCTGAGCCTGGAAACGGCATCGGGGACCCAGTTGCGGTGGCCCGGTCCTCGATCACTGAGGCCGAGCGCCGCCTGTACGACGTTCTTATCGTTGACACTGCCGGCCGGCTGGGCATCGACGCGGAGATGATGCAGCAGGCCGTCGACATTCGTGATGCAGTCCATCCCGACGAGGTTCTCTTCGTCGTCGATGCCATGATCGGCCAGGACGCGGTCAACACGGCCAATGCATTCGCCGAGGGCGTGGGCTTCGACGGCGTCGTACTCACCAAGCTGGATGGCGACGCGCGCGGAGGCGCTGCGCTCTCGATCGCGCGGGTTACTGGTAAGCCGATCATGTTCGCCTCCAACGGTGAGGCGCTGAAGGACTTCGACGTCTTCCATCCTGACCGGATGGCGAGCCGGATCCTCGGCATGGGAGACATGCTCACCCTGATCGAGCAGGCCGAGAGAACCTTCGATGCCGAACAATCGGCTAAGGCTGCCGCCAAGTTAGCTGGGCATGGCGGTGAGTTCGGTTTGGCGGACTTCCTGCAGCAGATGCAGATGGTCCGCAAGATGGGTCCGCTGTCAAAGGTTTTCGGAATGTTGCCCGGCATGGGTGACCTGAAGGACCGAATCGCTGGCATCGACGAGCGTGATGTTGACCGGATCGAGGCGATCATCCATTCGATGACGCCGGCTGAGCGTGACAATCCGAAGATCATTGACGGTTCCCGGCGCGCCCGCATTGCGAAAGGAGCGGGCGTCAGCGTGTCGGACGTCAATAACTTGATCAACCGCTTCTTCGAGGCCCGCAAGATGATGACCTCCCTGGCAACCGGCGGTATGCCAGGAATGCCCGGCATCGCCGGTTTGCCTGGACCTCGCAAGCAACCTGCCCGGTCGAAGAAGAAGAGTGGCCGTGGCGTGTCAGGAAACCCGGCGAAGCGCAACGCCCAGCCGGCTGCATCCGCCGAATCCAACGCGGCGCCCGGCAATGGAGAGCTCGACCCGGCAGCGCTGGAAAAGGCGATGGCGGAGTTCCAGCTGCCGCCTGAGCTACGCAGCCGATTCAGCAAGTAGCAGGTCATGCGCCCCGACCGTGTCGAAGGGCTTGACCGCCTCCATCTGGCCGGTGTGGTGCTGCCTGAAGGCGACTATCGCGACCTCTGGGTAGTAGACGGCGTGATCTGTACGGAGCCAGTCCCCAACGCCCGGACCGTCGCTACTGGGGCATGGCTGATGCCAGGGCTGGTTGACGCGCACTGTCACGTCGGATTGGAAAGGCATGGCGCAGTCCCCGATGAACGAGCCGAAGAACACGCCGTAGCCGACCGTGATGCAGGGGCGTTGCTGTTACGAGACGCAGGCAGCCCGGCGGACACCCGATGGATCGACCGGCGAGCAGATCTACCGAAGATCATTCGCGCCGGACGGCACATTGCCCGTCCCAAGCGATACCTCCGCAACTACGGGGAGGAAGTCGAGCCCGACCATCTGATCGCGGAGGTGGAGCGGCAGGCCGCCCGAGGCGACGGCTGGGTGAAGCTCGTGGGGGACTGGATCGATCGTGATGTCGGAGACCTGACACCACTGTGGCCAACTGAGGTGGCGAAGGGCGCCATCGACCGCGCCCACGAACTGGGTTGCCGAGTGACTGCACATGTGTTCGGTGAGCAGGCTGTCAGCGAGCTTGTTGCGGCCGGAATCGACGGCATCGAGCATGGTACCGGCATCGACGAGGCGACCACCGAGTTGATGGCCAAGCGGCAGGTCGCGCTCGTCCCGACCATGATCCAGCTGGACGGTTTCGAGATGTACGCCCGGTCGGGCGAGGCGAAGTATCCGGCGTACGCCAAGCACATGCGCGCTCTGTACGCCGGCCGTCTGGAGCGCTTCGCCAATGCTCTCGATGCTGGTGTCCCCATCTACGCCGGGACTGACGCTGGCGGCTTTCTTCCACATGGCCTTGTCGGCAAGGAGATTGCCGCTTTGGCTCAATTCAGTTCGGCCGAGTACGCCTTGGGCGGCGGGTCCTGGCGCGCTCGCACGTGGCTTGGTCATCCGGCGACACTCAGCGAAGGCGCACCAGCTGATCTGGTGGTTTTCGACGCCGATCCGCGACTGGATCTGGACGTCCTGAGGGCGCCGAGCCACGTTATCCTGCGCGGCGCCCTCATCAACTGACGCGGAATGGGGTGATATGAGGAGCGAGCGGAGGCGTAGTTTCCTTCGCGAGCGACACATCAAAACGCGCGAGCGAAGCGAGCATCAGCCCCAGCGGCGAGCTGTGGGACGAACTAGGCGGATTCAAAGCGCGCGATGCGCGAGCAGCAAGCTCAGAGAAATTGGGCGCATGCGTGGCGGCCGAGCAGCAGTATTACTGCTGATCATCGTGCTGCTCTGTGCTTTTCCGCTTCCGGCGTACGGCCAGAACAACGTGATCGAAACCGCGCTTATGGTGCCGGGTACGCCAGAGGCCGACGGAAGGTCGGTCAAGCTTGATGCGAGCATTCTGACTACTGATCCGGCCGAGCCCCGCCCGGCAATCGTGCTGGCGCATGGATTCGGTGGCACCAAGGACGACAGCGAGCCGACTGCCCGTACGCTCGCGATGGCCGGTTACACGGTGATCATCTACACAGCTCGCGGCTTCGGAAAATCGGGCGGTCGAATTCACCTGGACAATCCAGCCTATGAGGGAGCAGACGCGAGCAAGCTTGTTGATCTTGCCGCCAGCCGCCCGGAGATAGCCAAGGAAGGCAATGATCCAGTGATCGGATTTGCCGGAGCGTCGTACGGGGGTGCGCTCTCCTTCCTTGTCGCGGGGCTTGATAATCGAGTTGATGCCATCGTCCCGGCATTCACGTGGCACAGTCTGCGGCAGGCCCTCTTTCCGCAGTATCAAGTCGTCGGAGCCGCAAGGTCACCAGCCGACGTCACTCCGGCGAACCGGCAGGGCGTCTTCAAACAGCGGTGGGCTTCCTTGCTGTTCTCCAATGCTGGCGGTCCAGCAAACCGAACCGGTGACCAATCCCGGAACCAAGATCAGCGGAACCAAGATCAATTGTGCGGTCGATTCGATCCGACCTTGTGTCAGGGCTATCTCGCCGCAGCTGAGACCGGCGAAGCGGACGACAAACTGAAGTCACTGCTCGATGAGTCCGGCTTGGAGGAGATCTTGCCGGCAATCAAGGCACCGACACTGATCATTCAGGGCGAGGACGACACATTGTTCGCTCTGGACCAAGCCGATGCGAACTTCAGAGGTCTGGCGACCAATACTCCGGCCGAGATGAAGTGGGTGACTGGCGGTCATGATGCCGAGACCTCAGTCGATCCGCTGATCGATGATCTTGAAACCTGGTTCGGCCGGTATTTGAAACGAGACGGCAGCGCCACAGATACCGCATTCTCCGTGCTGATGCCCGAGACATCGCTGCTCGGCGAAGATCGTGGGACCCGCGAGCCGCAGACCCTCGTCGCGCAGTCCTACCCGGGACGCGGATCCGATCTCTCCGAGCAGCGGATAGCACTGGCCGGCCAGCGGCAAAGCATCGTGGCGCCACCCGGCGGCGCGCCGGCGGCGCTGACCAATCTTCCTGGCACCGGCGGTGCGTTCGGCCAGGCCTCCAGTGTGGCTGGATATGCGTTAGGTGTACTGCCCGGTCAATCGGCTCGATTTACCAGCCAGCCGCTAGCAGAGCCGCTGTCGCTGATCGGAAGCAGCCGCGTCGACCTCGACGTGACAGCGTCCACGACGAGTGGCACCTTGTTCGCGTCGCTGTGGGACCTCGGGCCCGACATCGAACGGACCGAGAATGGCCGCACCAGCCTCGGCCCGAGCACCGCGGTGCTTCCGCAACTGGCGGTCGCCCCGCTGAAGTTGAGGGCACTTGATCCGGACAAGCCGCTCCGGGTGACGGTCGCGCTGCCCGCGGTGTCCCATAAGGTTCCGGTTGATCACCGCCTCCAGCTCGTGATTTCCACCACGGATCAGGCGTACACAAACGCTGTTCAGGCGGCTAGCTACCAGGTCAGCCTTGCCGGCGACGGGGCCGCTGCAATTCCCGAGCTGACCGCGACAGCGCTCAATGCCCGCACCTTGGACGTACCGCTTCCGCTGGCGATCGTGGTAGCTGCACTGGTTGCTGCCTCGCTTGCCGCCGCAGTGCTCATGTGGCGTCGCCACCGTGACATTAAGAACATCCCGGAGTTAGTCAGCATCCCCCTGGTTGTCAACGACGTCGTCAAGACCTATGGCGACGGCTTCCGGGCGGTAGATGGCGTCAGTTTCCGAGCCGAGGCGGGTCAGGTCTTGGGTTTACTGGGTCCCAATGGCGCGGGCAAGACCACCGTCATTCGCATGCTGGTCGGCCTGATTCGTCCTGATTCGGGATCGATCTACATTCACGGCCAGCCCGTGCATGCCGGGGCCGATGTGCTCAGTTCGGTCGGGGCTTTCATCGAGGGTCCTGGGTTCCTGCCCCATCTGAGCGGCAAAGCTAATCTGATGGCGTACTGGGATGCGACCGGTCGGCCACCGGAGGAAGCACATCTGGATGAGGCGCTGAAGATCGCTGGGCTTGGCTCAGCGATTCACCGCAAGGTCCGCGGATATAGCCATGGGATGCGCCAGCGGCTCGGCATTGCCCAGGCGATGCTCGGATTCCCGTCCCTGCTCATACTCGATGAGCCGACCAACGGCCTGGATCCGCCACAGATCAAGGCAATGCGCGCTGTGCTGGCGGACTACACGGCAGCCGGACGGACGGTCGTCCTTTCCTCCCACTTGTTGTCCGAGGTGGAGCACACCTGCAGCCACGTTGTGGTGATGGACAAGGGCAAGGTCATCCTCACTGGGGCAGTTGAAGACCTGACCGCCAGCGATACCGTGACCTTGATCGGCCTGACCAATGTCGACGATGTGGGACCCGCCCGTCGGACATTGCAGACTCGAGGGCTCCGGGCGGAACGAGAGGGCAAGCTGCTCCGGGTTACGGGCGAGCTGCCTCGTCAGGAGATCGTGGCGGAGCTCGTCGCAGCCGGTTACGGAGTGGAATCGGTGGATGGGCATCGTCAGTTGGAAGAGGTCTTCATGAGCCTGGTTGGAACGTCCAGCCAGGGGACGGAAGACAGCGACGAAGGCGTGACATGAGCGCTACCTCGGTTGCCACTCGGCCGCTGCCACTGTCGGCCGAAATCGGACGCCAACTGCGTCGCCGGCGCACGATTGGCATCTTTGTTGTGCTCACGGTCCTGCCGCTCGTGCTGCTACTGGCCTTTTGGCTTGGCAATGATGGCAACGCCTCGGGCGAACGCGGTTTCGTCGACCTGGCACAGGAGAGCGGAGCCAACCTGGTGATCTTCACGCTCTTCGCCTCGACCAGTTTCCTGCTCATCGTGATCGTCGCCCTGTTCGCTGGTGACACGGTTCCTTCGGAGGCGACCTGGGCGAGTCTGCGATACCTGCTCGCTGCTCCCGTACGACGCGAGCGTCTGTTGCGGCAGAAACTGGTTGTAGCGGCGCTCTCGTCGGTGGTCGCGCTGCTTTTTCTCCCGGCCTGGACCCTCGTCGTCGGTGGGATCGCATACGGCTGGGGCCCCTACGTTGGCCCGACAGGGATTCAGATCGGTTGGCCTGAGTTTGTAGGCAGGCTGTTGATCATCGTTGGCTACCTGCTCCTCGACCTGTCCGCGGTGGGTGCATTCGCCTTCATGCTGGGCGTGCTCACCGATGCGCCACTTGCCGCGGTGGGCGGCGCAGTGCTGCTGATGATCTTGTGCGCCATTCTCGACTCGATCACCGCCCTCGGCAGCATCCGGGACGGCTTGCCAGGTCATTACGCGTACGCGTGGCGCGACGCGTTGGCGCCAACCTTGAACTACTCAGACATGATTACCGGCGCACTGTGGTCCATCGGCTACGCGATCATCGCCGTCTGGTTTGCCTCGTGGTACTTCCTCCGCAAGGACATCACCAGCTGAGCTGCCGATTCATGCAACACTCCCTCCCATGGACGTCTTGCAGATCGCGCAGCATGCCGATGACCTTTCTCGCGCACAGGCTTTCTACCAGCGCTTGCTCAACGCACGACCGGCCGGCATCTTCGATCCGCCGGGTTTGTTGTTCTTCCAGGCAGGCGGCGTACGCCTGCTGCTTGAGCCGGGTGCGACGAGCGCACTCATTTACTTCAAGGTCGATGACGTGCGAGCGACGCTGGAATCGCTGCGCTCAGATGGTGTCGAAATCGTCGCTGAGCCGCACGTCATCTTCCGACACAGCGACGACAGTCTCGGACCGGCGGGCATGGACGAATGGATGGCGTTTGTGAAGGATTCGGAGGGCAACACGGTGGGTCTGGTGAGTCACCACCAGCCTGAGCAGTCATAGGGGTCGGGCCGTCATGACGAGATGCGGAGGCGTGTATAGCTCGCCATTCGCATATCTTTGGGTGCTTCTGGCAGAATGCATGCCGCATCCGTTGTCGTTCGGCGCCCTCTAAACCCGTACGATTCGGAGCCCAAATGAGAACCGTACTGAGATCATCGCGTGCGCGCCCCACCGCGTGGGATGGGATCACCTCAAGCGCGGCCGGTCCATGGACTGGTCGACAACCAACACAGGAGTAACCACACACGTGGCTGTCAAGATTCGTCTGAAGCGATTCGGCAAGATCCGGTCGCCGCACTACCGCATTGTTGTCGCCGACTCGAGGACTAAGCGGGATGGCCGTGCCATCGAAGAGATCGGCAAATATCACCCGAAGAACGACCCATCGGTGATCGAGGTCAATTCCGAGCGGGCTCAGTATTGGCTGTCGGTTGGGGCCCAGCCAACGGAAGCTGTCATCGCGTTGCTGAAGCGCACTGGTGATTGGCAGAAGCACTCAGGCGACAGCTCGCCCTCGGGAGTGCTGCCCCAGCCGGAGAAGCGCGATAAGACCGAGGCGTTCAACGCCGCGCTTGCCGACGCCGGTCAGGAGCCGAAGACGGCGACGACACGGTCAACAAAGAAGGCCGCGTCAAAGCCAGAGGGCACCAAGGTTGAAGCGGCTGAGGTGGAGGGCACCCCACAGGAAGCCCAGCAGGCGGCCAATGCGGGTGTTGCCGACGCGGAGCCCAGCGAGTCCTAAATGCTCGCCGACGCACTGGAACATTTGATCCGGGGCATCGTCTCGAATCCCGACGATGTGACCGTCAAGGACAAGGAACTGCGTCGCGGCCGCATGCTTGAGGTCCGTGTCAATCCGGACGATGTTGGCAAGGTCATCGGCCGCTCGGGCCGCACTGCGACTGCGCTACGCACCGTCATTGGCGCACTCGCGGCAGGGCAGGACGTCCGCATCGACTTCGTCGACGTTGACAAGCTCACTCGCCGCAGCGGCGGTGGCCGGCGGCGTTAGTCGAGCGAATACGCCTGTCGGCCTCGACCAGTGGAAATCATTATTGGCGTCATTGGACGAGCGCACGGCGTAGCTGGCGAGGTCGCGGTCGACCTGCGCACCGATGAGCCAGAGCGCCGGTTTGCTCCGGGCCAGGTGCTTGGCGAGGACGGCGGCTCCCGGCTCTTCACTGTGCGGTCAGTTCGTGCTCACTCCGGCCGGTTATTGATCAAGTTCGCCGAAGTGGCCGACCGGGCAGCCGCCGAGGCCGTATCAGGGACGCTCCTGACGGCCACCGTCGAAAGCGACGAGCGGCCGGCCGCGCCGGACGAGTTCTACGATCGGCAACTGATCGGCCTGAGAGCCATGACGCCGGACGGTGTCGAGGTCGGCATGGTCAGTTCGGTGCTACATCTGCCTGCGCAGGATGTGCTGGAGGTCGATACCACCACAGGGATCCGGCTCGTGCCGTTCGTTGCGGCACTGGTACCGCAAGTCGACCTTGACGCCGGCCACCTGACTATCGTCGATGTCGCCGGCTTACTGGATGACCGGGATGATGGTGCCGATGAAGATTGACCCGATCAAGATTGACCCGCTCAAAATTGACATCGTCTCGATCTTCGTCGAGTACTTTGAGCCGCTGCGTCTTTCATTGGTGGGCAAGGCGATCGAGAACGGCATCGTTGATCTTCAGGTGCACAATCTGCGCGACTGGACCTCCGATCGACATCGGACCGTTGACGACACGCCGTACGGGGGAGGCGCGGGCATGGTGATGCGCCCCGAGCCCTGGGGATTGGCGTTGGACACCTTGACGGCCGGACAAGACGATCCCCGGCTGCTCGTGCTTTCCCCATCTGGAAGGACGTTCAATCAAGCCCTTGCCCAGGAGCTAGCGAAAGAGCGGCACTTGATCTTCGCCTGCGGTCGATACGAGGGGATCGATGCCCGCGTAGTCGAGGACGCCGGGCGGCGAATCCGGGTGGACGAGTTGAGCATCGGTGATTACGTTCTCAGTGGCGGTGAGGTGGCTGCGATGGTGGTGGTCGAGGCTGTGGTGCGCCTGCTGCCGGGTGTGATCGGCAATCCAGAGTCGTTGGTCGAGGAGTCATACGGCACGGAGCACGATGGTCTGCTCGAGGGACCGGTATACACCAAGCCACCCAGCTGGCGTGGACTGGACGTGCCGGATGTGCTCTTGAGCGGCCACCACGAGAAGATCGCTGCATGGCGTCGCGAGCAAGCCCTCAAGAGGACCCAGGCGCAACGCCCTGATCTGCTGCCATGACCAGCCAGCCGTGGATAGCGCCTTCGCTAGATGCGCTGATCGACGGTGCAACGGAGCGCGTTGCCGTGCGCTCAACCGACGCTAGGTCCGGTGCGTCATTCGAAAAGTTGATCATTGAGGGACGCCCGTGCTTCCTCAAGATGGTCTCCGCCGGTGACGACTGGATTATGCGGGTCACCGGCAACAAGCAATGGGAATACCGGGTATGGCAGGCCGGTCTCTACCAGCGGGTGCCGAGCATTATTGATCATGCCATGATCGGCATGGCGCTCGTGGACTCCGGCGGCGGGCCGCGAATGGCAATGCTGATGCATGATCGGTCCGCCGACCTCGTGCCACCTGGCGACGACCCGATCTCGGCGTCCCAGCATGCCGTTTTCATCCGTCATCTGGCGTTGATGCATGCGGCCAACCTCGGGTGGCGAGACGATCTTGGTCTCTATCCGCTGGCCCGTCGGCCGCTGTTCTTCGCCCCGGCCACTATCGCGCCTGAGCTGACCCGCGGCGATGTGCCGCTGACGCTTCGGATCGCAGAGCGAGGTTGGGCCTTGCTTCCGGAGCGGGATTCGGCGCTCTCCGATCTCGTCAGCTCAGTGCATCGGGATCCCGGCACGCTGGCTGGGTTGTTGGAAGAAACGCCGCAAACCTTCATCGCGGGGGACTGGAAGATGGGCAACCTCGGCAGCCGGCCGACGGGAGAGACTGTGGTACTGGACTGGGCCTATCCCGGGGAGGCGCCTCCCGCCTGGGAACTGGCGTGGTACCTGGCCCTCAACCGGTCGCGGATCCCGGAGAGTAAGTCCGACACCATCGCGCGTTATCGGCAGGCGGTTGAAGCTGCGGGTGTGGCAACCGACGTGTGGTGGGATCGGCAGCTCGATCTCTGCCTGTTGGCCATGGCAGCCACGATGGGTTGGGAAAAGGCGGTCGGCGACGCGGACGAACTGGCGTGGTGGTCCGAACGCGCGCAGCAGGCGGCGACTCGCTGGTTGCGCTAGCGAAGCGACACTAGAAAAGTGGCCAAGAACACCAGTGCGCGAGGTGGTCTCATCTCGCTCTTATGCCTGGCAGAGTTCTAGGGTTGCTGCGTGGCAACAATCTCCCTGACGCCCGCACAGCAGGCGACCAGGTCAACTGTTGCCCTCAAGGCTCTGATGGCTGTCACCGGTCTGATCCTGATCAGCTACCTGCTTGCTCACATGTATGGCAATCTCAAGATCTTTGCTGGGCCTGAGGCATTCAACGAGTACGCCCATCATCTGCGCACCCTCGGTGAGCCGATCTTCCCGTACAGCGGCGTGCTCTGGGTGATCCGGGTGATCTTGCTCGTCAGTATCGTCGGTCACATGTATGCGGCCTTCAGCTTGTGGTCGCGGGCTGACAAGGCACGCGGTGGCGTGCGCCGCTACCGCAGCAACAAAGCTCGGCGTGGGGTGCAGCGAACCTACGCCTCGTTCACGCTGCGTTGGGGTGGAGTGGTGATCGTGCTGTTCGTGATCTATCACCTGATGCACCTGACGTGGAACATCGTGCATCCGGGCGGCGCGGCCGCTGAGCCGTACGACCGGGTAGTGAACGGTTTCCAGATATGGTGGGTGGTCCTCGCGTACACAATCGCGGTGATTGCGGTCGGCCTGCATGTCCGGCACGGCACCTGGAGCGCCCTGACAACGCTGGGAGCCAACACCTCGAGCCTCGCGCGACAACGCCTGAACGCTCTCGCCTACGCAGTGGCGGGGCTGCTCACGGTGGGCTTCCTGCTCCCGCCCTTCGCCATCTTGTTCGGGTTGGTGAGCTGATGATCTACCGCACTCCGAGCGTCAAGAGGTTTACGTGAGCAACTCCGAACTGTTTGACTCACTCGACTCCGATTCGTTCTATATCGAGGGCGCCGACATTGCCGACACAAAGGCACCGAACGTGCCCATTGAAAGGCGGTGGGAGGAACGCCGGTTCCGAGCAAGATTGATCAACCCGGCCAACCGACGCAAGCTGAATGTGATCATCGTCGGCAGCGGACTTGCCGGAGCCTCCGCTGCGGCAACTCTGGGCGAAGCCGGTTACAACGTCGACTGCTTCTGCTATCAAGACTCACCGCGGCGGGCCCATTCCATCGCCGCGCAAGGTGGCATCAACGCCGCCAAGAACTATCGCAACGACGGAGACTCGGTCTATCGGCTGTTCTACGACACCGTGAAGGGTGGAGATTTTCGGGCCCGCGAATCCAACGTCTACCGGCTCGCGGAGCTCAGCGTTCAGATCATCGATCAATGTGTCGCACAGGGCGTCCCTTTTGCCCGCGAGTACGGTGGTCTGCTCGACAACCGCTCCTTCGGCGGCGTACAGGTGTCGCGAACCTTCTACGCCCGTGGCCAGACCGGCCAGCAGTTGCTGCTCGGCGCGTATCAGGCGTTGGAGCGCCAAATCGCTGCCGGCACCGTTGAGATGCATACCCGGCACGAGATGCTCGAGCTGATCGTCGTCGACGGCAGGGCGCGGGGGGTTGTGATCCGCGAGATGGTGACGGGAAATATCGAGACGCACATCGCGGACGCGGTGGTGCTCGCCACCGGCGGCTACAGCAACGTGTTCTTCCTCTCGACCAACGCGATGGGGTGCAACGTCACAGCGACCTGGCGGGCGCACCGCAAAGGGGCGTACTTCGCTAATCCGTGCTTCACCCAAATTCACCCGACCTGCATTCCGGTGAGTGGTGACTACCAGTCCAAGCTCACCTTGATGAGTGAGTCCTTGCGTAACGACGGCAGGATCTGGGTGCCGAAGAGCGGCGAAGACAAGCGGGACCCACGCGAAATCCCCGAGCAAGATCGCGACTATTACCTGGAGCGCCTGTACCCAGCATTCGGCAATCTGGTGCCGCGAGACATCGCCTCCCGTGCCGCCAAGAATGTCTGTGACGAGGGACGCGGCGTCGGGCCCGGCGGGCTCGGGGTCTACCTTGACTTCGCTGGCGCGATTGCCCGCCTCGGCCGGTCAACCGTGGAAGCCAAGTACGGCAACCTCTTCCAGATGTACGGCCAGATCACCGGCGAGGACCCGTATCTAACGCCGATGCGGATCTACCCGGCCGTGCACTACACCATGGGAGGGCTCTGGGTCGACTACGACCTCCAGGCCAGCATTCCCGGACTCTATGTCACCGGGGAAGCTAACTTCTCCGACCATGGTGCAAATCGGCTGGGTGCCAGCGCCTTGATGCAGGGCCTGGCCGATGGTTACTTCGTGCTTCCGAACACCATCAATGACTACCTTGCGGATGGTCCCTACCCGACCATCGATCGATCTCATCCAGCAGTGATTGAGGCCGTTAATGCGGTGCGTGCGCGGATCAGCAAGCTGCTGTCGGTGAACGGGAGCCGCACAGTGGACTCGTTCCACAGGGAGCTCGGCCGCTTGATCTGGGACTTCTGCGGCATGGAGCGCAGTGAGGAGGGGCTGCGCAAAGCGCTCACCCGGATCCGAGAGCTCAAGAAAGAGTTTTGGGCCGACGTGCGGGTGCTGGGTGCGAATGACGAACTCAACCAGGCGCTCGAGCGTGCCGGCCGCGTTGCCGACTTCTTTGAGCTCGGCGAGTTGATGTGCATCGACGCGCTGGTCAGGCGGGAATCATGTGGGGGTCACTTCCGCGTGGAGAGCCAGACATCGGACGGTGAGGCATTACGCGTCGATGAGGAATTCGCGTACGTGTCGGCATGGGAATTCGGCGGCGACAACGGACGGCCGATTCTTCACAAGGAACCGCTGGTCTACGAGTACGTCGAGATGAAGCAGCGGAGCTACAAGTGAAGGTCACCTTGCGGGTCTGGCGGCAGGCGAACTCCCAGGCCAAAGGAAAGATGGCCGTCTACACGGTCAATGACATTTCCGAGGACATGTCCTTCTTGGAAATGCTCGATGTGTTGAACGAGCGGCTGACGCTGCAGGGCGACGATCCCATCGCTTTCGACAGCGACTGCCGTGAAGGCATCTGCGGCATGTGCGGCCTGGTGATCAACGGGGTAGCGCATGGCCCGGAGCAAACCACCACCTGCCAGCTCCATATGCGGTCCTTCAAAGATGGGGACGTAATCGATGTCGAACCCTGGCGAGCGGGGCCCTTCCCGGTGATCAAGGATCTCGTGGTCGATCGCAGCGCTCTCGATCGGATCATCCAGGCCGGCGGGTACATCTCGGCGCCGACGGGCACTGCTCCGGATGCACACGCCACTCCGGTACCCAAGCGGGATGCCGACCGTGCCTTCGATGCGGCAACCTGTATCGCCTGTGGAGCGTGTGTTGCGGCATGCCCGAATGGCTCCGCGATGCTGTTCACCGCCGCCAAGATCACGCACCTCGGTCTGCTGCCGCAAGGTCAGCCGGAGCGATACTCGCGGGTCGTCGGCATGGTGGCCGAGCATGATGCGCTGGGATTTGGCGGCTGCACCAACATCGGTGAGTGCACTGCGGTGTGCCCAAAGGGCATTCCATTGGAGACTATCTCCCGGCTGAACCGTGATCTGATAAGCGCTCTGACCCACGGTGGCTCCCATTGGCCCAAGGCGGCGCCCAAGGGAGAAACCGAGGTGGAAGAAGACGACTAAAGCACGTCGACAGTGTCAGGGCGCATTCCTCGGTCATATACGGATCGCGCGATCCGCGCCGAGCGAGCTTGACGAGCGAGGCAATCAATCAGACTGGTTCAGGGTAGTGATCAGATGCTCAACACGATCAGCAGCGTGACCACCGAGCCGACCAGCGCGCCCCCGTAGCAGAGCACTTCGATCGGTTTGTCCAACCGCTTCAGCTGAAGTCCATCGTGCAGTGTGTATCTGAGCCGATGGGCCGCGTGAAACAACATCAGGACGATCAGACCCAGTAGGACCAGCCGGGTCAGCCAATAGCTGACCACCGCATGTAGATGGTTGTAGTCGGGCTGGAGCAATCCCAGGGGAATCGCGAGTCCGAAAAGCAGAATCAGGATGGGCAGGAACACTGCTGCGACCACGCCGCCCCCGCTGAACAACAGCCACAGGATCGGTTCAATACGCCGTTTGGTCATTGCAGCACCAGCCAGACGATGAACGCCGACACGACGGCCAGTCCCACGTACTGTGAGGCGATCACCAGCCCTGACGGCATCCGGCCGCCGACGCGAACCACCGTCGCCGCCGTCATCCGACGGCCGGCCACGGTAACCTCCTTCTTCGCCGGCACTTGTTTGCTACCGGGGCCGCGCACCACCATGGCCTGTGGGGTGAGCGCGAACCACGTAACGGTGTGCAAGATCGAAAAGGCGAGCGCCACCACATTGATCACAATGACGACGGGGGAGCCGGCCCAGTTCATGAAGTTCCGGTATGACTCTTCGCCACGTCCGATGGCAAAGATCATGATCATCAAGAACACCGCGAACCAGGCAACGAAGATACTGCTGAGCTCGCGCAACACGAACATGAGGTAGGTGCGTTTCTTCAACCACCACAACCGGGACACCGGTTGCCGATACGTGGTTGGGGCGCTCATCGCGCAGCCCGGGGGAGCAGGAAGGCCATAACGTTCTCCTGCGCGGCCTTGAGCTTGTATCGCTGAATTGCACCTGCCGGATCGACATGTTTCGGGCACACCCGCGTGCATTCGCCGACGAATGTGCAGCCCCAGACGCCTTCGCGTTCAATGAGCACATCGAGGCGCTCTCGCTGGCCGGCGTCGCGAGTGTCGAGGTCATAGCGCTCAGCGAGGGCAATGGCAGCGGGGCCGATGAAATCGGGCTCCAGGCCGTAGATCGGACACGCGGCGTAGCACAGCATGCAGTTGATGCAGTTGCTGAATTGCTTGTATTCCTCGAGTTCGGTGGGGGTCTGCAGGTACTCACCATCGATCACAGTCACGTCGTCATCCCGGATGATCCACGGCTTGACCCGGGGCAGCTTCTCCATGAAGTCGTCGATGTCGACAACAAGGTCACGAACGATCGGGAAGTTGCTCAGCGGCTCGACTCGCACCGGCCCAGGGGCGTAATCGGTGAGGAAGGTGGCACACGTCAGCTTCGGCTGGCCTTCGACATTCATTCCGCAACTGCCGCAGATGCCCATACGGCAGGACCAGCGATACGAAAGGCTGGTGTCGACGTGATCTTTGATGTAATTCAAGCCGTCGAGAATCGCCCAGTCCTTCCGCAGCGGCACGTCGTACGTCGCTACCGTCGGTGCGGAATCTTGGTCCGGGTCGTACCGCGTGACCCGCATCTGGATGCTGTCTGCCATATCTGTCGCTACCTCCCGTACACCCGCTCGCCGGGCGGCCATCGTGTAATCGTTACCGGCAACCGCTCGATCCTCACGGCGCCGTCCTCCTCGCGGTAAGCCAAAGCGTGGTTGAGGAAATGCTCGTCGTCGCGTGTGGTGAAGTCGGTCCGCTGGTGGGCGCCGCGCGACTCCTCGCGTAGCAGCGCCGACTGCAACATCGTTTCGGCGATGTCGAGCATGTTTGCCAGTTCGAGAGCAGCGACCAGCTCAGTGTTGAACACCTGTGTCTCATCGGAGAGCTGGACACGTTGAAGCCGCTGCTGCAAGTCGGCGAGCTGGTCCACTCCCTTGGTCAGGGAGTCGCCGGAGCGGAAAATCCCGGCGCTGTCCTCCATGGTCGCCTGCATCGCCTCCCTTATGTCGGCGATCCGCTCGGTGCCGCGGCCGGCCGCCCGGAGCTGATCGATTCGCCGCACTTCGTCATCGGCCTGCCGTATGACGACTGGAGGTGGCTGCTGGGCGCCCGACGCGTACTCGGCAGCGGCCTTGCCTGCTCTGGCGCCGAAGACCAGACACTCTGGCAATGAATTGGAACCCAGCCGGTTTGCTCCATTGATGGTGACGCACGCGGTCTCTCCAGCAGCGAACAGTCCCTCGATGGGTGTCGCGCCGTTGATATCGGTGTGTACGCCGCCCATCATGTAGTGCACAACTGGACGGACCGGGATCAGCTCTTTGACCGGATCAATGCGCTCGTACTGTATGCACAGCTCGCGCACCATGGGGAGCTTGGTCTCGATCAGCTTTTCGCCCATATGACGCAAATCGAGGTTAACGATCGGCCCGTACGGCGACTCGATCGTGCGGCCCTTCTCGACTTCATGCACGAAGGCTTGCGACAGCCGGTCGCGGGGTCCGAGCTCCATGCTGCGGAGTACCGGAGTTGGCTCGGGCTTACCAAGGTCGTAATCCTGAAGGTAGCGATAGCCGTCCTTGTTGAGCAGCCAGCCCCCTTCGGCGCGGGCCGCCTCGGTGATAAGGATTCCCGTGAAGGGAAGCCCGGTTGGGTGGTACTGCACGAATTCCATGTCTTTGAGCGGTGCGCCTGCCCGGTAAGCGAGCGACATGCCGTCACCTGTGCAGATGTTCGCGTTGGTCGTGAAGGGAAAGACCTTGCCCGAACCGCCGTTGCACAAGACTACCGACTTCGCGGTGATGGCCTCGATCCGGCCGGTCCTGAGTTCGATCGCCACAACTCCATGTACGCGCCCATCGTCGACGAGGAGTCGGGTGACGAACCATTCGTCGTATCGCCTGACATCGGTGTATTTCAGTGAGGTCTGGAACAGGCTGTGCAGCATGTGGAAGCCGGTCTTGTCCGCGGCGAACCAGGTGCGCATGTTCTTCATGCCGCCGAAGGCGCGTACGGCGATCCGCCCATTCGGTTGACGGCTCCAGGGACAACCCCAGTGCTCGAGCTGCAACAGTTCGCGTGGAGCCTCCTGCACGAAGGCCTCCACCGCGTCCTGGTCACAGAGCCAGTCGCTGCCAGAGACTGTGTCGTAGGCGTGCTCATCGAGAGTGTCGTTATCGGCGATCGCGCCAGCTGCTCCGCCCTCGGCTGAGACCGTATGGCTGCGCATGGGATAGACCTTCGATATCACAGCAACGCTAAGACTCGGATTGGTCTCCGCGATGGCGATCGCAGCTCGCAGTCCGGCGGCGCCGCCGCCCACTAGCAATACGTCGTGGGCCGCAGCCGCGCCCTCACTCACCACTTAACTCCTCGTAGATCTTGACCATCATGAAGCTTGCCGTACGTCGCCCAATCTTGCTCTAACTCTTGCTCCAACTGAGTAGTAGTCGACGTCATGGCGCGTCTCACCGGGCAATCCTCCACCTCACGGCCCACACTATTGCGCTATGCCGACAACCTTGGGACAGCCGCCCCCACCAAGCCAAGCTGTGGATGAGCGAAGCCGCCCTCTTCCTCGTCGGTGTTCAGCGAGTACACGCTCTCATCGTTGTAGAAGATGTGAACCGTGATCATCATCCGATCCTCGAGGACTGTCAGCCCGACGCTCTCATAGAACGCGTTTCGGCCCGAGGAGCCGCCTTGTTGATACCGCACCTCGGAGACCTCGGCTTGGGCTGGGTCAGCTGCGACGGGAGTCCAGCTGAAGCTGGGACTGAGGTTGCGAATGCCCGCATGCAGATCGGCGTCGGCTTCGCAGCTGGTCACCCAGCTGTCGTATAGGGCCTTCGCTCGCTGAGCAGCCGTCGGGTCGGAAAATTGCAGCACTACGGCGTAACTATCTGGCTGGTCGTCCAGCGATGAGCGTGGGAAAGGCCGGTTACCGGGCGAGTAGCGAGACTTGAAGCTGCGGCTCTTGATCGCCGTTGCACCCAAGGTCGTCAGCGGTTGGGGCTGGCAGATCGACAGCTGGTCCAGCGATCGGGCGTTGCGGGTGTATGTGATCATTTTCCCGCCCCCAATGGGCGGAGGCAGGTCGGCGGCCTTGATCACATTTGCATTGCTGATGGTGCGGACCGGGGGCGAAACCGTGTTCTCGCTTGGCTCGGGTGCTGGTGCCGACGGTGAGCTCAGCCAGGCGCACTGTGCGAACACCAGACAGCAGGCAATCAGAACGGCTGCAACGCTCAGCCGACGGAGCAAGCGGCGTGGCCTCTCCATGACCGATACCGTGGGCGGCTGAGTCGTCATGGGCACATTCTGCGCGAGACGAGCGAGCGCCGTGACGATTTCGTCTTGGCTCATCACATGTGGCAAACTTGACCGCTGCTGTCCTGCCTACGACACCTGCCACAGGGGGAGCGTTCGCTGCAGGATCGCACGTCAACTGGATGTACGACCGTGGTGACCTGTGGCACTGGCGAGGAACGTCTCATGAGCAAGCTCATTCAAGAGCTGGACCAGGCTTCGATGCGCAAGGACATCCCGGCCTTTCGTCCAGGCGACACGGTCAAGGTTCACGTCAAGGTCGTCGAGGGCACCCGGTCACGGATCCAGGTCTTCACCGGTGTCGTCATCTCCCGCGCAGGCGAGGGTGTCCGGGAATCGTTCACCGTACGCAAGGTGAGCTTCGGCGTAGGCGTGGAGCGTACGTTCCCGCTGCACAGCCCGATCATCGACAAGATCGAGGTGGAACGCCGCGGCGACGTACGCCGGGCGAAGCTGTACTACCTGCGCGGCCTGCGCGGCAAGGCAGCCAAGATCAAGGAAAAGCGCGACGCCAGCTGATCACCGGTAACCCGATATGGCGTACCGGTGGATCAAGGCGTCGCCACGGCGCGCTCTGCAGCCGGTCTCGCAATTCCAGGATGATCAGCCTGACACCGAAGCTTCTTCCGACCCAGAGCATCTGAGCTTTGGTCAGCATGTTGTGGCCTTCTTCAAAGAACTTGCGGCTGTAGTCGTAGGTGCTGTCATCGTTGCCTCACTGCTGCGCGGCTTTGTCGGCCAGATGTTTTTGATTCCGTCGGTCTCGATGGAGAACACCCTGCAGGTCGACGATCGCGTCGTAGTAGCAAAGCTCGGCAGCATCAAGCGCGGGCAGGTCGTCGTCTTCTCCGACCCAGGAGGTTGGCTCATTGGCAGCACCGCCCGGGAGCGCGGACCGATCGGCAAGGCGTTCCAGTTTGTCGGCGTGCTCCCCGACACCAGCACTGAGCACCTGATCAAACGGGTCGTCGGGCTGCCTGGAGATCACGTTGTGTGTTGCGACGAAGCCGGCCGGCTCACGATCAACGGTGAGGCTCTCGATGAAACGTCCTATCTGACCGTTGGGCCAGACAGTGCTCAGATCCAGCCGTCGACAATCAAGTTCGATGTGGTCGTGCCCAGCCGCCGCCTCTTCGTTATGGGCGACAACAGAGCACACAGTCGCGACTCGCGGTGTCACCTCAATGACGTGCAAGCCGGGGTTGCCAAGGGTGAGAATGCTTTTGTGTCGCAAGATCTGGTGGTCGGCCACGCCATCGCGGTCGTTTGGCCGTTCGAACGCCGACACCGCTTGGCTATTCCAGATACTTTTGAGACCGTCCAGTCCGGCACGCAGCCGGCACCAGACATAGCAACGATCACCGCCGGACCTGAGGCCAGCTGTTGACCACCCACAAAAGTCCTGCCGCGCCTCCGAGCCTGGCTGATAGCAGAGCCAGTCGTAGACAGAAGAAGCCGCAGACCGTAGGTGGGCGTGCTTGGGGATTCACCCGCGAACTGCTTATCGTGGTTATCGGTGCAGTGGTGGTGTCATCGCTGCTTCGCGCATTCGTCGGGCAGATGTTCATCATCCCATCGCAGTCGATGGAGAACACGCTCTTGGTAGGTGACCGCGTGGTTGTGGAAAAGCTCACCGACTTTCACCGAGGCGACGTCGTGGTTTTTTCTGACCCAGGCGGCTGGCTACAGGACGAACCTGCTGACAACCCGGCTCCATGGGACAAATTGCTCGAGTTCATTGGATTGCCTACCAAAAGCACCCCAGGCCATCTGATCAAGCGCGTTATCGGGATGCCGGGCGACAAGATCGTCTGCTGCACCAGCAAAGGCCGCATCATGGTCAACGGCCAAGCTCTCAACGAAAGCAGCTATCTCTACACCGACCACGACGGCAACCAGGTCAATCCATCTGATGTCAAGTTCGAGGTCGTCGTACCCAAAGACCGGATCTTCGTCATGGGCGACCATCGCGATCTGAGTGCTGACTCGCGCTGTCACCTTTCTGACCTCTCGACAAATCAGGGCATCGGCCAGGCCGCCTTCGTCCCGATCTCTTTGGTGGTGGGGCCGGCCTTTGCCATTGCGGCGCCGCTTGATCGAACCAGCCGGCTGCGGCGGCCCAGCAGCTTCGAGAAAGTTCCTGATCCGAGCGAACCGCCACCCTCGAGAGCGGTGATCAAGCCTGCCGGGGTGAGCTGCTGATGGCCGAGACGCGGGCCGCCGCGCCGGTGTTGGTGAAGCGCAACAGCGGCATTTATGGGTACGAGCGGGCATTGCAAAAGATGGGCCTCAACCCGGTTGCTGGCGCCGATGAGGCCGGACGTGGGGCTTGCGCAGGCCCGCTGGTAGCAGCGGCGACAATCCTGAGCGACGCTAAATCACGACAGATCGCTGGACTGAAAGACTCCAAGCTGCTTACCGCGTTGCAGCGGGAACGCCTGTATGCCGAGATCACTCAAAAAGCCGTCGCCTGGTCCGTGGTCTGCATCGAGCCGGCAGAGTGTGATGCGCTCGGTATGCACGTGGCAAACGTCATGGCGTTGCGGATGGCCCTATCACGGCTCGACGTGGCGCCGACGTACGTGCTGACTGACGGCTTCAGCGTTGATGGGCTTGGCATCCCGGGACTTGCCATCTGGAAAGGCGATCAGGTGGTGGCATGCGTAGCGGCTGCGTCGATCATCGCCAAGGTGACTCGCGACAGAATCATGTGTGAGCTCGACCAGCTGTATCCCGCGTACGAGTTCGCCGAGCACAAGGGCTACTGCACGCCGCTGCACCAGGAAAAGCTGGATGCATACGGGCCCTCTGCTACCCACCGGATGCGCTTCGTCAACGTTTCCCGAACGGCTAGAGTCGAAATGCCATGAAACACAGCAGGAGCGGAGCGACTTCCGGCCCTCGGGGTGAGCGATCTCCATGAGTGCGGAGGATCTCGAGCAGTACGAAAGCGAGCTGGAGCTTCAGCTCTACCGCGAGTACAAGGACGTTGTCGGCATCTTCACTTACGCGGTGGAGACCGAGCGCCGGTTTTACCTCTGCAACGCCGTCGACCTCAAGGTTCGTACGGAGGGCGGCGATGTCTATTACGAGGTCTCCATGGGAGATGCCTGGGTCTGGGACATGTACCGTCCTGCTCGGTTCGTGAAAAGCGCCAAGGTCCTCACCTTCCGCGACGTGTCTATCGAAGAGATCGCCCACAGCGACCTCGAGGTGCCTAAGCCGGGCTGAAGTTCACTGTGGCCAGCTGAGTGCATCGCTCTGGCTCGGGAGCTTGCAGTTTCGACTGGCGCTCAGCGTTTCCCGTCCCAGGACGGCAAACGAGTGTCCGAAATCGATATTTGACACTCGCGCGCCGTCTCGAGATGGTTCCCGTCGGGTACCGATTCCGGGCAGGCTGGCGGTCAGTGCCAGCGCTCCCAGGCCGCCTGACGAGTGGTACCCGCAACGCCTGCGACGCCGGACCAAGAGCCGTTCGCTGCAAGCAGCCGAGCGGCCTCTCCGAGGCTCTCACCCACGACTTGGCTGAGGTGCAGTAAGTGGGCGAACGCCTCCGGATCGCCGGATCGGGCGAGCGCTAGCACCGCCTGCTCGGCTTGCTTTGCGAGCTCGTCCGGTTGTACCGCATTGAGATCGTCGCCGGTGGCCATGGCGCCAAGGTCCAGCAGGCGTCAGGCGATTGTCAAGCGCACTTACTGGCCGGCTCGCCGAGCACAGCCTGATGCGTCCCGTCCGGTGTGTCGAACGTCCGCCGCCACACCGAACTAGGCCAGTGGTACTCGACAGTTCCGGAGTCTGGGCGATAGGCGGCGGTGTAGATGGTGCCGAAGCCTCCGGCGTAGTCGGTGTTGTACAGCGGCGGCTGCAGGAAGGCGGCGACCAGGTCATCGGGTTCGGGAGCCGAGTCCAGGAGGTCGAGCAAGTGCCGCTGCCGAGGCACGCTGCGAAATCGCTGTGCGTGCTCTGGCCAATCCGGCGCCAGACCCCTGTGGTTGGTGGCTGCAGGCAGGGGGAATAGCTGCGGTGCCGTCCCGGGGGCGACATAAACGGTTGCCGCCTGCCCTGTGCCGTCGAGGACGGTGAGGTTGTACGCCATGTTCACCGGTACCCGGTCGAGCACCGCACGCACATCCGTCAGCGTTTCAGCCACTTCAAGCAGATAGCGGACTACCAGCGGGATCCCGAATCCAGGTCCGGCGCCGGGGCGGCCGCCGAAGGCCAGAGATACGACCAAGCCGGCATCGTTCATGCCGTCGACCAAGCCCCATAGGCAATCGCTGCTGCCGATCACGCGCCGGCCGGCGAACGCTGAGGAGTAGACGACCCGTTCGGACAGATCCGGCCGATAGTCGTAGTTACGCACCAGCAGCGGTTCATCGCCAGCCAGTACGGCCTGCGAACAACCGGGAAGAAACCGTGGTGGGTCGTAGAGCGTCAGCATGCGAGCCGCGTCGTCGTCTCCGCCGGATAACTCGACCAGATGCTCCCAGGTAGGAATCAGTTCGGGCATATGGCGGCGCAGCATGTTTCTGGCGACTTGCCGGCTGGGTCGGGGGTCGGTTCCTTCACTCAGATACCACGCCCGATACCCAGGCCAGGTGGCGTCGTACAGCGCTTGCCAACGTGGGCCGGGTACGGGCTCTTGAATTCCATAGAAAGTCAATTCCATGACGTCAAGGATTCCCTGACACAGGAATTTTGTCAAGAAATCCCTGACAGCTGCTGGGCGTTTGAGGTCGGCTTTCCACAGCCCCGAAAGGACGCCTTTCCACAGATGTCAGTGACCCCGCACGATTTCGGTCCGCGCACGCATGCTTCCTGACGGAGGTGCGTCGATGGCGGCAACGGAATCCAAGAAGCAGATCGGACTACGCGGTGAGGACCTAGCGTGCGCAGAGTTGGAGCGCCTGGGGATGCAGATACTCGAGCGGAATTGGCGCTGCCGACTCGGAGAGATCGACATCGTTGCCGCGGAGGCTGGCGCGGCCGGGCTGACGCTGGTCTTCTGCGAGGTGAAGTGTCGCAGTGGCCTTGGCTTTGGTCATCCCCTTGAGGCGATCACGTACACCAAGATGCGAACGCTGCGGCAGCTCGCTGCGCTGTGGATGCGGGAACATCGCATGAAAGCGTCGAGCATCCGGCTGGACGCCATTGGAGTCGTGTTGGCGCCGGATCGGGAACCGTCCCTGACCCATGTCCGGGCGGTGGGTTGAGTGGCTTCGGCTTGCGCTTGGTCGGTTGCCCTGGTCGGGCTCGAGGGTCGGATCGTCGAGGTGGAGGCCGACATCGGCGCCGGACTGCCACGCACAGTACTGGTTGGACTGCCTGACTCGGCTCTCTACCAGGCGCGTGATCGCTGTAAGGCAGCGATCAGCAACTCCGGGCAGGAGTGGCCACTTTCCTTGCTCACTATCAACCTCAGCCCAGCGACGCTACCGAAAGCTGGCAGTCATTACGATCTTGCGATCGTCGCAGCCGTGCTTGCCGCACAGGGAGTTTTCGGAGCCGAGCAGCTACGCCGTACAGCTCTGCTGGGCGAAGTCGGTCTGGACGGTCGCCTCCGTCCGGTTCGCGGCGTCCTGCCTGCGACTCTTTCGGCTCAACAGGCAGGTTTCACGCGGGTGATCGTCCCGTTGCGGCAGGCCGGAGAGGCGCAATTGGTTGAAGGCATCGAGGTCTTTGGCGTTGCCTCGATCACCCAGTTGGTCGCCTTTCTCCGCGACGACTCGATGCCACTTGTTGAGGCCGTCGAGGTGATGGGTGAGCAAGCTGGCAAGCACGCGAGCCGTCGGCTCGACATGGCGGATGTGGTGGGTCAGGTTGAGGCTAAGTGGGCTTGCGAGGTGGCCGCGGCGGGTCGCCATCACATGCTCTTTCATGGCCCGCCCGGTGTCGGAAAGACGATGCTGGCCGAGCGAGTTCCGGGCTTGCTTCCTGATCTTGATGTTCACGACGCTCTTGAAGTTTCGGCGGTCCACTCGCTTGCTGGATTCAATCTCGCTGACGAATTGATCACCAGGCCGCCGTATAGCGATCCGCATCATTCAGCATCGGTGGCCAGCATCGTCGGCGGTGGGCAGCGAATGGCGAAGCCCGGTGCGATTTCGTGTGCGCACAAAGGTGTGCTTTTTCTTGATGAGGCGCCGGAATTCCAGCCAGCGGTGCTCGAGGCGCTGCGTACACCGTTGGAGTCGGGCATGATCACACTCGGCCGCAGTGAACTTCATGCCCGCTTCCCGGCCCGTTTCCAATTGATCTTGGCCGCCAATCCGTGCCCATGTGGCCAAGCGGCGACACCGGGCGGTCATTGTCACTGCACGCCCATGGTGGTGCACCGGTATGCCGAAAAGATCTCTGGACCGATACGCGACCGCATCGACATAAACCAGGCTTTCCTGCCGCTTCGGAAGGCCTACCTGAAGGCGGCGTTGCAGCGGGCGGAGTCCTCGCCTGTGGTTGCCGCGCGTGTGCTGGAGGCTCGTGCGCGGCAGCGTCGACGCTTGGCCGGTAGCGGTTGGCAGACCAACGGCGAGGTTTCCGGCACCTACCTGCGACGCCACTTGCCCCTTCCGGACGGTCTGCACGCTGTCGATGAGGCCGTCGATCGTGGTCGCCTGAGTGCCCGCGGCGTGGACAAGGTGTTGCGGCTTGCTTGGACGATCGCCGATCTCGAAGGCCGGGATGTGCCCGGCCGCGATGAGCTGGCTATCGCATTGGCGATGCGGCGTGGAGAGCAACCCGGTGCCGTCAAACGGGAGGCGGTTCGACCATGATCAACTCGGATCGGAAAGCGCGGATGCTGCTGTGCTCTGCCACAGACGGCGGTGATCCTGCAATTGCCGACCTGGTTCAGAACGTGGGTGCCGAAGGAGCTTGGACAAAGATCATCGAGGGTGCACTGGGAAGGCCGGCTGCCGAACGCGCCGCTCGGGTTTCGATCGAAGGGGTTCAGCGACTGGCCGCCGCAGCGGCAATGCATTTTGTCGTTCCGGGCGATGAGGAGTGGCCGGACGGTATTGGTGATCTTCGACATGCTGAGTCCATCCAGCGTCGCGGCGGCGAGCCGCTGGGTCTGTGGGTACGCGGGCCCGGACAGTTGGCTCACCTGATGGAGCGATCTGTTGCCATCGTCGGATCGCGGGCAGCGACGGCGTACGGAAACGGCATTGCGACCGACCTGGCCGCCGACCTTGTCGAGCAGGGCGTGACCGTGGTCTCTGGTGGTGCTTTCGGCATTGACGTGGCGGCGCATCGGGGGGCGCTTGCTGCGGGTGGGCCTACGGTGTGCGTGCTGGCCAACGGTGTCGACGTTGCCTATCCGCCTGCCCATGCCGCCCTTTTTGAGACTCTGGCGAAGGATCAGTTGCTGGTCTCTGAGCTTCCGCCGGGCGCACATCCAACACGGGTCAGGTTTCTGGCACGCAACCGGCTGATTGCCGCAATGTCTCAAGGCACGGTTGTGGTAGAGGCGGCATTGCGTTCGGGCGCACGGAACACGGCCAGCTGGGCGCTTGGTTGCGGACGTCCACTGATGGCGGTTCCCGGTTCGGTGTACTCGCGAGCCTCAACAGCAACGCATCTGATGATCCGCAACGGGCAGGCGGTGTTGATCACCGCTGCGGCGGAAATACTCGAACTGATCTCCGACATGGGCCAGTCCATGCTGCCGCTGGCCCATGGCCAGACCCGAGCAACAGATGCGCTCACCGAGACTCAGCTCGCGGTGTTCGAAGCCATTCCTGCCCGCCGGCGCGCTTCGGTCGGCGACATTGCACTTACCGCCGGCGTCAGCGTTCCTTCCTGCCTCGGCGCGCTCACCGCGCTCGAGTCTGCCGGACTAGTTGAGGGCGATGAGCGAGGATGGCTGGTCGCCGTCGGCGGACCGCGAACATGATCGGTTACTGGGCTTTTGCCAGGAATGTCCGAAGCAGAGGCCCAGCTGTTCCTGAGCCGGATTTGCCGTCGTTGACGAAGACGGCAACAGCAAGATCACCTTGCATCGCGATCATCCATGCGTGGGTCTTGAGCGGCTTCGATGCGCCGTACTCAGCAGTGCCGGTCTTGGCCATGACCGCCGGACCCTTCAAGTTGCCGAGCACCCGGCCGCTGCCGTCGGTCACCACTCCCCGCATCATTTGCCGTAGTTGGCGTGCCTCCTTGGCGGTCAATGGTTTGCCCTTCGATGCGGCCTCAGTTCCGTCGATCAGGTGAGGGATCACGGTCTCACCAGCCGCGACCGAAGCTGCGACAGCGGCCATTGCCATCGGTGAGGCTTCGACCTTGCCCTGGCCGATGATGGCGGCGGCGTGGCCGGTAGGGGACTGGTCGTCCGGGACTGAGCCGAAAAATGACGGAAAGCCAACGTCATAGTCGGTGCCGAAGCCCAACGAGACAGCGGCGTCTCGGAGCGCAAATCCCTCTATCTTGCTTCGCTGTCCGATAAACGCGGTGTTGCATGACTGAGCGAGGGCCGTGCGGAAGGCAATACGGCCCATGTGGTTGCGCGGGTAGTCGCTGTAATTGCTGAACTTCCGGCCATTCACCGTAACTTTCGGTGGGCATTTCACCGACGAATCCGGGGTGAGCCCGGCTCGCAGCAGCGCCAGCGCTGAGACGACCTTGAAGGTTGATCCAGGTGCTGCCCGTCCCACCGTGGCTAGCGACTGCCCACGATTACCATCGCCATTCGCCGCCGCCACAATCGCTGCCGTCGAGGGCCGGATGGCAACCAGGGCGCTCGCCGGTTTGGTTTTTGCCAAAGTCTTTTCCGCAAGCTTCTGCAGCCCTACGTTCATGGTCGTCGCCAGCGGCTTGCCGGCAACTGGCTTGACTTCAAAGAGCACAACAGGCTCAGGCTCGCCAGCCGGTGACTGTGTCGGAGATGGGCTTGCTGTCTTGTCGCTCGGCTTGGCCGCTGCCAGTCGAACGCGTACGCCAGGTGTGCCTCGCAGCTGAGCGTCGTAGCGCTTCTGCAGTCCTGACAACCCGACCTGATCGCCGGCGACTATGGCGCCGCTTGATCGGTCGACGTCCTGCTTCGTCGCCTCGCCAACGGTTCCGATGATGGGCCGGGCAAAGTCGCGGGTCGGGGCAAGCATTTGGGTGGTCCGGATCGACACTGCTCCTGGGATGGCACGAATCTTTGAGCCGAGTGGCAGATCCGGCGCATCCATACGGAACACGATGGCCTGCACGAAGGCGCCGTTACCGGCCGCAGCCACCTTGGTCGCGTAGGCCGCTGGATCGATCTTGACCACCTTGGCGAGCCGTACCGCAGATGCTTTGGCCTTGTCGCCGCTCACCTTTGACTTGTCGATCCCAATCCGGAATACGGCCCGATCGACCACGATCGGATCGCCGTCCTGACCGAGTAGCCCACCACGTTCGGGATACAGGCGGCGCTGGGTCAGTCGGTTCGTCCCATCGAGCTGGGATTGCACGATGCTCGGTTGCCAGCTGGTCTTCCACTGTCCCGACTCGCTGACCAGCTTGGCATCGGTCTCATACGTCCAGTGTTCGGGAACGCCGGGGAATGCCCAGCTATAACCCAATTTGGCGGTGCCGGCCGAGCCATCTCGCGAGACCGAGGCGACGGTGACGCTCGGCTTCAGCGGCCCCATACCGGCGACGAGCGGTTGAAACAAATCGTTGACTGCTGCGCCAGTGGAGCCGACGAACGGGACCGGAGTCAGATCTCTCGCGCTAAGACCGGCTGCCAGCGCAGCCGCCGCTTGCTTTAGGGCATCGCCCTTCTTGTCCTGGAGCGGATTGGGAAGCGAGATCCCACACCCTGTCGCCACCATGAGGACGATCAGTAACAGGCACCCGAATCGCGCGGATGCAGCCCGAAGATATCGGCAGTCCTTACTCAGCGACATCGGGCAATCCTGCCATCTCTGGCAGCCATGGGTAGTGTCGCGGCCATGGGCATCTACGCTAAACGTCCTGCGAAGATGATCGGCCAAATGTTCGGGGATGGGTTCGTTCTGCTCTGGACACTGGGTTGGGCACTTGTCGGAATCTTCCTTCACCGGGTCATCGAGGTCCTCGCGGTACCGGCACGGGAAACCGCGCGGACGGCAACGCGATTGGCGGAGAACTTTCGTGAGGCAGCAACCGAAGCGGCCAAGGTGCCGGTCGCCGGTGACCAGCTGCGACGTCCCCTGGACGCTGCCTCGGTGACACTCGGCAACTTGATCACGTCTGCCAACGAGCAGGTCGCCAGCATCGAACGCCTAGCGCTGATTGTCGGCTGGCTGGTCTTTCTCATTCCGGTAACGATCGTGGTGGCCTTTTGGCTACCTCGTCGTATCCGGTTCTATCGGCAGGCTCGCGCTTCCCAGACCTTCTTGGATGCGCTGGCCGACCTCGACCTCTTCGCGCTAAGAGCCATGGCCGCACAGCCGCTTTATGTACTGGCAGGGATTAGCGACGACCCTGTCAAAGCGTGGAAGACCGGTGACCGCGAGGTGATTAACAAGCTGGCCGAACTCGAACTGAAACGCGACGGTCTCCGGCTGCCCGAGACCTTGCGGGCCGTATCGAGCGAGGCCAGTATCGGTGACAGAGGCCAGCTGAACCGCCATCAGCCTGACTTGCCGCTTGGCAGCGGCAGAAACGATCATCAAGGAGGTTGAGTGTGTCTGTGAATCACCACCTGGTGGGACTGCTGCTTGGCGCCGAGGAGGACTGGCCGCAGGCATTCGAAGCGATCTCCGGTCGACTCGGGGTCTTCAGCTACGCCGGCAATGATCATGTTCTGGATACCGAACGGGTGCGCATTCACCCGTTCAACCTCCGGGACCGCGCGCGGCATCAGGTGGTCATCGACCGGCTCGCCTACTGGTACTACCACCCGCGGGAGTGGCTGAAGAAGGCGGCGTTGATGGACGACGTCTATCTGCTGAACTCCCCGTTCACCTTCCAGTCGATGGAAAAGCATTCGGCGTACTGCGCTCTGATGCGGCTTGGCATGAACGTGCCGGATACGGTTCTCGTTCCTTACAAGAACCCGATCGACAACGTGCGCTGGGCGTACACATCGCGCAACTACAACGATTCGTTCGATCTTGCCGCGATCGCCGGGGAGATGGGTTATCCGCTGTTCATGAAGCCTTTCGATGGTGGCGGCTGGCGTGGAGTGTCCAAGGTCAGGGACGAGGCCCAGCTGATGGCGGCGTACGACGATTCCGGCGAGATGCTGATGCATCTGCAGAAGTCTGTCGAGCCGTACGACGTATTCGCGCGGGCTCTGACCATAGGGCCGGAGACCATGGTTATGCATTTCCGCCCCGATCTGCCTATGCATGAGCGCTACGCCGTTGATCATGAATTCCTTGTGCCGAGCGTCGGCCAGGAGACACGGACGATCACGCAGACCGTAAACGCCTTCTTCCGTTGGGAGTTCAACTCCTGCGAGATGCTGGTCCAGGGCGACACCGTGATACCGATCGACTACGCCAATGCCTGTCCTGATGTGGCTGTCACCTCGCTGCACTACTACTTCCCATGGGCGATGAAGTCGTTGGTCAAGTGGACCGCCTTCTGCGCGGCGACAGAGCGCCGTGCCAAGATGCAACCCGACACCGATCCCTGGTTCGCCGTCGCCGATGATCCAGATCTCGACTACGGCGCCAAGCTCGCCCGATACCAGCAGCTGGCTGATGAGCACTTCGAGAAGGAGCGTTACCTGGACTTCTGTGCCACCGCCTTGCCAAAAATCGACGACATCGTCCTCGAATGGGTGTCCTCGTCTGACTTCGACCGGATGCTGACTCAGACTGTCAACACGACTTACCCAGAGCACGAGCGCGACCGGTTTATGGCTCACTTCCGTGGGCTGGTCGGCCTATGGGTCGATGATCAAAAACAGGTCTCTGTTTAGACCCCGTTGCGCTTGCGGTGCGCCACGATGAAGATCCGCCGGAAGGGCAGCACGGTGCCGTACGGGCGATGGGGATACGCCTCGTTCAACAGCTCTTGATACTCGGCAACGAATTGCGTCCGATGATCATCAGACAGCGCTTGCAGCACCGGTCGTGCCCCAGTGCCTGAGATCCAGCGAAAGACCGGATTCGGCCCACTCAGCACATGCAGGTAGGTGGTCTCCCAACCATCAACTGAGCACCCCAGCTCAGCAAGATCATCGAGATATGAAGCTGTATCGGCGGAGGCCGGCCAAGCAATCTCCGTCAGCATCGGCGCATACCGTGGGTCGGCCGCCAGCTGCCGAAGCAGTCGATGGCTGGGTTCGTCGAAGTTTCCCGGCACTTGAAATGCCAGCCACCCGTCCGCGCTGAGCATCGAGACCAAAGACGGCAGCAGCTCGCGGTGTCCTGGGACCCATTGCAACGTGGCGTTGCTGATGATCACATCTACTGGTGCTTCTGGCTGCCACTCGCGAAGGTCCTGAACTTGAAAACTCACCCGCGACCTCGCAAACTGCGCGGCTTCGGTGATCATCTCGAGTGAGGAGTCGAGGCCGAGGATGTGCGCCTGCGGCCAGCGGTCGGCCAATGTGGCGGTGAGCTGGCCTGGTCCGCATCCCAGGTCAACAACTACCTTCGGATCAACGGCATTGACTCGGCTCAAGAGTTCGACGAACGGTCGGGAACGCTCATCGGCAAATTCCAGATATTTCCTGGGATCCCAAACAGTCATGAACGTGATCAGCAGCCGTCGATCAGGGATCGCTGATCAGTTCCGCCGATGGTAGGCGTCACGCCAGGCCGGCACACTTGGCTTCCAGGCAAGAGTCATCCCAGCCTCGAAAGGAGTCCGGTTTGCCTTGCGGTTGTTGCAGCGAGTGCATGCCGCCACAGTGTTCTGCCAGCTGTTGGTGCCTCCACGAGATTGAGGCAGTAAATGATCAACGGTGTCTGCCGTACCTTGACAATAGGCACAGCGATGATGATCACGGCGTAGCACACCACGTTTGGACCAGGCCGGCGTTCGGGCGTACAGGAAAGTGGTTTTGACGTAGCGGATCAGGCGCAAGACAAGCGGCCAGGGATATGGACCGATGCGGTGTCCGTCGCGGGCTTCCTCAACAATCGCAACTTCGCGCACCAACATCCGAATCGCGTGCTTGATCGAGACCGTGTGCAGCGCCGTGTTGTCGGTGTTGAGAACGATCACCGCTGACATCACCGCACTCCTTTCCTGGGCCCAGAGTGCACGAAAGCCGACAACGCTGTACTCGGATTATGGCTGGTTAAGTCAAGGAACTGCACTATGACGCGCAGGTCGCTTCGCCGACTGCAGGAGCTCGCGCGGGTGAACTGGCGAGTGCGATTGATCAATCGCAAATTTCCGACAGTGAGGATGGTGTGGGCCGTCGTGTTGGATGGCCTTGTGTGTGATCCGTCGCGGTCATGACCCGTTTCCGACCTGACTGTGGTGTCTTGCATTGGATCTGTCTGGCCT
>Ga0075423_10000062_pt1 | contig 58839 bp, 49 predicted proteins | sample SoiMethybrSBSTD2_FD_80114 | JGI IMG/M metagenome (GOLD analysis project Ga0075423, IMG submission 80114) | Bulk soil microbial communities from a Populus tree surrounding site in Tennessee, USA - Soil MetaG P. TD hybrid SBSTD2 | ecosystem: Environmental > Terrestrial > Soil > Tree plantation... | reverse complement strand
GGCAGGCCTCGAGGAAGGCCGCATGCTCTGAGGGAAACCGATCCTGCATCGACATCTGCGCGTACCAGCGGTTGGCGATCTGGGCCAGGGGCGGATAAAGCGCGCTGCGCAGCGCGCCGACGCTGGTCGGGAGCGGATGGGCGAAATATTTGTACTCGCCCTGCCCGAAACCGTGCCGTGCCATGTTGATGTGACTGCGGAACGCCGCCTCAAGGGCAAACGAGGCACTGAGCGCCCGACAGGCCGCTGCGTCCAGCAACGGGCCGACGACGGCACACCCGTTGCTGTCGAGGTCACGTGCAATGGCGCACCAGTCGAGGCCTGCAAGGCTTGGGCTCGCTGGCGGCGGCGTGCGGACGCTGCGGCGGTGGCTGTCGGCTACCATGCTCGGATCTCGGCGTTAAAAAACGGGGCCAGAACCCCTGCGGCCAGGACCTTGCCATGCAGGCCGGCGTCAAGCGACCCGTTTTCGGCTCGCGGCTGCACGTCGCGGCGAGGACGGCTATGCGGCCGGACACGCCAGCCAAACCTCCGCCGCGCTGCCAGGCGCCAATCCAGGCGCGGCGGCAGGGGGATCCGTGGAGCCGTTGCGGGGGCGCGAATGCGCCTGGCGCGCTCCCATTAGGAGCTCGGACCACCGTCGAAGTTGACCTTGTCGACCAGCTCCGATGCCTTCTTGCGATACTTGGCAATGTTTTCCAGTGGCAAGGCATCGGGCTTCAGCTTGCCCCAGCTGCGCACAATCGCGGACGGTTCCACCGCGGGGTTGACGGGGTATTCGTTGTTGGCGGTTGCGTAGATCTTCTGCGCCGCATCGGAAGCCAAATAGTCCATGAGCTTCAAAGCATTCGCCTTGTTGGGCGCGTGCTTGGCCAGCGCCATGCCCGAAATATTGACATGGCTGCCGCGATCATTGGCATTGGGAAACAGCGGCTTGATGGCGGCGCCCCAGCGCTTCTGTTCGGGGTTCTTCTCGTTGGTTGCCATCAAGGCCATGTAATAGGTGTTACCGACGGCAAGATCGCATTTGCCCGAATATATGTCGCGCGCCTGCTCGCGATCGCCGCCGGCCGGTTTGTGCGCCAGGTTTGCCTTCAGACCCTTCAGCCACTCCTCCGCGAAAGCCTCGCCCTTATGTGCGATCAGCGTGGCGAGCAGCGAGGTGTTGTAGACGTGCTGGCCCGAACGGATGCAGATCTTGCCTTTCCATTTCGGGTCGGCCAGCTCCTCGTAGGTGATGCTGTCCTGTTTGACGCGGGCCTTGGAGGCATAGACGATGCGCGAGCGCATCGTGAGGCCAAACCAATGATTGCCCGGATCGCGATACTGCGGTGGGATCAACTGCTGTAAGGAGACAAGATCGACCGCTTGCGTGAGCCCGGCATCTTTGGCCTCCGCTAGCCGGCCGGCGTCGACGGTGAACAGCAGATCGGCCGGGCTGTTCTGGCCTTCCGCAGCGAGGCGCTCGTTCAATCCCGCGGACGCATAAACGACGTTGGTGCGAATGCCGGTCTGCTCGCTGAAGGCCTTGAGCAGCGGATCGATCAGCTGCGGCTCACGATAGGAGTAGATGTTGACCTCGCCCTGCGCGGAGGCCTGAGAGCTGAGCAGCAGGCCGGCCGCGCAGCCGATCGCAACGGCCGCCGACCAGCCCCCCCAAATACCTAATGCCATCGCGATCTCCTGAGCAGCGGGACCTTCGAGCCGCGCACGCCGTTGCGCCCGACAGCCACGTCGACCTTAGTGTAAATCCTGAGTGCGTTTGTCAAGAAAGAGTGCGGCGGTCAGCGCAGAATGGAATTATTCCAATTCGAAGCGAGGGCGGGCCTGCTTGATGAGAATCCAGGGAGGCCGCGCCAGAGGGGAAGGTGTCTGGCTCGGCCCGCCCTGGCGAAGGGGAGCCACCACGGCCCGCAAATGGCGCAGCGATGGGGGCACGCGCGCTCATTTCCGTGGTGACGTCCCGATGAGAGATACGATCGAGCCGCCGCCTCGGATCGCCGAGCCGGTATTAAATCGTGGTAATCCAAAGCCCCCGGGGTGGCGCCCCGGCGCTGTCTTGGTCCGCAGCACGGTTGCCCAATACTTGCGACACGGCTAAAAGGGCGCTCATGTCGCGATTTTCGATCAAACTGAGGCTTGCGCGAATTATCGAGCCGGTCGCCTGAACCGCGGCCGGATGCTTTTGCGCAGTAAAATCAGTATCTTGAAGAACGGCATTTCCCCCATGAATTCGAGCAAAACCGGCGCGCGCGACTGGAGCGCGACGCTGCTCCTGCCCAAGACCGCCTTTCCGATGAAGGCGGGCTTGCCCCAGCTTGAGCCTAAGCTATTGCAGCGCTGGGAGAAACTCGGTCTCTACCGACGCCTGCGCGAGGCCGCGAAAGGCCGCCCCAAATTCATCCTGCATGACGGCCCCCCCTACGCCAACGGCAACATCCATATCGGCACCGCGCTCAACAAGATCCTCAAGGACATGGTGACCCGCTCCCAGCAGATGCTGGGCTCAGATTCCAACTATGTGCCCGGCTGGGACTGTCACGGGCTACCCATCGAATGGAAGATCGAGGAGCGCTATCGCGCCAAGGGCCAGGACAAGGACAGGGTGCCCGTTAACGAGTTCAGGCGCGAGTGCCGCGAGTTTGCCGAACACTGGATCGGCGTGCAGCGGGAAGAATTCAAGCGCCTGGGGGTGGAGGGGGATTGGGAGCATTACTACTCGACCATGGCCTACACGGCCGAGGCGACCATCGCTGCCGAGCTCATGAAATTCGCCATGAACGGCGCGCTGTTCCGAGGCTCCAAGCCGGTGATGTGGTCGGTGGTGGAAAAGACGGCGCTGGCCGAGGCGGAGGTCGAGTACCACGACTACACGAGCGACACCGTGTGGGTGAAATTTCCGCTCAGCCGCGGCCGCGAGAGCCACGGCGATCGAGACGGCCTCGCCGGTGCGTCGGTCGTAATCTGGACCACCACGCCCTGGACGCTGCCGGGCAACCGGGCCATCAGCTTTTCCCCCAAGATTGCCTACGGCCTCTACGAGGTCACGGCGGCGCCGGACGGCAATTGGGCGAAGGCCTCCGACCGCTTCATCCTGGCCGATCGGCTGGCCCCGGCGGTTTTCAAGGCCGCAAAAATCGAAGCCGATGGCTATCGACGCCTCGCCAGCGTGACGGCGAGCGAGCTGTCGGGGGCCGCGTGTTCACATCCCTTGCGCGCGCTTGGCTACGATTTCAAGGTTCCCTTGCTTGCAGGCGACCACGTGACCGAGGAGGACGGCACCGGTTTCGTGCATACCGCGCCGGGGCATGGCCGCGAAGATTTCGAGATTTGGATGCTGCATGGCCCCGAGCTGGTAAAGCGCAGCATCGATCCGGCGATCCCCTTCACTGTGGACGCCGACGGCCGTTTCACCAAAGAAGCGCCGGGGTTCGAAGGCAAACGCGTCATCGACGATGCGGGCAACAAGGGGGACGCCAACGACGCGGTCATCAAGGCGCTGGTGGCGGCCAACGCCCTGATCGCGCGCGGTCGGCTCAAGCACCAGTATCCGCACTCCTGGCGCTCGAAGAAGCCCGTCATCTTCCGCAACACGCCGCAATGGTTCATCGCCATGGACCGGCCGCTGCAGATGGCGGGCCAGGGCGGCAATAGCTCCCTGCGCGAGCTCGCCCTCAAGGCCATCGAAGACACCGAATTCGTGCCTGCAATGGGGCGCAATCGCTTGCGCGGCATGGTGGAGGCGAAGCCCGACTGGGTGATCTCGCGCCAACGCGCCTGGGGCGTGCCAATCACCGTGTTCCAGCACCGGGAGACGGGCGAGGTGATCCCGTCGGCCAAATTCGCCAAGGCGGATGAGCTGATGGCGCGTATTCGCGCTGCCATGAGCGAGAAAGGCGCCGATGCCTGGTTCGAGGTGGGTGCGCCGGAGCGCTTCCTCCACGGTCTGGTGGCCAACCCGGCCGACTGGGAGCAGATCACCGATATTCTCGACGTCTGGTTCGATTCCGGTTCCACCCACGCCTTCACGCTGGAAGACCCCGACGCCTTTCCGCAGCTCGCCGGCATCAAGCGCCACAGCGAGGGCGGTGTCGATCGCGTCATGTACCTTGAGGGATCCGACCAGCACCGCGGCTGGTTCCAATCCTCGCTGCTTGAAAGCTGCGGCACGCGTGCGCGCGCCCCCTTCGACGTAGTCCTCACGCACGGCTTCATCCTCGATGAAAAGGGCGAGGAGAAGATGTCGAAGTCGCGGGGCAACACGCTTTCGCCGCAGGAACTGATGAAAACCTCAGGCGCCGATATCCTACGCCTGTGGGTGGCGTCCTCGGATTATTCCAGCGACATCCGCTTTGGGCCGGGCATCCTGCAGGGAACGGCCGAATCCTATCGCAAGCTCAGGAATACGCTGCGCTGGATGCTGGGTAATCTCGCGCACCACGAAGGCAATGGGCGCGGTGCTATGAAGGCGATGCCGGAGCTCGAGCGCCTGATGCTGCACCGGCTGGCGGAGCTTTCCGAGCTGATCGGCAAGGCCTATCTCGAATACGACTACAAGCGCGTGATCGCCGTCCTTTCCCATTTCATGAATACGGATCTATCCGCTTTCTATTTTGATATTCGCAAGGACGCACTTTACTGCGAGCCCCATTCAAGTCCGAAGCGCAAGGCCGCGCTGGCGACGATCGAAGAAATCTTCCGCGCCACCACGCTGTGGCTGGCGCCGCTGCTTTGCTTCACCGCCGAAGAGGCCTGGCTCGCTCGCTATCCCTCCGAGGGGGGCTCGGTGCACCTGGAGACCTTTCCCGAGATCCCCTCCGAATGGCGCGACGAGGCCCTCGCCGCCAAGTGGGCCAAGGTCCGCCGCGTGCGCAGCGTCGTCACCGGCGCCCTCGAGATCGAGCGGGCCAATAAGAAGATCGGCTCGTCCTTGGAGGCGGCCCCGCAGGTGTTCGTCGCTGAGCCGGGCCTGCTCGAGGCGCTGCAGGGCGTCGATTTGGCGGAAGTCTGCATCACCTCGGATATTGCCGTTCTTGCCGATCTACCGCCGGCCGCCGCCTTCGCCTTGCCGGATGTGGTCGGTGTCGGCGTCGTGCCGCACATGGCAGCGGGTCAGAAATGCGCGCGGTCCTGGCGCATCACCAGGGATGTCGGCAGCGACCCGGCTTTTCCGACCCTGTCCGCGCGCGATGCGGCCGCGGTGCGCGAATTCGATGCGCGCGAGCGCACGAGCCCGGCTCAGCCATGATGCCGGCGCTCAACGGCAGGCAAGCGCGCCAGCCCTGGCTGTGGGGTCCGTTCTCCGGCTTTGGCCTGCTGGCGGCCGCGCTGGTGGTTGGCATCGATCAGGCGCACAAATGGTGGATGCTCGCGCACTACGACATCGAAAGCCGTGGTCGCGTGGCGGTCCTACCCTTTTTGGACTTGGTCTACGTCAAGAACCTCGGCGTCAGCTATGGCCTCTTCCTGCAGGACGGAGCGCTGGGGCAGTGGCTGCTGGCAGGCTTCGCCATCGCGGCGGCTCTGGCCATGACGGTGTGGCTTGCTCGCGGCATGTCCAATCGGCTGGTGGCGGGGAGCGTCGGGCTTATCATCGGTGGTGCGATCAGCAATGCCATCGATCGCCTGACGCTTGGCGGGGTGGCGGACTTCTTTTCGCTGCACGCTCTCGGGTTTTATTGGTACGTGTTCAATATCGCCGACACGGCCATTGTTGCCGGGGTGCTGGGCCTTCTATATGATTCCTTTCGCCCGAGTCGCAATAACGCCGCAAAGTCGACCTAACCGATTGAGGAAGCGGCATTGTCGGCAGTCATGCCCGACCTCGGGCTCGGGGGACGTGGATATGGGTGGCTTACTCCAGCACCTCAGGCGAGTGGCCGCTGCCGTCGGCACGGCGGCGGGCGTTGTCCTTGGCGGCTGCGCCGACGGCGTCGAGCTCAACGGTAAGGTCTTCGACTTTCTGGGCGTCAGTCCGGCTGCCCTGGAGGCGTCGCGGCGCGAGCCGAAGCTGGCCGAACGGGCCCCCCTCGTCATGCCGCCTGACGCCAAGCGCCTGCCCGATCCCGGCTCCGCGTCGGCGCCCGCGGTCGATCAAGTGAACTGGCCAACCGATCCCGAGCAGCGCAAATTGGCCGCGGCCGAGGAGCGCGAGCGGCTGCATCTGGCCTACTGCCGCGGTGACATCCAATGGAAGGAAAGGGCGCTGAAAAGCAAGGATGGCAGCGGTACCAACCTCAGCCCCTATGGTCCCTGCCCCAGCCTGTTCGGTGGCCTGACCAACAGCGTTAACAAGAACTGAACGGCTTGGCCCGCGCGCCACGACGATCCGCCTCCGCAGCGTTGGCGACGCGCTTGCGCGCCGCTGAGCTTTGCCGCCGATCCAACCCAGTCACATTAATGCCTTGTCATTTGACATCCCGACCGCGAAGCCGAACAACAGCGGCCAACGCCGGACGGCGGTTCCCTCGAACATTCAGAACGGCACAGCAAGTGCTTAGCGTCGAAAGGATTCACGATGGCGAGACTTTGTCGTAGCCTCGCTGACAGGAAACTTTGCTCCATGTGGACGCGCCGTAGCAGACCTTCACGCCTCAGCTTCCTTCTGGCCCTGACACTCATCATGTTCGCTCAAAGCTTGGCTACCCTCGAAGCCAGTCCGATCGCCAGCCGCGTCAGCGAATTCACGCTGGCGAACGGGCTGCGCGTCGTCGTGGTCCCCGACCACCGCGCCCCCGTGGTCACACACTATGTGTGGTATCTGGCAGGTTCGGCCGACGATCCGCCGGGGGCCTCGGGCATCGCCCACTTCCTTGAACACTTGATGTTCAAGTCGACCGACAAGATCGCCTCCGGCGAATTCTCCAAGATCGTCTCGCGCCTGGGCGGTCAGGACAACGCCTTCACAACCCACGATTACACCGGCTATTTCCAGCGCATCTCCAAGGAACGGCTCGCCACCGTGATGGAGATGGAAGCCGATCGCATGGCGAACCTGCAGCTCGCCGAGAAGGATGTGCTGACCGAGCGCGAGGTAATCCTCGAAGAGCGCCGCTCGCGCACCGAGAACAACCCCTCCAACATCTTGTCCGAGCAGATGTCGGCCGCGCTTTACCGAAACCATCCCTACCGCGTGCCCATCATTGGCTGGATGCACGAGATCGCCAAGCTGTCGCGGGCAGATGCGCTTGCCTTCTACAAGCGTTTCTATGCCCCGAACAATGCCGTCATGGTTGTGGCAGGCGATGTTACCGCCGAGGAGGTCAAACAGCTCGCCGAGGCAACCTACGGCAAGGTCAAGGCCAACCCTGCGGTGCATCTGCGCGAGCGCCCGCAGGAGCCACCCAACCGCACGCCAAGGCGCGTCGAGCTCAAGGATGCGCGTGCTGGCAACGCCTCGGTGCGCCGCTTCTACTTCGCGCCGAGCCTGCCGAAGGCGGAGCCGGGGGAGGCCGAGGCCCTCTATCTGCTCATGAAGATTGTCGGCCACAGCAGCACCAGCCGCCTCTATCAGAAGCTCGTCGTCGAGGAAAAGCTCGCCTCCAGCGCGGGCGGCTGGTATTCGGGACTTGGGCTCGACAGCGGCTCGATCGGTGTCTACGCCGTCGCCGCCAAGGAGGTCGACCTGGACAAGGTCGAGGCCGGCATCGATCGGGTCCTGCATGAGTTGCGCGAGAACCCGGTTTCAGCCGACGAGCTCGAGCGCGCCAAGAAGGCGTTCATCGCCGACTTCATCTACGAATCCGATAGCCAATCGGCGCTCGCGCGTCGCTACGGCGAGGGGCTCGTCCTTGGCATGACGATCAAGCAGATCAACGACTGGCCGGTGGCGATCGCCAAGGTGACCGCTGAGGACATCAAGCGGGTCGCCGGCCAATACTTGGACCTTCGCAGCTCTGTGACCGGTACGCTGTTGCCGGTAGCAGCGGAAACCGAGAGCGATGCCGTGCGGCCAGCCGCCACCGCCAACAAATCCTGACGGAGCGCCCCACATGCATGCAACGCTTCCGACGAGGCTCCGCGCGGTTCGCCTGGCTCGCCTTACCGCAAACATCGTCTTCCTCGCGATCGCCTGGGGTGCGCTCGTGACCGTCTCCAGCAGGGCAGAAGCCATGAAGATCCAAGAGGTAAAAAGCCCCGGCGGCGTCACCGCCTGGCTGGTGGAGGAGCACGGTATTCCGCTGATCGCCATGCGCTTTGCCTTCGAGAGCGGTAACGCGCAGGATCCCGACGGCAAGGAGGGAGTGGCCAATTTCATCGCCAGCATGATGGATGAGGGAGCCGGCGAGCTCACGAGCAAAGAATTCCAGGAGCGCATGGAGGCGATTGCCATGCGCATGAGCTTCGATGATTCGCGCGATGCCATGTATGGCAGCTTCGAAACCCTGAGTGAGAACCGCGACGCGGCCATGGACTTGCTGGCGATTGCCGTCGGCAAACCGCGCTTTGACGCCGACGCAGTCGAGCGCATTCGCGGACAGCTACTTGCGAGCCTGGCCTACGCCGCGCGCGACCCCGATCGCGTCGCCTCGGAGCAATGGTCGGCGCTGGCCTTTGCCGGCCACCCTTATGGGCGGCCCGCGAACGGCACTCCCCACACGGTGCAGAAGATCAGCCGCGATGACCTCAAGGAGTTTTGGTCGAACACCTTCGCCAAGGACAATTTGCGCGTGGTGGTGGTCGGAGACATCGACGCGGAAACGCTGAAAACCCAGCTCGACAAGGTTTTCGGTGCGCTGCCCGCCAAGGCCAAACTCCGGCCGATCGCGCAAGTGACCCCGACCGCGGTCGAACGATTGAAGGTCGTCGAGATGGCCGTGCCGCAGTCGGTGGCGCGCTTCGGTCTGCCGGCACTGCCGCGCAAGGACAAGGACTTCATCCCCGCTTTCGTGCTGAACACCATCGTTGGCGGCGGCGTCATGTCCTCGCGGCTGTGGGAAGAGGTGCGCGAGAAGCGTGGCTTGGCCTACTCCGTGTCAACCACAGTGCAGCCCTTCAAGCACACATCGGTCTTTGCCGGCGGGGTGGCCACCAAGAACGAGGAAATTGCGCAATCGCTCGATCTTATCCGCGCCGAACTCAAGCGCGTCGCCGCCGAGGGTCCGACCGATCAGGAATTGGCGAACGCCAAGAGCTACTTGACCGGTTCGTTTGCCCTGCGCTTCGACAGCAACGCCAAAATCGCTAATCAGCTGTTGTGGTTCTGGCAGGAGGATCTCGGCCGCGATTATATGGATACCCGCAATGCCGAGATCGAGGCGGTGACGATGGACCAGGTGAAGCGGGTCGCCAAGCGCCTGTTTGAGGGCCAAGAGCCGATTGTCACCGTGGTGGGCAGGCCCAAGGGCCTCACCCAGGCGCGGCGCAGCTGAACGGCGGCGGCCGTCCCCCGCCAGCGGGCAAATCCGGGCGCAGGCTGACGCCAGCGGCGGGCACGCTGCGTGGGCAAGGCGCGCACGGAAAGATTGAGACCGCCGTCGAGCCCACACGCCAGCAGGCCCGGCATTGCCGTCAGCCGCTCGTTTGGGCGGAGAGCGTGCCACGCAAAATATGCTTCTGCACCTTGCCGGCGGCCGTGCGCGGAAAGTCCTCGAGCACGCTCAGGTATTTGGGCACCTTATAGGCCGCCAGGTGCGTGCGGGCGAAGGCACGCAACTCCTCCATAGCCGGCGCCTGGCCTGGGCGCAGACGGATGGCGGCGTGGCCGACCTCGCCCCAACGCACATCCGCCACGCCGATCACGGCGGCCTCCAGCACCGCGGGATGATTGCAGAGCACGTCCTCGACCTCTGCCGGATAGACGTTTTCGCCGCCGGAAATGTACATGTCCTTTATGCGATCAACGATGAAGTAGTAGCCCTCGCCGTCACGGTAAGCGATGTCGCCTGAGCGCAGCCAGCCCTCAGGTGTCATGGCGGCGGCGGTGGCCGCGGGGTTGTCGTAGTAACCGGGCGTGATATTGGGGCCGCGAAACAGAATTTCGCCACGCTCGCCCGCCTTGACATCGTGACCGTCGACGTCGACCAGCCGGACCTGCGACAAGAGTTGCGGTTTGCCGACCGAGCCTATCTTCTCGGCCGCCCGCGCCGGATCCATCAGGAACACGGTCGGTCCCGTCTCGGTCATGCCCATGCCGTTGCAGACCCGGACGCCCTTGCTGAGGTATTGGCGAATCAAGCTCTCCGGCAACGGCGCCCCACCACACCCCCAGTGCCGCACGGCCGACAGGTCCGCCCCGGCAAAGCGCGGACTGAGGCTCAGCGCCTGGTAGATACTGGGCACGCCGAAGAACACACTTATGCGGCCGGCCGCGATCAGATCGAAAAGCGGATCAACCTCGAACTTGGCCAAGACCGTGCTGCTGCCGCCCGCGATGAAAACGGGTAGCGTGTGCAAGTTGATGCCGGCGGTGTGGAACAGAGGCAGGAAGTTGACGGTGCGGTCGAGCGAACTGAGCGCGGTTGCCTGCTGCACATTGATGGCGTTGGCCAACGCCATGCCGACCGTCTGGATCACGGCCTTGGGTCGCCCCGTAGTGCCCGAGGTATAAAGCAGATACCAGATGCGGTCGCTGGGCCAGGCAGCGTCGCGGCCCATATTTGGGCTCGTTTCGGCGCACATCTGCTCGTAGGCCGCGAACGCGTGCAGGCGCACACCGGTGCTAGCCGCCAACGCCTCTGCCAGCGGCGCCGTCGGCGCATCGTGCAGGAGCATGTTCGCCCCGCAGTCGAGGAGGATGGGGGTTAACTCGCTCGGGGTTTGCCGCCAATTGAGCGGCACCAGGATGGCACCAATTTTGCCGCAGGCGAAGAGCAGCTCGAAGAAGACGGTGCGATTGTGACAGAGCACGGCGATGCGATCACCGCTGCCGAACTGACGCTCGAGCAGGCTGGCGCCGCGCTCGGCGCGCGCATTGAACTCGGCGAAGGAGAGCTTACTCTCCGGCTCGAATTCCGCGAAGGCCAGCGCATCGGGCGAGAGCTCCGCGCGCTTGGCGGCAAAGTCGAAGAGGGTTCTCATGGCGGGCGCGAGGCTTCCCTAGTCTTTGCTGCGGCCCCGACATTGGCGGGCTCGGCCCGATTCACCGAGTTGGCGCCCGTCGCTCGCCGCGCGCGGTGTTGCCGGCCGGTTGTGAACCTCACGCATCCGGCGAGGCGCGACGCGGCGGCTGCCAGCTGCGATCCGTGTCGTGATCAGGGTGCTGGAAGCCGACAATGTCTGCGGTTGGCTGCGAAGCAAGATTGCTCGCCGTCGTTTTGCCGGGCAGCCTAGCAATATCGGCGAGCCAGGCGAGCATGGATTCGGTACCGACGGCGTAGGTGGGGGGGAGGCGGGCAGGTTGATCGAACGCGCCGGTGAGCAGTTCGATGATCGGGCCGCCGGGATGACGGTAGCTTAAGGGCGTGCCGCAGGCGGGGCAGAAATCGCGCACGGCGCGCGTGGAGGATTGAAACGTCGCCGGCCGACCGCGTGTCCAGGCAAACTGCGCGCCGGGCACCTCGGCCAGCACGGCAAACGGGCCAGCCACCGCCTTCTGGCACATGCGGCAGTGGCAGATGCCGATTTTGACGGGGTCGGCATAAACGGCGAAGCGGACCGCACCGCACTGGCAACCGCCGGTATGACGCGGCGTTTGCGGCGGCTTAGGATGTGACATCGAGCACCTCGTGTAGGCGGTTGAGCGTGGCCAGGGCATCGCTGCCGGCAAACACAAACTCATCGACGCCCGCCACGCGCAGCGCCTCCTCCTGGCCCTTGGGCCGACCGGCCAAGAGCACCTGCTTGGCACCTGCGGCTTTCAGCACGCCAGCCGTTGCCTCGGCCAATTCGGCATAGACGGCATCCGACGAGCAGATCGAGACGGCGCAGGTCCCGCTCTCGGCAAAGGCCTCACCCGCAGCGGCAGAATTGTGCAGCGGCGGGCTCGGCACGGCCTCAATGCCGCCGGCGGCCAAGAAGTTCTGCATCCAGGTGGTGCGCCCCGAGTGGACGGCCGCCTCGCCCAGCGAAGCCAGAAACACCTGTGGGCGCTGGCCGGTGCGGGCTAGGTAGCGATCGGCGGCATCGCGCAGGCGCTCGAAGGGTTCGGCCAATCGCCGCAACGGGAGAGGCTCGACCGAGGTCCCGCCCCTGACAACGGGGGGAGCCGCGGGGTGCGGCGCCACGCTCACCCCGTCGTCGCCGAGCCGCGGAAAGGCCGATACCCCGGTCAGCTCCAGCCGAGCGTGGGCGATGCGGCCGCTGCGCGCACGCGCAACCTTGCTGACCTCAGCCGCAAGGAAACCGGATTCGAGCGCACGCGCCATGCCGCCCGCTTGTTCGATGGCCTGAAAGAGCGCCCAGGCCTTCTCGGCCAGCTCGGTCGTCAGCTTCTCCATGAACCAGGCACCATGCGCCGGATCCGCGACGCGTCCCAACGCACTCTCTTCCTGCAAAACCAGATGTGTGTTGCGCGCGATGCGCAGCGCGAAGCGGTCGGGCTTGCCCAATGCCCAGGTGAATGGCAGCACGCTGATGCTGTCTGCGCCGCCGAGGGCCGCCCCCGCGCACGCCACCGTCGCGCGCAGCATGTTCACCCATGGATCGCGTTTCGCCAGCATGCGTTCGGAGGTGGAGGCGTTTAGCGTCAGCGCCTCGGTTGCCTCCGGGACACCGCAGGCTTGCGCAACCCGCGCCAGGAGGCTGCGTGCGGCGCGGAGCTTGGCGATCGTGACAAAGAGATCGGCATCGGTCGCCACGGCGAAGCCGATTTTGCCGAAGGCGGCACGTGGCGGAAGACCGCCCGCCTCGCAAGCACGCAAGTAGGCCACCAGCGTTGCCACCAGCGCCGCCAATTCTTGCGCCTCCCCGGCCCCCGCCTCGTGGTAGGGCCGCGCATCGGCCAATAGGGCCGTGACGTTGGGCATCGCTTGCTGATCGGAAGCGAACTTGGCGGCGATCGCGCAGGCGCGATCGGGTGCATAGTAGAGCGTACCGGTTTTGGCCAGCACGCCGAGCGGATCGTAGTTGAAGGCCCCGCGCCGCTGGCGCTCCCCGATACCGGCCTCGCGCCAAATCTCAATCAGGCTACCCGCCGCGTCGAGGGTGTTTTCGCGGGCATCGAGTGCAATCGGCACTTGATCCAAGCGCACGCCCTTGAGCGCGCTTGCCAGCGGCTCGGCGCCATAGCCAAGACCCCATTGCCCCGGTGCCTCGATCTGCAGCAGCAGTGAATTGACCCCGCCTTCCAGGTCCTCAAGGATGGCTCCATTGCAGAGCTCGGGGTCCGGTTCGGCGTGGCGCTGGCGAATATCCCACCTATGGCCGGCGGCTGCGGGCCGGCCCACCTGCACCGCGGTGACGCGCGCCGCCTCGCTGCGCGTAAAGAGCGGATCGATCCGCAATCCATCGGCGGTCTCCGATACGAGCTGGCGCTCGAACGAGCCACCTTTCAGCACCTTGTCGACGAGTTTGAGCCAAGCCTCGCGCGAGGCCGCTTCGAACTCCGTGCTGATCGGTTCGAGGTCATCGGTCATGGTGAATCGCTTAGGCGCCTCCCGGGCGTGTTGGCAGGTCCGGCCCATTGGTAGACCATTCCTGCCGCCGGCCAAACCGATCTTAGCGCCGAGCCGCTGGCGTGGGCGGCTCGGGCGTCCCGGGTGGGGCGCCAAGCTGGTGCGAACGAAAGGGTGAGCCCAAGTCGATCGCCAGCACCCCGCACACCCGAGCCGCGATGGGCGGCGATGCCAAGCGGGCGTTTCGGCCGGCTTGACCTGGGGGCTGGCAGCGATGGCTCGCACAAGGCGCGCGAGCCGAGGGGATGCTGTGCCGGCCGAGGTGGCTTGCGCAGGCTGCCCATGTCGAGGAGCATGGGGGTGCGCGGGCAATGCTCGTTGCGGAAGGATAAAGCATGGCAATCACTGGCGGCTGTCACTGTGGCGCCATTCGCTACCAGGCGGAGGGCGAGGCGCTCAACCACGCGCTCTGCCACTGTACGGACTGTCGACGACATGCCGGTGCGCCCATGGTGGGTTGGACGATGTATCCGCGCGAGCGCGTCGTGGTCACAAAGGGGACCCCCAAAGTTTACGCCTCGTCGCAAGCTGGGCGGCGCTATTTTTGCGCCGATTGCGGAACCGGCCTCTTCTTCAGCAACGATGTCGTGCTGCCGGGGCTGCTCGATATTCAGAGCGCCACCTATGACGACCCCGATGCCGTTCCGGCGCAGGCGCATATCCAAGTCGCCGATCGCATCGGCTGGATGCAGCGCGCGCATGAACTGCCCGAGTTCGAACGTTATCCGCCGCGCGCTTGATAGTGCCGGAAGGCAAAAGGCCGCTGCCGAGCCCGGGTCCCGAAGGCTCAGGCCGCCGGGGATCGCACGGCTCGCACGCAACGCTTAAATGGGCGGGCGAAGCTAGCCTTCATCCGGCGCGGCCGCAGCCCTGATGGCGCCGGCCTCCACGATCAGGCCTCGCCAGCGGCGGCGCACGTAGTCGCGGCGCAGTCGCTCGTCGCGCCCCAAGGCGTTGAGGATGGCGTCGCAGAGCTCCTGCGTTGCGGGACGCTCCGCGTCCATCGCTTTTTCCTCTTCCCGGTAAGGGCTGGGCTGGTGCTGATCGCGAAGCGGGGCGAGACGCATGCCGACACCTGTTGCAAGCTGAGGAGATTTGCATCTTGCGGCGCTCGGGCGGCCTGCGTACATCGGTGGGACTACCGATTTATCAAACTGTCACAGAACCGCGCTCGACGTTTTGCCAGGCCGCTCGCTCGAGCTCGCAGGGTTCACGGGCGCGATCAACCCCGCATTTCCCAGGCAAGCACGCGCTTTCCCGCGCCTGCGGCGCGGCGGTGCGCCGCAACTCAGCGCCGCAGGGCGTCCACCTGGCGCGTCTTCATGCCGCTCCCCCTTGCAGCCGGGCGGCAAGCGCGCGGTAGCTCTCCAGGGCAGGCGTTTTGAGACCCTCAACCTTGGCCTCGTCGTCGATGATGCGCAAGGCAAGCGCGGCGGCCCGATGTGCCAACATGTCGAAAGCGGCGACCTCGCTGGGTGACATCGGGCCCCCCTGCAGGGCCAGCGAGCGCCGCGAGTCCTCCGAAAGCTTGTCATAGTAGGCGGGGTTGACCGCGCACAAATAGCGTTTGGCGGCGACGTGCAGGCGCACGGGCTCGGCAACGTCCTTGTCAAACAAGGCCTCGAGTGCCTTCGCGCTCGTCTCTTCGTGCAGGTCGTCGACGCCCGCTTCTGCCAGATCGACGTCCTCGCCGACGAGGAGGTGGCCCACGTCATGAAACAGCGCCGCGATCACCAGCTGATCGCCGAGGCCGCGTTTGGCCGCAAGCGCGGCCGCTTGCAGGGCATGCTCCTTTTGCGTCACCGCCGACAGGCCATAGCGCCCGCCGCCGCGCCTTTCCAACAACTGGAAAAGGCTTTCCGTGGTCAGATCCATGCGCGCCTCCCTGCCGATCCTAGCGCTCAACCGCCAGGGGGGATCTATAGGATCCCCCAGATGTGATCAATCAGGCGGCGCCCGCCCGGCGCCATGGCACGCGTGTGGGCCTCGCGGCGTGCCGCGACGGCGGCCTGCGACGCTGCCTGCCGGTTGGCGGGCTGGGTGGTCGCCGTCCCATTTTTCCGCTAATTTCGCGGGCAACGAGCGATCGCAGCGGGACCTAATCCCTCGCGGCAGCTCGAGTTCTGCTGCCGCCTCGGGGCAAGATCTAGATCCAGCAGCATCCATTGCCAACGCATCGTCACCATGTATTGAGAACAGCGCCGCGCTTGAGGTGAGTCGTGGCGTCTATCGAGGAGCGAGCCATGGTCGAGAGCCAAGTGCTTGAGCAAGAAGGCAAGATATTCCTCGGCCAAAGCGTCGTGCCCGAATACCTCGAGCTGAAGCTTGCCAACCGGCACGGTCTCGTGACCGGGGCCACCGGCACCGGCAAGACCGTCACCTTGCAAGTGCTGGCCGAGGGTTTTTCCAACGCCGGCGTGCCGGTGTTCGCGGCCGACATCAAGGGCGACCTCTCCGGCATTTCCGCCATGGGCGAGAAGAAGGAAGGCCTCAGCAAGCGCGCCCAGGAGATCGGCCTCAAGGACTGGACGACTGCGGCCTTCCCGACCGTGTTCTGGGATCTGTTTGCCGAACAGGGTCACCCGATTCGCGCCACCGTGCAGGATATGGGCCCGTTGCTGCTGGCTCGCTTGATGGAACTTAACGAGACGCAGGAGGGCGTGCTCAACATCCTTTTCCGGGTGGCGGCGGACGAGAAGCTGCCCCTCCTCGATCTCAAGGACCTGCGCTCTATGGCCAACGATGTGGGCCAGCGCGGCAAGTCGCTGATGACCAAGTACGGCAATGTCGCGGCGGTTTCAGTAGGGGCCATTCAGCGTCGTTTGCTGGTATTGGAGGAGCAGGGCGCCAATAACTTTTTTGGCGAGCCGGCGCTCGAGATCAAAGATTTCATGCGCACTGCGGCCGACGGGCGCGGCGTCGTCAATATTCTGGCGGCCGAGCGCCTGATGAAGACGCCGCGTCTCTACGCCACTTTTCTGCTCTGGCTCTTGGCGCAACTGTTCGACAAGCTCCCCGAGGTGGGCGATCCGGATAAACCCAAGCTCGTGTTCTTCTTCGATGAGGCGCATCTGTTGTTCAGCGAGGCCCCGAAGGCCCTGCTCGAGCAGGTGGAGCGGGTGACCCGCCTGATCCGCTCGAAGGGTGTCGGTGTCTACTACGTCACGCAGAACCCGCGCGATGTACCCAACTCCGTGTCGGCCCAGCTCGGCAACCGGGTGCAGCATGCGCTGCGTGCCTTCACGCCCATCGAGCAAAAGGGGATCCGGGCGGCCGCCGAGACGTTCCGACCCAACCCGAAGCTCAATCTCGAACGCGTAATCCAGGAGCTGAAGGTGGGCGAGGCACTGGTCTCGCTGTTGCACGGCGGGGGTGAGCCATCGATGGTTCAGCGCACGCTGATCCGGCCGCCGTCGGGGCGCCTTGGGCCGATCACGCCCGAGGAACGCAAGAGCAAGATCGAGGCGAGCCCGATCTATGGCAAGTACGAAGAGGCCGTTGATCGCGATTCAGCCTACGAGATCCTGCAAAAGCGCACCGCGACCGCGGCCGCGCAACAGCAAGCCGATGCCAACAGTTGGGGCAACATTCTCATGGGCGGCGGCACCGGACGGCGCCAAGGCTACGGCGAAACCTTTGCCAAATCGATGATGCGTTCGGTGGCCTCCAGCATCGGCAACGCCATTGTGCGCGCGATGCTGGGTGGGCGCCGCTGAGTGCGGTTACGGAGAGCCATCCATGGCGAAGAGGGACGCGGAGAAGGAGCTGCTGGCTGGCCCGCAAGACGGGCCCGAAAGCGGCCAGCGTGAACAAGGGCGCCGGCGCAGCGGCTACCAGCGCCAGAGCGTGGGGGAGGCGATCGCCAAGTCCTTCATTCGTTCGGTCGCCTCGAGCCTTGGGCGCATTCTGGCGCGCGCCATCACCGGGCGCATGCGCTAGCTCAGGCCGCTTGCGCCAACCCGCTGAACGCGGCGACGCCGGGTTGGCGCTCAATGGACATAAGAGCATCGAAAATCACCCGCGCCGGCAGGTTTGCATTGCCGACCCTGAAGCAGCTTTCGAACTTGGCCCACAGCTCGTCGCTCGACAGCGGCAACTGCGGTGAGCCGCGCTCATCGCTAATGCGCGCGCTCTCCAGACGCCGACCACCCGCAGTTTCAATGACGACGAGATCGTAGGGCGCGGCGCCCGAGCGCTTGGGGTCGGGCCGATCGTCGGGTTCTATCCGCACCTTGTCCAGCAGGGCCTGCACGTCCTGGCGCTGGACGAAGCCGTCGGTCAATTCCGCAAGGCCGACCCGGCCGGCGACGATGGAGCTCGCCATCGCAAACTGCATGCTGAACTTGGCCTCCAGCCCGGTCTGTGGCCGCGCATTGCGCAAAATGGTGGCGTTACGCCGGCTGGTCGAGACCGTGATCAACTTCACGTCCGCGGCGCCGACCTCTTGCTCGCGCAAGAGATCGAGCATGCCGTCGATGGCCCGATGCGTGCAGTAGCACAGGGGATATTTTTTCACGGACAGGCCTTGGCGCAGGATTTGCCAGTCGCGTCCGGCGGCGATTGCCCGTTCGCGATCGGCCGCGCCGCTGGGCGAAACCGCGGCCAGAAAGCCGAGCGGATGCTCAAGGGCATCGGGGGAGGCCGTGAACCCTGCCGCGGCCAAGCGCGCCGAAATGACCCCGGCATGCGCGGCCTTGCCGGCATGGTAGGGCTTGGTCATCGTGCCGAAGTTGGCGACCAGTCCGGCACTATGCGATGCCCCGAGCGCGAGGGCCTGGGTGGTCTGATCGGCGTCGAGGCCGCGCAGCGAGGCACATGCGGCGGCCGCCGCGATCGCCCCGAAGATGCCCGTCGGGTGCCAGCCTTTCTGGTGGTGCTGATCCGGATCGCGTCCAGCAAGCTCTGCCCAGACCTCGTAGCCGGCGACGTAGGCAGTGGCCATCTCGGCGCCGCTGGCGCCGATGGCTTCGGCTTCGGCAAGAATGGCCGGAACCAGCACGGTGCTTGGATGACCCCGCAAGGACACATCGTCGTAATCGAGCGCGTGCGCGGCGGTGCCGTTGATCCAGGCGGCGTCCGGTGCAGACACACGCGGCCCGACCAGGTAGAGGCTTGCCTCACCGGCTGGCGGGGCGAGCGCCTTGTGGAGAATGCGCGGCGGCGCCTCGATGCTGCCCGCGATCAACGTGGCAACGCAGTCGGCAAAGCCCGTGTGAACCACGCTCAAGGCGGGCGCGGGAACGGCCTCAAGCCGCAGGCCGGATACGAAATTGCCGAGAGACCTCGTTAGCGCTTCTGACATGGGTTTCCTCCGTGCCGCTCAATGCTGCCGCAGGACCACTGTCGCCGAACCGCCAGGCCATGACAACCGCCGCATCAGGGGCGCTGCCTCGCCGCCGTTGCCGCGGCGCGGGCAATGTGCCGCCTTGTGGGCCATGGGGCTCGGTGGCGGCCCGCGTCACCACCTGCCCTGCAACGGCCCAGCCTTTTGCCCCGCCTAGATCAGCTTGCCGCGGGCCGCTACCGGCAGCACCTCCACGATCCTGTCGCCGCGTACGGCGATCATGCGATCGAACATGTTGACGACGACACAGACATGGTTTGGCACCACGCGCACGACGTCGCCGACGCTGGGGCGGTCGTTGCTGCGGGAGAGATCGAGGAATCCATGCTCCTCGGCGAAGGCGCGGATTGTGGCTTGCGGGTACTCGAGGATCAAGCCGAAGCCGTCCTCAAGCCCGCCGGTGTCGGCGGTCAGGGTCTTGGAGCCGGCATCGAGAATGCCGCGATCGGCAGCGGCGCGGCTGACCACGGTGGCAAAGACGCTAAGCGCGCAGTCCTCCTGGGTCGCCGCCCCGCAGGCCAGCATCATGCGATCGTTGAAAATATAAGTGCCGGCGCGGTGCTCGGTAGCACCCGCAAGCCGCCCCATGTTGACGAGATTGGGGGTGCCACCGGTCGAAACCATGCGGGGCTCTAATCCGGCCTCGCGCACGCCGCTCAGCGCCGCGTCGTAAAAGCGCTGGGTCTGTGGCCAGGATTGCTCGGTTGGATAGAACAAGAAACCTTGGAAGTTGAGGTCGGGATGCTGCTTGATGAGGTGCGCCAGGGCGATGGCCTCGCGGGGCTCCACAACACCGGCGCGCTTGCGGCCGGTGTCGCATTCGATGAGGACGCCAAGCGGGCGGCCGGCGATCTTGCCGGCCCCTGCCAGGGCCGTGATGACCGTGGGATTGTCGGCGGCGACCGTGATGGTCACCCGCTTCGAGAGCGCAGCGAGCCGGCTGATCCTCGCCTCTCCCAAAAGGTTATAGCTGATGAGGATGTCGTCGATGCCGGCATCGGCCATCACCTCGGCTTCGCCGAGCTTTTGGCAGGTGATGCCCTTGGCCCCGGCGGCCAGCTGCATTTTGGCGAGCGCGGGGCTTTTGTGCGTCTTGATGTGCGGACGATTGGCCATGCCGGCGCGATCACACAGCGCTTGTACGCGGGCGATGTTGCGCTCGACCCGATCGAGGTCGACGACGAGGGCCGGAGTGCCAAAATCGTTGGCGATCGCGGCTTTCAGTTGCTCAATCGGCATTGGCCTAGCCCTCCCGTCGTGCACCGAGACCTCCACTGATAGGCCGGGCGTTCGACGCCCCGGGCGGCGCGAGGGCCGCGACGCCCTGAGGCGGCCGCCTAGCCAGAGCGCGCGCGAGCACCCCCGGCGCCGGCCAAACGCGGAGGCGGGGGAATTGCCCGCCCCCAACAGGCTTTGTTAGCGCGCGGCGGTGCGTTCGAATTGGCGCAGCATGGTGTTGCTGCGCGCGACGGCCTCGTCCAGCGCTGCTTTGGCCGATTTTTTCCCGGCCAGCGCCGCCTCGATCTCCTCCGCCCAAACATCGCGCAATTGCACCATGTTGCCGAGCCGCAGACCGCGGGAGTTCTCCGTCGGCTCCTTGTTGGTCAGCTCGAGCAACGGCGTTTCCAGGTAGGGAAACTCCTTATAGAAGCCCGACGCCTTGGTCTTGTCGTAGGCCGCTCGGGTGATGGGCAGGTAACCCGATTTGGTGTGCAGCTCCACCTGGCGGTCGGTGTCGGACAGGAAGGTGAAGAATTTGGCAACGCCCTTGTACTCGGCCGCGCTCTTGCCGCCCATCACCCACAGCGAGGCGCCGCCGATGATGGAGTTTTGCGGTGCCCCGGCCACGTCGGGGTAGTACGGCATCATGGCGTTGGCGAACTCGAACTTGGCATTGGCGCGCACGTTGCCGAAAAACGCCGATGACGTCAGGAAGATCGGACACTCGCCCGAGGTGAAGCGTCCCTCGCCGGTATTGGTGCGCCCCGAATAGTCGTAGGTCTTGTCCTTCTGCAATTCGACCAGGGTCTCCAGATGTTTGACGTGGAGCGGCGCGTTGAACTTCATTTCGGTGTCCCAGCCGTCCATGCCGTTGGCCTTGCTGGCGAGGGGAACGTTGTGCCAGGCGGAAAGCTGCTCGAGGTTGACCCAGGTCACCCAGGCATTGCCGAAGCCACAGTTGGCGTAACCCGCCGCTTTCAGCTTTTTGGCGGCCTCGAACACTTCGGGCCAGGTCTTCGGCGGTTTGTCCGGATCGAGCGAGGCTTTTTTGAAGGCATCCTTGTTGTACCACATGACGGTACTGGATGAGTTGAACGGGAACGACAACATCTCCCCCTTGCTGGTCGAGTAATATCCGGTGATGGCCGGCAGGTAGGCCTTCGGATCGAACGCCTCGCCGGCCTCCTGCATCAGAACGTGTACCGGTTTGACGGCCCCCGTCGCCGCCATCATGGTGGCGGTTCCCACTTCGAACACCTGCATGATGTGCGGGGCTTGGCCGGCGCGAAAGGCGGCGATGCCGGCATTCATGGTATCGGCATAGCCACCCTTGTAGGTGGGAACAACCTTGTAATCTTTCTGGGCGGCGTTGAAGTCGTTCGCCAACTTGACAATAAGATCGTTGTTGGCCCCCGTCATGGCGTGCCACCACTGGATCTCGGTCTGTGCCGACGCCGTGCCGGCGACGGCGCAAAATAGGCTCGCGGTCAGCCAGCTCCAGCCAAATTGCCTCTTCATTCCTGCTCCTCCTGCTGCAAACCTTGCGCCTTGCACGGGCGATGGGGTGGTGGCTAGCGTTCCTGCATGACACGTGAGCGACAAGCGCAGCACCGCCGCGGACCCTAGCGCACCGCCCCCGACGATTGGAAGGCCGGCGCGCGCCCTAGCTGTGTGGGGCCGACGCCTTTGCGCGCCCCGTAGGCCCCCAGACGCGCCAGGCCGCCCGCCGCGCCAGCCCTGGCGCGCCGGCGCAGCCGGGGCGGTGGGGCGTCTCTGCGCGCGATGCCCCCGGTGCCTGCTCCAATCCCAGGGCCCACCGGGCCCCCGGCGGCGTCGCGGCTTGACAGGGCGCGCTATCTTCGTTATTTCCCCCGGCGGCCTAGCTGGCACTCGAAGTCCTAAAGTGCTAACAGGGCCCAGGTGGTCCCCACGCGTGACCCTCAAAGACCGAATAACCCACTGAAACGGAGAGAGTTTTTCGATGAAGTTTCGTCCTTTGCACGACCGCGTCGTTGTGCGTCGCGTCGACAGCGAGACCAAGACGGCCGGTGGCATCATCATTCCGGATACCGCCGCCGAGAAGCCTCAGCAGGGCGAGGTGATCGCCGTCGGCCCAGGGGCCCGCGACGAGAGCGGCAAGGTTGTCCCGATCGATCTTAAGCCCAAGGACAAGGTGCTGTTCGGCAAGTGGTCGGGCACCGAGGTGAAAATTGACGGGCAGGAGCTGCTGATCATGAAGGAGAGCGACATCATGGGGGTGCTCGAGAAGTAGTCGGCATTAACCGCGAGGCGCGGGGGCAGGCGTTCGCCGCCAACGGGGCCCCGCCGGCGCTAATCCAGCAATCGAAAAGTCGAAGTCCACGTTTCAGGAGTTAGCTCACCATGGCTGCGAAAGACGTCAAATTTTCTGCCGATGCCCGCGAGCGCATGCTGCGCGGCGTCGATATCCTCGCCAATGCCGTCAAGGTCACCCTGGGTCCCAAGGGCCGCAATGTCGTGCTCGAGAAGTCGTTTGGCGCCCCGCGCACGACCAAGGATGGCGTTACGGTGGCCAAGGAGATCGAGCTTGAGGACAAGTTCGAGAACATGGGCGCGCAGATGGTGCGCGAGGCCGCCCAGAAGACCAACGACATTGCCGGCGATGGCACCACGACGGCGTGCGTGCTGGCCCAGGCGATCGTGCGCGAGGGCATGAAGGCGGTGGCCGCCGGCATGAACCCGATGGACCTGCGCCGCGGCATCGACAAGGCGGTTGCGCAAGTTGTCGACGACATCGAGAAGCGCGCCAAAAAGGTCAAGAATAGCCAGGAAGTCGCCCAGGTCGGCACCATTTCGGCCAACGGCGAAAAGGCGATCGGGGACATGATCGCCGATGCCATGCAAAAGGTCGGCAACGAAGGCGTCATCACCGTCGAGGAAGCCAAGAGCCTGGAGAGCGAGCTCGACGTGGTCGAAGGCATGCAGTTCGATCGCGGTTATCTGTCGCCCTATTTCATCACCAACGCCGACAAGATGATCGCCGAGCTGGAGGAGCCCTACCTTCTCATCCACGAGAAGAAGCTCGCCACACTGCAGCCCCTGCTGCCCGTCCTGGAGGCGGTGGTGCAGACCGGTAAGCCGCTGCTCATCATCGCCGAAGAGGTCGAGGGTGAGGCGCTCGCGACCCTGGTCGTCAACAAGCTGCGCGGCGGGCTCAAGGTTGCCGCTGTCAAAGCCCCCGGCTTCGGGGACCGGCGCAAGGCCATGCTCGAGGATATCGCCATCCTGAGCAACGGTCAGGTGATCAGCGAGGACCTCGGCATCAAGCTCGAGAACGTCTCGCTCGACATGCTGGGCAAGGCCAAGCGCGTGCGCGTGGAAAAGGAGAACACCACCGTCATCGACGGCGCCGGCAAGAAGAAGGAGATCGAGGGTCGCGTTGCCCAGATCAAGGCGCAGATCGAGGAAACCACCTCCGACTACGATCGCGAGAAGTTGCAAGAGCGCCTGGCCAAACTGGCCGGTGGCGTGGCCGTGATCAAGGTCGGCGGTGCCACCGAAGTCGAAGTGAAGGAGCGCAAGGATCGCGTCGATGACGCGCTCAATGCGACCCGCGCCGCGGTCGAGGAAGGCGTCGTGGTGGGCGGCGGCGTGGCGCTGTTGAAGGCCGCGCAGGCGATCACCGCCAAGGGTGACAACGAGGATCAGGACGCTGGCATCAATATCGTCAAGCGCGCGCTGCAGTCCCCGATTCGCCAGATCGCCGAAAACGCCGGCGTCGAGGGCTCCATCGTGGTTGGCAAGGTGCTGGACGGCCGTGGCGCCGCATTCGGCTACGATGCGCAGAATGCGGAATACGGCGATATGTTCGAGAAGGGCATCATCGATCCGGCCAAGGTGGTCCGCACGGCGCTGCAGGATGCCGCCTCCATCGCTGGCCTCTTGATCACGACTGAGGCCGGTGTCGCCGAGTCGCCCAAGAAGAAAGATGCGCACGCCGGCCACGGGCACGGCGGCATGGGCGGCATGGACATGTAAGCCTACGACGCTAGCCTCCGAGCTCCCAGGGCCGCCCGCGCGCAGTCGCGGGCGGCCCGAATTTTCTCTGCTGCCCTTCCCGGGGCGCGAAGATCCGCGCCGCGCTCGGGCCATCGAGGCCGGTGCGATGCGGCTGCCCTTGCGGGCGTCCATTTCTGTGCCTATGCAGGGCGTAGCGCCACACCGCCGGAGGGAAGGTTGGCATGCCGAGCCGACGCCGCATGATGCAGTTGCTGGGGGCCGCTTCGGCGGCCGCCGCGGGCGGTTGGGCCCTCCTGGCGCCGAGCCGCAGCAATGCCTATTACAGCGGCCCGGTTTCCGATCATTTTGACGGCACGCTGTTCTTCAATCCGGGCGGGGTTAAACCAAAGGGCCAGTTGGCCATCCTGCGATGGCAGCTGACCGATCGGGGCGTGGCCTGGCCCGAGGCCTACCCCAGCCCGTTCGAGCCCGATCGCCCGGCGGCGCGCTTTGCCGGCCCGGGCGTGCGCATAGCCCACGTCGGCCATGCGTCGTTCCTGATTCAGACGCGCGGCCGCAACATTCTGCTCGATCCGGTCTGGGCCGAACGTGCGAGCCCATTGTCGTTCGTCGGGCCGCGGCGGGTGAACGCCCCCGGCATCGGCCTCGCCGCGCTTCCCCCCATCGATGTCATCCTGGTCACGCACAACCACTACGATCACATGGATGTGGCGACACTCGGCGCGCTGTGGCAGCGCTTTCGCCCCCGCATCCTCACCCCGCTCGGCAACGATTCGATCCTGCGGCACAGTATCCCCGGCTTGGAGGCCCAGGCGCTCGACTGGAATGGGCGCGTTGATCTTGAGGGCGAGATCCGCGTGCACGTCGAACCGACCTTGCACTGGTCGGCGCGCGGCACCAGCGATCGCCGGCACGCCCTGTGGGCGAGCTTCGTGCTGGAGACCGCGGCCCACAGCATTTATTGCGTGGGCGACAGCGGCTTCGGCGACGGGGGCACGTTTCGCCGCGTGCGCCAGCGCCATCCCGCTCTGAGCCTGGCCTTGTTGCCGATCGGCGCCTACGAGCCGCGCTGGATCATGCGCAACAATCATATGAATCCCGAGGAAGCGCTGGAGGCGCTGCAGCTGTGCGGGGCGGAGCGCGCGCTGGGACACCATTGGGGAACGTTTCGGCTCACCAACGAGGCCGTTGATGAGCCGCCGCAGCGTCTCGCCGCGGCCCTGGTGCGCGGCGGCCTTGCACCGCAGCGCTTTATCGCCGTGCGCCCCGGCCAGGTCGAGATGCTGAATTGACAGCCGGGCCGGGTGAACGCCGAGCGTGGCAGGCGCCGCCACCTTCAGGAGCCGGGCCGGCGGCGGCCAATGTGGCCGGCGGCGCAGAGCTAGACGACGCTTACCTCCAGATCGCCGATGCCCTCGATGTGGCCCTTGAGGCGATCACCCCTTTTGATGGCGCCAACTCCGGCCGGCGTACCGGTGAAGATCAGGTCGCCGGCCCTGAGGGCGAACAGGCCCGACAGAAAGGCAATTTGATGCGGAATGTCCCAGATCATCTGGTTGAGATCGCCGCTCTGTTTGCGCGTGCCATTGACCTCGAGCCAGATCGCGCCTTGGCGCGGGTTCTCCACCTGCTGGGCGAGCACCAGCTTGGAACAGGGAGCGGAATTTTCGAAGGCCTTGCCCACTTCCCAGGGACGCTGCAGACGCTTGGCTTCGGCTTGCAGATCCCGGCGCGTCATGTCGATGCCGACGGCGTAGCCGAACACGTGCTGCATGGCGTCGGCCGGTGTGATGTCGACCCCGCCGGATTTGAGCGCCACCACCAATTCGATCTCGAAGTGGACATCCGTGCTGGCCGCCGGATACGGAAACCTGCCGTCGGTCGTGACGTTGTCCGCGTTCTTCTGAAAGAAAAAGGGCGGTTCCTTGTTGGGGTCGTGCCCCATCTCGACGGCATGGTCGGCGTAATTGCGTCCGACGCAATAAATTCGGTGGATGGGGAAAAACTTATCGGAGCCCTGGATCGGCAAGGTGGGTAGGGGAATGGGTGGGAAGGCGTAGGTCATGATAGCGTACGCTTTTGAAAGCTAGGTTCGCGGGCCTTGGTAGGCTATGCCGCGGCAGTGCGCAAGTCTGGGGTCAGCCTCGCTGCGGTGGAGCGCGCCCGGGGCCTGGCGGCGAGTTGAACTTCAGGGGTCGCGGCGGGCGCCGCTTGAGGCGCCGGCGCAAGCAGCGTGGAGGGAGCATGTTTCCACTATCGCACATGCTGAAGTCGTTCGTGCGCAAGGGAACCCTGAGGGTTATCGATGCCGACGGCAACGTGCACGTGTTCGCGGGTGGCCCGGGTCCCAACGTCACCATGCGGCTCAGCGACAGGAGCCTCTACCACAAGCTCTTTTTCAATCCCGAGCTCCACGCCGGGGAGGCCTACATGGATGGGCGGCTCAGCTTCGAAGGCTCGACGCTGCGCGATTTCCTCACCCTCTTCTCGGTCAATCGGCTGGCGCTCGGCGCCTACCCGCTGCAAAGCATCTTGCGCCGCCTTTCGCGCGGGCTCAAGCGCTTCCAACAGGCCAATCCCATCGGCAAGGCACAACGCAACGTCGCCCATCACTACGATCTCGGGAACGACTTCTATCGCCTGTTTCTCGACCAAGGCATGCAGTACTCCTGCGCCTATTTCCTCTCCGACAGTGACAGCCTCGAGGAGGCGCAGCAAAACAAGGCGCGGCTGCTGGCCGCCAAGCTCAATCTGAGGCCCGGATTGAGGGTGCTCGATATCGGCAGCGGTTGGGGGGATCTTGCCCTCTACCTGGCGCAACTGGAGGACGTCGACGTCACGGGCGTTACCCTCTCGCGCGAGCAGTATGCTCTTTCCAATGAGAAGGCGAGGCAGGCGGGGTTAGGGCACAGGGTGCGCTTCGAGTTGCGCGACTATCGCGAGGTGGCCGAGCCGTTCGACCGCATCGTTTCGGTGGGCATGTTCGAGCACGTCGGCGTGCAACATTACCGTGAATTCTTTGCCAAAGTCCGCAGCCTGTTGGCTCCAAGCGGTGTCATGCTGCTGCATTCGATCGGGCACATGAGCCCGCCGGGCACCGCCAGTCCCTGGCTGCGAAAGTATATTTTCCCGGGTGCCTACTCGCCGGCCTTATCCGAGGTCTTCACGGCGGTCGAGCAGGAAAGCCTCTGGGTTACGGACCTCGAGTTCCTGCGCCTGCACTACGCCAAGACGCTCAATCATTGGTGCCGCCGCTTCGAGGCCAACCGTGCCAAGATCGCCCAGATGTACGACGAGCGATTTTGCCGGATGTGGGAGTTTTACCTGATCAGCGCGGAAATGATGTTCCGCACGGGCAGCCAGCTCGTCTTCCACATGCAGCTCGCCCACCAGCGCGATGCCGTGCCGATCGTGCGCGACTACGTGACGGACCTGCAGCGCAAGTACCGGGAGGTGGAAGCGCACGAAATCAGCCGTCCCGTTGCCGCCGCCAAAGGCTGAAGCCCGCTCCCCAACTTGTGATGGGCGGAAAACGCGGCGCCCCATCGTTTCCGGATGAGGGGCGCTGCCGGCTACGTTCAACGCTTGATAAAGCTCAAGCTTGCTAAGGGGTTAACGGTGTCAGCATGCTCACGCCCAAGTCACGCCTGCGTCTTGCGCTCCACCTCCCCGCGGCCGCCCTCCTCGTGTCCTCTTTTTTGATTCCCTCAGCGGAGGCACGCTCCTCGGGCGGACGCGGCTCCGGCATGGCCGCCTCGCTCCGCAGCCAAGGCGCTGGCGGGCTCGCGGCGCCCGCGGGAGTGACCGCCGCCCTCGGCGCGTCCGCCGCAACGACGGTGGTGACCAGCAGGACCAGTGCGGTTGCAACCTCGCCGGCCGCGGCGGCCTCGCCCACTCCGGCGGCCCCCCTCCCCGCCGCGACGGGCCCGGCCGCGCCGGCAACGCCGGAGCCGGCGCTGCCCGCCCTCTCGCCCATGTCCGACCCGCTGCCGACCCAATTCGCGACCGGCGGCGGCTCCTCGCCGAACCTCGCCCTGTCACCGGCAACCTCCACCTCCAGTCCCAGCGAATCGGCCCCCAGCAGCCCCGGCGGCGGCGGCAAGTCGCTCGCCGATTGCATGAGCTTTTGGGATGCGGGCACGCACATGACGAAGCCCGAATGGCGCGCCGCCTGCAAACGTTCGATGGCGGAGTTTCCCGACGTGAAATGGTAGCGTGCGCCGGCCCGTCGTCTACTCGACCTGCAGCTTGAGGTCGGTGATCAATTTGCCCCATTTGCCGCGCTCGGCGACAACATAGGCGCTAAACTCGCTGGCGCCGGTGCCGACCGCCTCGGCGACAAGACCGGCCAGCCGTTCTTTCAAGACCGCATCGCCACAGATGGTCTTGGTATCGGCTTCGATCTTATCGCAAATGGCCTTGGGCGTTCCGGCCCGGACCGCCACGCCGGTCCAAGACGTCGTGTCGTAGCCCGGCACCGTCTCGGCGATCGGCACGAACTCCGGCGCCAGCGTCGAGCGCTGCAGCAAAGTGATGCCGAGTGGTTTGCCCGCGCCGGCGCGGGCCTGGCCGATGATCGAGGTGATATTGTCGAACATCAGATCGACGTTCTGTCCGACGAGATCATTGAGCGCCGGCGCGCTGCCGCGATAGGCCACATGCACCATGTCCACCCCGGTCATGCGCTTGAACAGCTCGGCCGACAGGTGGACGGTCGTACCGATGCCCGAGGAGGCGTAATTGAGCTTGCCCGGATTGGCCTTGGCGTAGGCGATGAGTTCGGCCACGCTATTGACCGGCAAATCCTTGCGCACGCAGAGCAGGTTCGGAACACTCGCCACGTGTCCGAGCAAACTGAAGTCCGTCTCCGGGTCAAATGGCACCCGCGGATAGAGAAATTGGTTGGTGGCAATGCCGGGTGGCACGATCAGAATTTGACTGCCGTCGCTCGCTCATTTGGCGACCCGGTCCATGCCGAGATTGCCACCGGCGCCGGCAATATTCTCGACCACGGTGGGCACCTTCCACAGCGCACCCAGTCGGTCCGCGATCACCCGCCCGACGATATCCTGGGCCCCTCCTGCCGGAAAGCCGACGATGAACTTGACCGTCAATCCCGCCGGATAGCCCGACTGCGCCCGCGCCCGATGGGCGATTGGGCAACCAGCAATGCCCGCCAAACCTTGAAAGAAGCTGCGCCGTGTGATGGCGACCAAGGATTGCCTCGCTTTCGAGCCTGAAGCTTGCAAATTCCTGTCACCATGGCGTGGAACGGCCGCGACCCTAGCGCGCCAGGGCCGTGGTCACCGACTTTGCCTAGGGGTTGATCGATGGGCGCACGAGCAAGGTGTTGTTGTTGGTGGTCGCCGAGACGGCATAACCGCGCTTCTGGCAAAGCGCAATGCAATCGACGCTCCAGGCCTCACGATAGACGTGTTCGATGATGATCGACTGCGGCCAGCGGTCCGCGGACGCCTCCGACAAGTACGGCGGCAACACGCGGTCCTCATAGCCTTCGACGTCGATCTTCATCAGGCTGACCTTGCTGATGGCGCACTCTTGCAACAGGCCGTCAAGGCGTCTGACCGGCACGCGGCGGCCCGCACCGTCAGTCCTCAGCGAGCGCGAGCCCTCGTCCGCGCCGATGGACAGCAAACCTTCGCCGTCCTGGTCGCCGGCCGCAACCGCGGCCGTGGCGACGTTGGCAACGACCGCGCCCGCCGCAGCGGCGAGCTGCAAGTTGAAGGCCAAGCGTGCCAGCAGGCCTGCGTCGGGCTCGATCGCCAGGATGCGCGTCCCCTCGCCCGCGTTGAGCGCCGCGTAAAGGCTATAGAGGCCTGCGTTGGCACCGACGTCGACGAACACCGAGCCCGGGCGGCCGAGCTGCGTGCGCACGAAGGCGTATTCCCTGGGGTCCATGCGATCGGGCCGCAACAGCGCCTTGCGCTCGGAGACGTTGTGCTGGGGAAAGAGACGAACCTTGTGCCCCCACAGCCAGGTGTCGACTGGCCCCGAGTGTAACCGCACAAACTGCTGTGCCAGTTGCTTGCGCAGCAAGCCGCGCCCGAGGAGGGTTTGGCGCGACAGGCCGATCAGGGCCCGCACCGGCAGGCTTGGACGAAAGGTGCCCCAGGGCGGCTGTGCGAGCTCGGCATCGAGCATGGGGCCCCACCGAAACACGGGCAAGGCAGCGGGCGCCAGGCGCACCGGCGCCAGGCTTACCGCAGGCGTTGATTAATGGCCGCGAGCGCGCCTGCACCCGGGCAAAGCTGCGCCATCGGCACTTGGTTGAGGGGTTGCTCGGTCGAGGCCAGGACGTCGTGCATGTCCTGTTGGCTCTCGTCGATGTAGAGCAAGCCAGTCGCAACGCGACCTTGCTTGTCATTGTGGCGGATCACCATGATGGCGCCGTCGGCATCGCGCGGATCGTGACCGGCATCGAGCTTGTGCAGCACCAAACGCGAGCCGTCGTGCAGCGCTATCGCCGCCGAACTGCCTTCAGCATAGTCGACGATGATTTCTTCCTTCGGCTCCACGTAATCGAGCCGGTTTTCCGAGGCCATATTGTGGGCGCGCACGTAGTCGAAGCTCTTAGTGGAGGCGGGGTGGTTGTTGAATGTCACGCACGGACTGACGACGTCGAGGAAGGCAAAACCCTTGTAGCTGATGGCCGCCTTGATCAGTGGGATCAGCTGGTCCTTGTCGCCGGAAAACGAGCGCGCGACGAAGCCGGCACCCAGTTGGATGGCGAGCTGACAGAGGTCGATCGCCTCGAACGGGTTGGCCTCGCCTTTTTTCGACGGCGAGGTCTTGTCGTTGGTGGCGGAGAACTGCCCCTTGGTGAGGCCGTAGCAGCCATTGTTCATGACAATATAGGTCATGTTCAGCCGACGCCGGATGGCGTGGCAGAATTGCCCAAGTCCGATCGAGGCGGTGTCGCCGTCGCCGGACACGCCGATGTAGACGAGGTCCCGATTGGCCATGGCCGCGCCGGTCGTGATCGACGGCATACGCCCGTGCACGGAGTTGAAGCCGTGGCTGCGCGACAAGAAATAGGTCGGAGCCTTGGACGAGCAGCCGATGCCGGACACCTTGGCGATGCGGTGGGCGGGCAGATCCATCTCGAAGCAGGCCTCGATCAGGGCCGCCGTGATCGAGTCGTGTCCGCAGCCCGCGCACAGCGTGGACATGGTCCCCTCGTAGTCGCGCCGCGTGAGGCCGAGCGCGTTCTTGGGGAGGGCCGGATGGTGCGCCGAAGGCTTGGCTATATAGCTCATGCTTGTCCTTACTCCGCGGCCGCTTTGGCGGGCCGCAGTTCCTTGAGCACGGCGCCGCGCACGAAGGCGGCCGTCATCGGCATGCCGTCGTAGTTGAGGGTGCGGATCAGTTTGCCGCCCGGGACATCGATTTCTGTCATCAGCAGCGAACGCATCTGAGCATCGCGGTTCTGCTCGACGACAAACAAGCTGTCATGGTTCTCGCAGAACGCGGCAATCTCCGCGGTGAACGGAAAGGCCTTGATGCGCAGGGCGTTGATTTTAATGCCATCGCGCTCGAGCAGGTCGAGCGCCTCCAGCACCGCGGGCGCATTGGCGCCAAAGTAGACGATGCCCAGCTTGGCATTCTTGTCGCGGATGATCAGTTCCGGCTTCGGCACGAGGCTTGCCGCGGTGTCGAACTTGCGACGGATGCGATCAAGGATGCGCGCGTGAATGCGCCCGTCTTCCGTGTAGCGGGCATTTTCGTCGTGGGAGGTGCCGCGCGTGAAAAAGGCGCCCTTGTTGGGATGGGTACCGGGCAGGGTGCGGTAGGGGATGGCATCACCGTCCACGTCCAGGTAGCGGCCCCAATCGCGGCCCTTCACGTCCTTGAAGCCGTCGAGCGCGGCGGCATCGAGCACCTTGCCGCGGTCGTGCACGTGCCGATCGTCCCAGGCCAGCGGTTCCGTCACCCACTCGTTCATGCCGATATCCAGGTCGGACATGACGATGACCGGTGTCTGCAGCCGCTCGGCGAGATCGAAAGCTGCCGCCCCCATCGAAAAGCATTCGCTGGGGTTGGCCGGGAACAACAAGACCTGCTTGGTGTCGCCATGCGAGGCATAGGCGCAGGAGATGATGTCGGATTGCTGGGTGCGGGTCGGCATGCCGGTGGAGGGTCCGCCACGCTGGATGTTGAACAGCACCACCGGCACTTCGGCGAAGTAGGCAAGGCCTAAAAATTCGCTCATCAGGGAGATGCCGGGCCCCGACGTGGCGGTGAAGGCGCGGGCGCCGTTCCAACCGCCGCCGATGGCGACGCCGATGGCGGCCAACTCATCCTCGGCCTGCACGATGCCGTAAAGGCGCTTGCCCGCCTTGTTGACGCGCAGGCGGCGAGCATATTTCTCGAAAGCCTCCGCCAGCGAGGTTGAAGGCGTGATCGGATACCAGGCGCACACCGTGGCCCCGGCATAGATGGCCCCCAGGCCGGCCGCCTCGTTACCCGAAACCATGATTTTGCCCTTCGAGCATTGCGCCGGGCGCACGCGAATGGGCAGCGGGCAGGCAAAGTTCTGCTTGGCGAAGTCGCGGCCCAGGTTGACCGCCTCCATGTTGGCCGCCACCAACTTTTCTTTGCCCTTGAGCTGATCGCCGACGGCGCCCTGCAGCACCTCCACATCCATGTCGAAAAACGCGGTGAGGGCGCCGACGTAGACCATGTTCTTGAAAAGCTGGCGCTGGCGCGGGTCGCTCCACTTTTGCGCGCAGAGCTGGGCGATGGGAATGCCGAGCACGTTGACGTCCTCGCGCGGCCACACCCGAGGCAGCGTCGAGTCATAGAGGAGCCAGCCGCCGGGCACGATTTCTGCCAGGTCCTCTTTGAAGGTCTGCGGGTTCATCGCGACCATCAGGTCGATGCCGTCCCGGCGGGCGATGTAGCCCAGCTCGGAAACGCGCACCTCATACCAGGTCGGCAGCCCCTGGATGTTGGAGGGAAAGATGTTTTTCGGGCTCACCGCCAAACCCATGCGGAACAGGGTCTTGGCGAAGATGGTGTTGGCGCTCGCCGACCCCGATCCGTTGACGGTGGCAAACTTCACCACAAAGTCGTTGATGTCGCTCATCTTGAGATCGATCGTTCCATCAGCGCAGATAGGCATTGTGGTAGGTTAGACAAGCCGGTGCTGCCTGCGCCTCCACGTACATGAACTTCTGCATGTCCCAGGCCCCGGTCGGACAACGCTCCGCACATAACCCGCAGTGCAGGCACACGTCCTCGTCCTTGGCCATGATGCGCCCGGTCTTCAGCGGGTTTGAAACATAAAGATCCTGCGTCTTGTTGCGTGCCGGCACCCGCAGTTTGGCGCGCAGCGCCGGCTCGTCAGCGTTGGCGGTAAAGTTGATGCAATCGACCGGGCAGATGTCCATGCAGGCATCGCACTCGATGCACAAAGGCGCCGAGAATACCGTCTGGACGTCACAGTTGAGACACCGCTCAGCTTCCTTGAACGCAAGCTGGTCGTCAAAACCCAGCTCGACTTCCACTTTCAAGTTGCGCAGCGCCTCGAGCTTATCGGCGTGCGGCATGCCTACGCGCCGCTGCGCGGCATAATCGTTTTTATAGGACCACTCGTGAATGCCCATCTTCTGGCTGAAGAGACTGCTGCCCGAGGCGGGGCGTTCGCCGAGCGGCCTGCCGTGACAGTATTGGTCGATGGACACGGCGGCCTGGTGCCCGTGCGCGACCGCCCAAATGATGTTTTCCGGCCCCCACGCCGCGTCGCCACCGAAGAAGACGCCCTCGCGGCTCGACATCATGGTGAGCTTGTCAACCTTCGGCATGCCCCATTCGTCGAAAGCGAGACCGATGTTGCGCTCAATCCAGGGGAAGCTGTTCTCTTGGCCGATGGCCATCAGCACGTCATCGCACGCAAACATCACTTCTTCACCGGAGGGCTCAAGCCGCGGCCGTCCGCGCGTATCGATACCGACCTCGCGCATGCGCTGGAAGCGGACGCCGACGAGTTTGCCGTGCTCGATCACAAACGCCTTGGGTGCGTGATTGTCGAAAATCGGAATGCCTTCGTGTTCGGCATCCTCGATCTCCCACGGGGAGGCCTTCATCACGCGGCGCGGTGAGCGCACGGTGACCGTGACATGCTCGCCCCCAAGCCGCAGCGCCGTGCGGCAGCAATCCATGGCGGTATTGCCGCCCCCGATCACGACCACGCGCTTGCCGATGCGGCTCACGTGTTCGAAGGCGACAGAGGTGAGCCAGTCGATGCCGATGTGGATGTTGGCAGCCGCTTCGCGTCGGCCAGCAATTTCGAGGTCCTTGCCTTTGGGGGCGCCGGTGCCGATGAAGATTGCGTCGAAACCTTCGCCCAGCAAGGCCTGAAGGCTCTTGATCTCGCTGCCGAAGCGGGCCTCCACGCCGAACGCCAAGACGCGATCGATCTCCTCGTCGAGCACCGTCTCGGGCAGGCGGAAGGAGGGAATATTCGTGCGCATCAAGCCGCCGCCGCGCACGTCCTTTTCAAATAGAACACAGCTGTAGCCCAGCGGCATCAGATCGCGCGCCACCGTCAAGGAGGCCGGCCCGGCGCCGATCAGGGCGATGCGCTTGCCGTTTTTCACGGCCGGAATTTCCGGCATGAAGGCATCGATCTCGCCTTTGTAGTCGGCGGCAACGCGCTTCAGGCGGCAGATGGCGACGGGTTTTTCCTCCACGCGCCCGCGCCGGCAGGCGGGCTCGCACGGCCGGTCGCAGACACGGCCGAGAATGCCGGGAAAAACGTTGCTCTCCCAATTCAGCATGTAGGCCGCCGCGTAGCGTTTTTGCGCGATCAGGCGAATGTACTCGGGCACCGGGGTGTGCGTCGGGCAGGCCCACTGGCAATCGACGACCTTGTGGAAGTACTGCGGATTGGAGATGTTGGTTGGGGCCGTTTGGCCCATGCTTGCCTGAGCGACGTCGCCCGCCTGCATTTTGCGTTCCTGCCCCTGACTTCGCCTCGCCCCAACCGCTTCTTCTACAAGATCACGTCTTCTTGTCCCAACAGCAATGATAGGACCATGGCAGTTTTTTCAACCGCCGAAGGCGCGCGCGGTGGCGCATCTAGCATGCCCATTGGCTTTGGTCATTGTGCAGTGCAAAAGAGGCGCGCCCGAGGGGGTGCGGGAACAGGCGGCCGCACGGCTGCGTTCTCGCTTCGGTGGGGGCGACCGGCCCGAAGCTGTTGGTAACCCCGCCCGCCCGGTGCCTCGGCCCTTGCCTGACGCAGAGCGCATCGGCATAGGCGTCGCGCTCGTCTAATCCTGCCGGGATGTTCATGCCTCGACTTGCCCGTTCCCTCAGCCACCTGCGAGCCCGCTACGACGCCGTGGTGGTCGGGTCGGGCTATGGCGGCGGCGTCGCCGCCGCCCGGCTCGCGCGCGCCGGCAAGCGCGTCGCCGTCCTGGAGCGCGGTCGCGAGATCGCGGTGGGGGAGTTTCCGCGCCGGTTCTCCGATCTGCGTAGCGATCTGCAACTTTCGGGCCGGCAGGTGCGCCTGGGCTCGCCCACGGGGCTTTACGATGTGCGTCTTGGCGCTGACATGCACGTCCTCGTGGCCTGCGGCCTGGGTGGGGGATCGTTGATCAACGCGGGCGTCGCGCTGCGCCCCGACCCGCGCGTGTTTGAGGATCCGGCTTGGCCCCGCGAGCTTGCGCAGGACCCGCTGTTGGATGCGGGCTTCCGTGCAGCGGCGCGTTGGCTGCGGCCGGCGCGCGATCCTGCCGCGCACGAGCGCAGCAAGATGAAGGCGCTGCGGGCGGCCAGTGTCGCGCTCGGCGTCGACCCGGTGGCCGCGCCCGTGACGGTGAGTTTCGAGGCCAACGTCAACGCGGCCGGCGTCGCCCAACCGGCCTGTACGCTGTGCGGGGATTGTTGCGGCGGCTGCAACGTCGGGGCGAAGAATACGGTGGCGCTCACCTATCTGCCGGACGCGGTTGCGCACGGCGCGGAAATCTTCACGCATGCCAGGGTTCGCCATCTCTCGCCCGATGCGCGCGGGGGCTGGCAGGTGCACTTCGCCGTCCAGCCCGGCGCCGAGGCGGCGGAGGCGGAGGGCGTGCGCAGCGTTTCGGCGAAACTCGTCGTGTTGGCCGCGGGTACCTTGGGCTCCACGGAAATCCTGCTGCGCTCGCGCCGAGAGGGCCTCGCGCTCTCCGATCGGCTCGGCAAAGGCTTTTCCGCCAACGGCGACATCATCGCCTTTGGCTGGGGCGGCAAGCTCCCGGTCGGCGCCATCGGCATCGGCGCGCCGCCCAAGGTCCAGGACGTGGTGGTGGGCGCGACGGTCTCCGGGCAGATCGAGATTGTCGACGACGCGGAGCTCGCAAACAGCCTGACCATCCAGGAGGGCGCCCTGCCCTCGGCGATGGCGCCGATTCTACCCGTTCTGTTCGTGCCGAACGGGCGCTTGCTCGGCGCCCTGCAAAGCCTGATCAGCGGCGTCTATAAGGGGCCCTTCGCCGGGCTGCAGACCTTTTTTGCCGTCTCCCACGATAGCGCCTCGGGTCAGCTTCTCCTGGCTGCCGACCGGCTCGAGCTCAACTGGCCGGGTGCCCACGAGGAGCCCGTCTATCGGCGGCTTGATGCGGTGCTTGAGGCCCTGGTGCGACAGGCGCAGGGCAGCTACGTGAAGAACCCATTGGCGGGCACCATGATGGGGCAGCAGCCGGCCACCGCCCACCCGCTCGGCGGCTGCGGCATCGGTGCCGATCGCCACGCCGGCGTCGTCAACCACAAGGGACAGGTGTTTGCCGCCGATGCGGGTGCAACGACCGTCCATGCGGGTCTCTACGTCATGGACGGCTCGATCATGCCGCGGTCGTTGGGTGCCAATCCTCTGCTGACGATCACCGCCCTAGCCGAACGCGCCATGCGGCACATGGCCCGCGACCATGGCTTTGAGCTCGAGGCCGCTTCGGCCGCGAACGAGGCTCAGCCCGCCATCATGTAGAGGTAGAGCACCGCGCCAATCGCCCCTGAGAGGACGAAGCCCGCGAGAAAGCCTCGGATGTCCGGGCGAGGCTGCTCGGGAAGCGGTGGCGTGGCGCGCGGCTCGGCGGCGTCGGCCGGGGGCTGTGCCGTCACAACCTCGGCCGGCGCGGACGGGCGGCTCGCCGCCAGCTGAGCCTGCAATACGCGCTTGAGCCTTTCCACGGCTTCCGCCGCCGCCGTTGCGTCGGCCGCCAATCGTGTGGCGGCATCGATGCGCTCAACCAGGCGCGGTGCGCCAGCTTGGGCCTCCTCAGGGGTGACGCCGGCCAGAGCGGCCTTGAGCGAGCTGATGCTTGTGGAATCGAGGCGATCGGCGGCAATCTTTTCGGCATCGCTCAGTCGCATCGACCGGGGCGGCGGAGTGAGCTGGGGCGCGGTGTTGTCAATCGCCAACGCAGGTAAACTCGACATCTGAACCCCTCGACACTCGAACTCTGTTTGCTTCGCCCCGCCTCCGCCCCGCCGGTCCTTGCCTTCCTCGCTGAGCTCAGCTGGCCCGCCAAAAACAGCGGTCCGCTCAGCCCCACTGCCCGGCTACTCTTTGGCCAGGCTCGTGATGCGATCCAGCAATCGCAGCCGGCGACCTTCTACAGGTATGTCCCCGGCTTTGGGCATTTCTGCGGCAGCGCTCGAGGAAGGTGCGCTTTCGCTGTCGCCGCCATTCCTGGGGGGCAGCGTGGCCTCCTCGACCTTGGCAGGCGCTTGCGGCTCGGTCGCTTTGGCGGGACTGGCCGCCGCCGGCGGCGCGCCCTGACGCACGTGGGCCACGCGCTCCGCCAGGGGCCGGCGCTCGGCGCGGGCGCTTGAGGCTCGCGGCTGCCCGGCGACCGGCATACTGCCCGCCCCGAGGCGGCGCATCTCATCCATGAACTGGGCGGCCTGTCGGGCGAGCCGCTCGTTCACGGCCGCCAGCTCCGCCCGTAACCTGCCGACCATCGCCGACTGGTGCTCGGCCTGCGCCTGGGCGGCGCCGAGCCTCGCCCGCAGCGCGGCACGGCTCTCCTTGCCCCCCTCCGTCCTATCGTCCGCTTCGAAGCTCGCCAGCGCCGCCTTGAGCCGGGTGATCTCGCCGGTCTGGTCCTCGGCTTTGCTTTTGAGCGCGCTGAGTTGCCGCTCGAGGGCCGCGCTCTGATCGCTGCCCGTGGCCGCCGCGCGCACCGCCGCGAGCGCACTTTCGGCTTGTGCCAGCACCTCCTGAGGCGGTCTTGCCGCCTCCTCGCCAGCCTTGCCAACGGGGGCCAGGTTTTGCGCCCCGCTGGCGTTGCGCTGCAGGCGATCGATGACATTGGCCTGATCGCGCGCCTTGGCGCGCAGGGCCTCAAGCTCGCTCCTGAGCGCGGTCTCCGCTTCGCCGGCGCCGTCGCCGGCCGGCTTGCGCCCAGCACGCTGGGCAACGGTGCTTGTCAAGCGCTCGATTTGTGCGGTCTGCTGGGCGTTGATGGAGGCGGCTTCTTCCAGCGCCAGCTTGTGTCGCTTGGCATTCTCCAACAGCTCGGCGATCTCGCGTTCGCGGCTGAGGATCAGGCGCTTGGCCTCGGCGAGACGCGCCTCCACCTTGGGCAATCGGTCGGCAATGGTTTGCTCCAAGACGTGCCTGGCATTCTGGTGCTCCTCCAACTCGGCCTTGAGGGAACCGAGGTTGGTCTCCAGCGTCGAGATGCTGGCATCGCGTCGGTTGAGTTCGACGAGCTGGCGCGCGCGGGTGAGCTTGGCTTGCTCGAGGTTGGTCTCGAGCTTGTGCACCTTGACGGCATACTCGGCCCGCAGGCGATCGCGATCCGCCTGGATTTCCTGTTCGCTGACGGGCAGGGATTGCTTGATGCGGGCCGTGGTCAGGCGCACCGCCCGGCTCCAAAAGGCGGACGCCAGCAGCAGTCCGAGCAGGCTGGCCACCAGGAAGCCCAAAGCCAGGAGCATGGCGGATTGAATGGAAAGCAAGCCCTTTTCCTTTGCCCGGCCGAATGTGTGCGGCGACCACGACTAACTACGCACGACCCCCCTGCCTAGATCCAACCATCCGGGTGGCCGAGGGTTGCGGAAGCCGCGGGCCTGATACTAGGGGGCGAACGCCCCGCCGTCACGCCCAGGCTGCCGCCCCGGGGGAGGTCGGCACCCCTAGAACGGGTTCCAAGTCGGCCGGGGCGTATATTTGAGGTAACCCACATTGGCGCCGAGCCTCAAGCCGAGGCCGGAGCGAATCGGGGCCACGACGATATCGCCGCTTTTCTGGAACGTGACGCCGACGCCGCCCACAAAGTAGGCGGAGCCGTCCACGCCGCCGAAACGCTGGTACATGTCGCCAGGATCGCGCAGGTTATAGACCAGCATCATCACCTTGGAGCCTTCCGCGCCCGCGTCGTAGCCGATCGAGGGTCCCTGCCAGTAAACGCGGTGCGTCCCCGCGTCGCGGGTGTAGAGGACACCTTCGCCGTAGCGCAGGCCCGCCACAAAGGCCCCGCTCGCCTCCTGGCCTAAAATGTAGCCGTTAGGCCGGCCCTGGTTCTTGAAGGCGTACTCCACCACGCTCGCCAGGCCCTTGCTGACCGAGCCGAAGAACGTATGGCCAGTCTGCAGGATCTCGCGCGAGGAATAGGTGCCGGGCGGACCGTCATCGTAGCCCCCATAACGCCGGTCGTACGGGGGAGGCTGACCATAACCGCGCTCGGCTGGGTCGTCATAGCCCGCGCCACTGGGAGCCGGCGTATACGGTTGACCGTAGCCTTGCGGCGGGGCGCCCGCGTAGGACTGCCCGTAGCCCTGGCTCGGCGGGCCGGCATAGGGCGGCGGGGCCTGCCCGTAGGCGGGTGGGGCCTGCCCATAGGCCGGCGGCGGTGGGTAGGGGCTGGCCCCCTGATAACCGTCCGCACGCGGCGGCCGGTAGGCGTCGCCGTCACCGGGGCGCGGGGCGCCGGAGCGCGGCTGATAGGGGTCGTTAGGTCGGGACGGCGGGGCGGGATCCTCGTAGCGGGGCTGCTGGCTGCCGCGCGCCCAGGGCAGAGTTTCCTGCGCCGAGCCGAGCGTCGCCCACAACAGCACAGGCAGCCCCACCAGCAGGCCGGCAGTGAGCTGACGCCCAAAAGGTCGTCTCGGTATGGATGATTGCATGGGTTCAGTACCGCGAAAGTCCGAACGGCCGCATCGGCCGGGCAAAGCCCGAAGCAAAGCCCGCGCTAGCTTAAGAATTGTCGCAAAGTGTTACGAAAGTATGGCCAAGACGCGGCCCGGCGCCGCCCCGCTAGCGCACCGGCGCCAGGGGCAGCTGTCCCCAGGCCACGAAGTTCGTGTTGATGAATTTGTCGTTCGCCTTGCCATAAAGCAGCGGCTCGCCCTCGAGTGTCGTCACCGTGCCGCCGGCCGCGCTCAAAAGGGCATGGCCCGCCGCCGTATCCCATTCGCTGGTCTCGCCCGTGCGCGGGTAGAGGTCGGCCTCACCCTTGGCCAACCAACCGAATTTCAGCGAGGAGGCGAGCCGCTTTTGCACGCTGACGTCGTAGCGCCTGAGGAAGGCCTCGGTGGCGCGATTGAGGTGCGACTGGCTGGTGAGCGCGACGAGGGCGCCTGGGTCGGCGCGGCGGCCGTGAATGGGCTTCAGATCGACGGCGGCGAGCGAGCGCACGTCGGCGTGGGGCTCGAGCCGCGCATTTACGGCTTGGCTCGGTCCGAGCGTCACGTAGAAATCGGCGAGCGCGGGGGCGTAAAGGAGCCCGAAGCTCGGCTGTGCCCGTTCGATCAAGGCAATGTTGATCGTAAACTCCGGCTCGCCCCTGATGAAGCCCTTGGTGCCGTCGAGGGGGTCGACCAGAAAGAAGCGATCGGCCGCAAGCGGCAAGCTGCCGCTCGCCACTGATTCCTCGGCGACCACGGGTACCCCGGGCGCGAGGCGCTGCAGGCCACGCAGGATAATGTCTTCGGCGGCACGATCGGCGATCGTCACCGGGCTTCGATCGGCTTTCCTCTCCACCACCAGCCCGCTGCCGAAGTGGGACATCTCAACGCGCGCGGCGGCAATGACGACGCCGAGCAGGCCTTCTGCGAGCGCTTTGGCGTCCTTGGCATCCATACCTTGTCTCGATCGGCCTGGTCGCGATGGGCCTTGCCCCGATGGATCTTGTCTCGATGGCGCGCCGTCGCAAGCACATCGGCGACGCAATCCCGGCGCGGGTCAACGCCTCGGTAGTGACGAAAAAACAATACCCGGGCCCCCGGCGCGTCACTGCCCTGGCAGGTGAGGCGCAAAGCATGTATCACAGCAACACCTGTGCGCAAGCGGTTCCCGATGGCCAGCGTACCCGTGCGCGTTTTGTCGGGCCGGGCCGCCTCATCTGCAACGAGACCAGAGGTTTCGCAATGGCCCAAGGCGCCGAGCCGACTGATCTTGAGCTGGCCGCATTGATCTCCAGCAAGATTTGCCACGATGTGATCGGTCCGGTCGGCGCCATATACAACGGGCTGGAAATCCTCGACGAGGACGATGACGCCGAGGCGAAAACTTATGCCATGGACGTCATCCGCAATGTCACCGAGCAGGCGTCGGCGCGCTTGCAGTTTGCCCGTTTCGCCTTCGGTGCGGCCGGCTCGGCCGGCGCCCAGATCGATCTGGCAACCGCCGAGCAGATCTCACGCGGGCTGTTGGGCAAGGGCAAGCACAAGTTGAGCTGGCGCGCCAAGCCCGGGCACATGGCAAAAGATAAGGTGAAGCTGCTGCTCAACTTGATCGCCAGTGCCATCACCGCCCTGCCGCGGGGCGGCGATATCGAGGTCCTTATCCAGGGCACGATGGAGTCCCCGAGCTTTCAGCTGCGCTGTCGCGGCACCGGGGTGAGACCGCCGCAATATCTGGTGGACTATGTCGGTGGTGGACAGTCGCCGCCGCTCGATGCCATGTCGATCCAGGCTTATTACACTTGGCGCCTGGCGGCCTCCTCGCGCATGCGCCTCGCCATTAGCCGGGAGGCCGGCGATATCCTGTTGCTCGCCAAGCCGGTCGGTTGAGGCGCCCTGCGGCGACGCAAAGTTAATCTCTTGGCGTCAGGGTCGCGCCTGGACGGCGACTGCACGGCGCGCTGCGGCAGCAGTCGGACGGCAGGGACCGGTTGGCTTTCTCATCCGAGCGCTTCATGAAGACCTGCCTCGCGGTTGACGATTCCGACGTCGTCAGAAAAGTCGCCCGGCACATCTTCCACAGTCTCAAGTTCGAGAGCCGCGAAGCCGACAGCGGCCAGGCTGCGCTCGAGGCCTGCCAGAGCGCCATGCCCGATGCGATTTGCTCGATTGGCAGATGCCCGCCATGGGCAGCGTTGAGTTCCTTGCGAGCTTGCGCGCCATGCCCAACGGGGAAAGGCGCACGTGATCTACTGCGCCACGGAGAATAATCAGCGCGATATCGCCCTGGCGCTGACGAGCGGGGCCGACGACTATCTTTTGAAGCCGTTCGAGCGCGAGGCGCTTCGGTCCAAGCTGGCCGCCGCCGGCCTGATCTAGGGCAAAGGCGCCAACGCCGTCCGCGGCGCGCGTGGATCCGCGGGCCGCGCGATGGGCCTAGCGCCCTAGAAGCGTCTCGACTAGCATGCCGATCCTCGCCCAAAGCCAGCGCCGGGCAGGCCGCCGCTCGGCTCGCTCAGCCCCGATCCAATCGCGTATTCCCGGAGGTACCTGATGGCCCAGCGCAAAATGTCCCGTCGTCAATTCGTCGGCACGACGGCGGCAACGGCCTCGCTCCTGGCGGCGCCATTCGTGCGCACGGCTGGCGCGGCTGGAAGCCTCAGTCTAGCCCTTTGGGACCACTGGGTACCCGGCGGCAATACCGCCATGACAGAGATCTGCCAGGCCTGGGCCGACAAGGAGAAGGTCAACTTGCAGATCGACTATCTCTCGACCCAGGGCAACAAGCTTTACCTGACGATTGCGGCGGAGGCTCTTGCCAAGTCCGGTCACGACATCATGGACTTCTCCGCCTGGGAGCCGCCCCACTACGAGACCTCACTCGAGCCCGTTGACGACCTCATGCAGGAGGTATTGAGCCGCAACGGACCCGTCAGTCCGGCGATCGAATATCTCGCCAAGCCCAAGGGCAAGTGGGTGGTGGTGCCCGGCATCCGCGGAACCTTGTGTCTGACCGCCTGCAGCCGATTCGATCTCATGAAGGAGCACGCCGGCATCGATCTATTAGCCATGTTTCCGGCGGGCGGCGAACCCAGCAAGGCGGCCGAGGACTGGACCTGGGATAACTTCCTGATCGCGGCCGAGAGGTGTCACAAGGCGGGCTATCCGTTCGGGCTGCCGCTCGGTGGGACGACGGACAGTGTCGACTGGCTCGGCGCCTTCTTTCGCGCCTTCGGCGCCGAACTCGTCAACGAGAAGGGCGAGATCACGGTAAAGTCCGACGCCATGCGCCAGGCGCTCGAGTATCTCCACCGCCTGTCGGCCTTTCTGCCGGCCGATGTCAGCGCCTGGGACAATGCCTCCAACAACAAATGGCTGGTGGCGGGCAAGGGCGCGCTGATTTTCAACCCGCCCAGCGCCTGGGCGGTGGCGAAACGCGACGCCCCGCAGGTGGCGGAGAAACTGTGGACGCACGCCATGCCGAGGGGTCCCAAGGGCAGGTTTGTTTCCGTGCTGCCGCGCTTCCAGGGCATCTGGAATTTTTCCAAGAACAAAACGGCGGCCAAGGCGCTGTTGCAACACGTCTCGACGCGGGAGGCCGCCGCCAAGCTGGTCGACGGCGGTCAGGGCTACGACCTGCCGCCTTTCGTCAAGTTCAACGATTTCAAGACCTGGGACGAGCAGGTGCCCCCCAAGGGCACCCTTTCGCACTATCCCAACAAGGGCGATCAGGTGTCGATTGTGCCGTTCGCCCCGGCGCCGCCCGGGGTGGCCCAGCAGATCTACACCCAGGCGCTGGCCTCCAAGATGGTGGTACGCATGATGAAGGGCGAACCGATGCCGAAGACCTTGGATTGGGCCGTCGCCGAATTGGAGGGGTTCAGCCGGAACTGAGGCCCCTCTACTTGCGGCTGGTCGCGAACGCCGACCAGCCCCCGAGCAGCCGGCTCAGTCGGCTCTGGCGCTCGGTATCCACGCGCACGCTCGCGGTCATGCCGGCGCGCAGCGGCGGCTCGCCGGCTTGCGGCAAGAGCCGCAGGCGCACCGGCAACCGCTGCACGACCTTCACCCAATTGCCCGAGGCGTTCTGCGGCGGCAGCACGGCGAATTCGGCACCGGTCGCGGGGCTTATGCTTTCGATCTCGGCCTGCCAGACCACGTCGGGGTAGATATCGAGCACGACGAGTGCGGTCTGGCCCTTGCGCACGTGCGTCAGCTCGGTCTCCTTGAAGTTGGCCTCCACCCACGGTCGCGTGTCGGCCACCAGAGCAAACAGCGGGGTCGCCGCCTTGATTTGCTCGCCGCGCTGCAGGCGCACGTTGACCGCAGTCCCGCCCAACGGAGCCCGGATCACCGTGTGCGCCAGATCGAGGGCTGCCCGCTCGCGTTCGGCCCGCTTCTGCCGCACCATGGGGTGGTCATCCTCCGCGCGGGCGGGGTCGCCCCCCAGTTGCGCGGCGACGCGATCGACCCTCTTGCGCATGACGGCTACGCGATCGTCGGCCGCCGTGGCATTGCTCTCGACTTCCTCGAACTTGCTTGAGGCCACGATGCCTCGCTCGCTCAGGGTCTTTTGCCGAGCCAGCTGCGCGCTCCAGTAGGCAACCTTGCTTTCCGACTCGCGCAGTTCGCTCTGCGCTTCATGCCAGGATGCCATCAAGGTGCGAACCTGCTCTCGCATGCTGTCGAGTTCGGCGTCCGCCTTCATCAAGGCGACGCGGAAGGGTTCCTGGTCCAGCGTCAGCAGCAAATCACCGGCCTTGACCTCGGCGTGATCCTCCACATGAACGTCCAAGACACGACCGCTGACCTCGGCGGAGATCTGGGCAATGTCGGCCTTGACGTAGGCGTTCTCGGTGCTGACATAGCGACCGCCCCACAGCCACAGCACAAGGGCCGCCAAGACCACCAGCGCCGGCACTACACCGAGCAAGAGGGGCCGCAACAAACGGCGATGCACAAGCCGGCTCACAGCGTCCGCACCTCCTCGTCTTCGCGCGCCAGCGCCTCGCCGTCGCTGCGGGGCGGATCGCGTTCGGCCAGCGTCTGCAGGGTCACTTTCACGCGCGCCATCAGCCCGGAGAGCTGTTGGCGTTCTTGCGGGGATAGGCCGCCCAAGGCTTCCTGCACCGTGGCCTCTGCGATCGGCCAAATCGCTGCGTGCAGACGATTGGCCTTGCTCGTCAGGTAGAGGCGATTGATGCGCTTGTCCCTGGCGTCGCTGCGCCGTTGCAGCCAGTTTTTCGCTTCCATGCGTTCGATCAGCCGCCCCGCGGGCGCCTTCTCGATCTCGAGCAGGTCGGCGATTTCGCTTTGGCTTAGCCCGGGCCGCCGGTGCAGCCGCGCGATGATCAGCCATTGCGCCCGCGTCAAACCGAACCCGCGCACGCGCCGCTCGAACACGGTGCGCAGCAGGCGGCCCACATCCGTGATCGTGTAGCCGATAAAGTGCGGATCGTCCGACGTCATGCGACAGGTTGGCGTAAATTAGTAACCTAGGTTACTATATCAGCCATTGCATTTGTCAAGACGACGAGCGGACCGAGGATGCACGAAAATGCGGTCTACCGGCTGACGCTGGCGCAGCGGATCTTGATCCTCGTCACGGTGATGCTGAGCAACACCATCTACTCGGGCTCGGTGCTCATCTCCTCCGCCTTGCTGCCGCAGTTGCAGGGGGCGCTGTCGGCAACCCAGGATGAGATCTCCTGGGTGATGACCTTCAACATCGTCGCCACCGCGGTGGCAACGCCGGCCACCGGCTGGCTCTCCGACCGCTTCGGTCAGCGCCGCGTCATGATCTGGAGTGCCCTTGCCTTCAGCCTTGCCACCTTGATGTGTGGCGCCTCCAACTCCCTTGAGGAGCTCATCGTCTGGCGCATTGTCCAAGGCGCGGCCGGCGCACCGCTGGTTCCGCTCGGGCAGACGGTGCTGTTCGACAGCTTCCCGCGCCGGCAGCACAGCACGGTGATTTCGGTCTACGGCATGGCCAACATGGTCGGCCCGTCACTCGGCCCCATGTTCGCGGGTCAGATCGCCGAGACCTTCGGTTGGCGCTGGGGGTTCTGGATGATTTTGCCCGTCGCCGCGGCCGCCGTGATCGGCTGCTGCTTGGCGCTGCCACGCGAGGAACGCAAGGGCGAAGCGCATTTGGATTGGCTCGGCTTCATCAGCTTATCCTCCGGCATTGCCGCCGCCCAACTCGTGTTCTCGCGCGGACAGCGGCTCGACTGGTTCGACAGCTCCGAAATCGTGCTCGCCAGCATCGGCGCCGGGCTCATGCTCTACTTTTTTTGCGTGCACAGCCTGACCAGCGAGCGGCCGTTTGTGCGTGTGCGGCTGCTGGCCGACCGCAACTATGCGCTGGGCTTGGGGCTGGTCACGCTGTTCGGCATGCTCAACTTCGCCATCATCGTCCTGCTGCCGCCGCTGCTGCAGCAGCACGCCGGCTACCCCGAATCCGCAATCGGTGAAATCATCGGCTGGCGCGGCCTCGGTTCGGCCGTCGGCTTCCTGCTGGCCATGCCGATGGGACGCCTTGATCCGCGCATCAGTTTGTCGATTGGCGCCCTGTTGCAGATGACGACGGGGCTATGGTTGATGAGCTTCGACCTCAACGTTGGCATAACCACGCTGCTGTTGTGCAATATGCTGCAGGGCATGTCGATCGGCGTCTCCTGGGTGCCGCTGACCGTCATTACGTTTTGGACGCTCTCCCCCAAGTACCGGGCCGAGGCCATGTCGATGTTCCACCTGTTGCGGAATTTCGGCTCTAGTTTGTTCATCTCCGTGGCGGTGGCCGAGATCGTGCGCTCGCAGTCGGCGAACTACGCGCGCATGGTGGAGGTCATTTCCCCCTACAATCGCGTGCTCGAACTGCCGTGGGTGATGGGGGCGTGGAACGTCGATAGCACGGCGGGTCTGGCCAAGCTGTCAGGCGAGATCGCGCGCCAGTCGATGCTGATCGGCTACACCAACGCCTGGCTGCTCTATACATTGGCGGCCGCGGCCTGGTTGCCACTGTGCATGCTGGCCCGCTTACCCAAGGCGGCATCGGTGCGCGCCTGACGGTGGCGAGCTCAAGTCGCAACCTCCGCCCTCGACATTGCCGGCACGGTGTTGAAGCCCTCGGCGGCCCGCGCGGCTATCCAATTGCGCAAACGCACGTTAGAAGACAGGCCTCGCAGCCGCCAACGCGCTCAGGAGGCAGCCATGACCGCGCGGACGCTCAGGAGCCTGTGCCGGGATAGGACTTACAAATTCGGCCATTTCGTCGTCGAATTCGCCACGCCGGGGATCGGCCACATCCTCAAGGGCGCGGGCTGCGATTTCGTGCTGTTCGATACCGAGCACTCCGGCTTCTCCACCGACGTCGTGAAGGCCTGCGTGCGCTACTTCGAGGCGGCTGAGCTGCCGGCGGTCTTTCGCGTGCCATCCAAATCCTACCACCATCTCGCGCGCTATGCCGACATGGGTGCTCAGGGCATCATGGTACCGCTGGTCAACGACGCCCGCGAGGCGCAGGAACTCGTGTCCTTCGTCAAATACCCTCCCGATGGCCGGCGTGGGGTTGGCGTCGCACTGGCGCACGACAATTATACCGGCGGCGCGGTGCCGCAGAAGTTGCGACAATTGAACGAGCGCAATTGCCTGTTCGTGCAAATCGAAACCGCCGCTGGCGCCGAGAACGTTGACGCGATCGCCGCCGTGCCCGGCGTCGATTGTCTGTGGGTCGGACATTTCGACCTGTCCTGCTCGCTGGGCATTCCCGGTGAGTTCGCGCACCCAAGCTTCACGGCCGCGATCGATGGCGTGACGGCGGCCGCCAAGCGGCACGGCAAGGCATTGGGTCGGCTTGTGACCGACCTGGACTCGGGGCTCGATTGCGCCGCGCGGGGCTTTGATTTTCTGGCCTGGCAGGGGGACGTATGGGCCCTGCAGGCGGCCGTGCGCGACGGCATCGGTACGCTCAAAGGCGCAATTGCCGAGCGCGGCCTGGCGCGGGCCTAACGCTGGCTGGCGCTGGCTGCAGCGGCCGTAGCGCGGCGGTAGAGCTCGCGCAATTGGCGATAACCCACGCGGGCGATGCCCGCGTGCTCGAGCCAACGCTCGGGCTCGCCGCTGCCGAACAGGCTGTACTCGTCGGTGCGCCAATGCGCGCGCCCCGGCACGATGCTTTCGATCTCGCCGGGGGCGTTGCAGTGCAGCGCCACGAACGTGAAGCCTGCCGGCACTTGCGTCAACAGCGCGCGATAGGCCTCCGGCACCTCCGCGCTCGGTACGCCCGGCGTCATGCGGAACTGATCGACGATCGGGGCGCCGGCGGCCTCGAGCGCGCTAACGGCCGTGGCGTAGGGCGCCGGGTCGACGGCGCCAAGGCGGAGCACGTCGAGATAGCTTGCAAGGTTGCGCGGCAGGAGCACCGGCACGCGATAGTCTCGGCCTAGCCGGAGGAGGATGGCAAAGAGCTCCGGCACCAGCGCCGCGCCCATATGCGTGTCGAGATGGGTCATATCGATGCCGCTTGCCAGCGCGCGTTCGATCTGGGCGCGCATCTCGGCTTCGGCCGCTTCCGGCACCAGCCGTGCACGCAGCTTCAGGCAATTGCGCGGCAGATAGCCATCATCATCGAGCAGGCCCGAGGCGGGACTTGTGGTGGAAATGGCGCGCCAACGATAGCCGTCCCACTCGGACGTCAGCGTCAGATGCACCCCCAGATCAAGGCTGCGGTCGCGACGGGCGGCCTCGGCAATCTCTGGAAACCAGGGACAGGGCACCATGACAGAGCCCGTGTCGACGGCGCCGGCCTTGTACAAATCCAGGTAGGCCAGATTGGCGCCATGGCACATGCCGACGTCGTCGACGTGCAGGCTCACGATGCGCGTTCCCGCCGCATGCCCAAGCGCCGCACAGATGTCGGACATGGCATCGATCCCAAAAAAACGCTGGGCCGCGCCGGCGCGTAACGCTCGATCCCGCGCGACCCGATACGGCAAGGAGATAGGAAGGCAAGGGGAACCGGCCAAGTGCCCGCCGAGCCTCGCGTCATGAGCTCTTGGCAGGTGGCGCCCGCCACGTCTGAGCTTCGGGCGCCGGTTTGGCCGCATGCGTGTCGGGTCGTCCCGGCCCGCAGCCTGCCCCGCCGGCGGCATCGCGTTCGGCCGGTTCCGAGATCGGCTTTCGTTGGGCAGTGCGGAAAGGTTAAGCTCGATGCCCGAGGTTTGGCGCAAAGGGGAAGGTGAGACATGGGCCAGTACACGCAGGCCGTGAGCGACGGGCGGCTTTTTCTCGTCACCATCAATCGGCCCGAAGTCCACAACGCCCTGCATCCGATGGCGAATGCGGAGTTGTCCGAGGCCTTCGATCGGTTCGCCGCCGACCCCGAACTGTGGGTCGCCATCATTACGGGGGCCGGCGACAAGGCCTTCTCGGCGGGCAATGATCTTAAGTACCACGCGGAACTGCGCGCCAGAACCGGCGATCGGCCGCGCTCTCCGGCGAAGGGCTTCGGCGGCCTCACCAACCGGCACGATCTCGACAAGCCCGTGATCGCCGCGGTCAACGGGGTGGCCATGGGCGGCGGGTTCGAGATCGCCTTGGCCTGCGACATTATTATCGCCTCCGAGCATGCCAAGTTCGCCTTGCCCGAACCGCGTGTCGGCCTCGCCGCCGGGGCGGGCGGCATGCAGCGGCTCGCGCGGCAAATTCCGCTCAAGAAGGCGATGGGGATGATGCTCACGGGCCGTCACGTGTCCGCGCCGGAGGGCTATGAGTTGGGTTTCGTCACCGCGGTGGTGCCCCATGCTGAGCTGATGGCGGAGGCCCGGCGCTGGGCGGAGCAAATTCTGGCATGCTCGCCGATGAGCATTCGGGCCACCAAGCAGGTGGTGCAGCGTTCGCTCGAGGTGTCCGCGCTCGAACTCGCCATGCGCAACGCGCACTATCCGGCCTATCTGGCGATGGCCAACAGCGAGGATACGATCGAGGGTCCGAAGGCCTTTGCGGAAAAGCGCAAGCCCAACTGGAAAGGGCGCTAGGCGAGCGCGTCTGCCCGCGCCTGGACGCATACCTTCGAGGCTTGTCGGCGCCCAACGGCCGTGCAAAGGAGGGCCCGTCGCCGGCAATCGGCGGCCGCGTCGGGCAATACTCGTTGCAAAATCCGATTGCATTCCTGCGCTCAGCATCGGCCGCCTACGTCTTGTTGCCGGTAGCGGCGGCGTGCTGGGCGGGCAACCACATCGTGGCGCGCGCCATTGGCGGCTATGTGCCCGCTGCCAGCCTTTCGCTTCTGCGCTGGCTGTTGGTGGCCCTGTTGATTGGCGTGTTTGCCGGGCGCCACGTGGTCAGGGACTTACCAGCCTTGCGGCGCAGCCTGCGGCTGATGCTGTTCCTGGCACTGATGGGTGGGAGTGTCTTCGGCACCATGCAGTACGTGACGCTGCAGTACACGACCGCGCTCAACATGGGCGTCGTGGGTTCGATCTCGCCGGTCTTCATCGTCGCCGGCAGCTGGCTCATGTTCGGCGATCGCTTAGGTGGGCTGCAGCTTTTCGGCGTGGGCGTGTCGCTCTTGGGCGTGCTGGCCATTGTCTCGCAGCTGAGCCTCCAGCGACTGTTGGATTTGAATTTCAACTTCGGCGACCTGTTGATCATCATCAACATGGTATTCTGGGCGGTTTATTGTGCCTGCCTCCGGTTGCGCCCCAACGTGCACGCATTGAGCTTCCTGTTCGTGTTTGCGTTGGCCTCCGCCCTCTTCATCGTGCCCTTTGCGGCTTGGGAGTTCGCCGTCGGCTGGCGCCTCGCCTTCGAGCCGCTCAGCATTTTCGCCATTGTCTATGCAGCCCTCGTCACCTCGCTTTTGGCCTACCTCGCTTGGAATCGCGGCGTCGAGTTGATCGGCGCGCCGCGCGCCAGCGCCTTCCTGCACACCATCCCCCTGTTCGCCGCCGTATTCGCCACCAGCTTGCTTGGCGAAAGGCTCTACCCATTTCATGTCGTGGGTTTCCTGCTGATCCTGGCCGGGGTATCGCTGGCGGCACGACCGAGTGCCAAGCTGGCGCGGGCTGGTTGAGGCGCTTGTCGTTGGCTTTTTCCGACCGAGGTCGTCGCCATGCCTGGCCCACACACGATCATGACAGGCTATGCACCGATCAAAGCCTGGATCGATGGCGTGCCGGTCGAGGATGCCGCGCGGCGCCAGCTTTTCAATATCGCGGCGTTACCCTTCATTCATCACCACGTGGCGGTTATGCCCGATGTGCATCTCGGCAAAGGTGCAACGGTTGGCTCGGTTATCGCCAGCCGGGGCGCGATCGTGCCCGCCGCCGTCGGGGTCGATATCGGCTGCGGCATGATGGCGGTGCGCAGTTCGCTGACGGCGGCGCAGCTGCCGGACAGCCTGGCGGGTCTGCGGCTTGGCATCGAGGCCGCCGTGCCGCACGGGGGCGTCGGGCTGAAGGGTGGTTGGAAGGACGGCGTGCCCGCGCGGGTGGCGCGTCTCTTCAGCACGAGCGGGCTACAGGATGGTTTGCAGGAGCTGGAGGGGAAGCATCCCGCGCTTCGTCAGGCCCAGGGCCTGACCCATCTGGGCTCGCTGGGCGGCGGCAACCACTTCATCGAAATCTGCCTCGATGAAAGCGACCGTGTTTGGGCCATGCTGCACTCGGGCTCACGCGGCATCGGCAACCGTATCGGCAGCTATTTCATCAGCAAAGCGCGCGAAGCCCTGGATCGGCGCCAGCTGACGCGGCCGCTGCCCGATCGCGATCTCGCCTGGCTGGAGGAAGGCGAGCCCCTGTTTGAGGATTACGTTGCCGCCATTGCCTGGGCGCAGGAGTTTGCACGCCGCAACCGTGAGATCATGATGGCCGCCGTCCTCGGCGTCATGCGCGCACAGCTACCGCCCTTCCGCACCGAGCGCCATGCCATCAACTGTCATCATAACTACGTGGCGCGCGAGCAGCATTTTGGCGAAACCGTGTGGGTCACCCGCAAGGGGGCGGTGCGTGCGGGGCGCGGGGAGCTTGGCATCATCCCCGGTTCCATGGGCGCGAAATCCTATATCGTGCGTGGCAAGGGCCACCCGGAAAGCTTTCAGTCCTGCGCGCACGGCGCCGGCCGTCGTATGTCACGCGGGGAGGCCAAACGCACATTTTCGCTCAACGAGCACGCGGCGGCGACGGCGGGTGTCGAGTGCCGCAAGGACGCCGGCGTGATCGATGAAACGCCCATGGCCTACAAGGACATCGATGCGGTGATGGGCGCGCAAGACGATCTGGTGGAAATCGTGCATCGGCTGAGAGGCATCGTCTGCGTCAAGGGTTGAGGCGGCGCCGGCCGGCACCACCTCGCAGCAAAAGCCGCCGCTCAACGCAGCCGATCGACCGGCACGTCCCAGAAGGAACGGTGCCACTCGGCGGCGACGTCGGCCCGGCTGAGCCCAATATCCTTGAGCCCGGCATCGCCCAGCTGCTGCAGCGCGCGCCGCTCTTTGCGGACCTGCAGCGCCAACTCGAAACTGAGCAAGGCCCGAGAGAGCCAGCCGCCGAATTGGGCAGCGGCGCCGCTCGCGGCCGCTAAGGGGAAGGCAAGGTGTGCCATGGTCTTTCTCCATCCTGGCCACCGCCACGCGGTGTTGAAGCTCAACCTAAGCTTTGCGCTTGCATAAATAAAACGAATGTTATTTATATCCTGCATCATGCTCCCTTATTAAGGTGACCCATGCGCCGCGACATCGACATCGCCCTGCTGCGCGCCTTTGTGGCCGTGGTCGAAACCGGCAGCGTCACGGGGGCGGCGGCCCTCCTCAACCTGACGCAGGCCGCGGTCAGCCAACAATTGAAGCGGCTGGAAGATTTGTTCGGCACGCAGCTCTTTGAGCGTCACCACAAGCGCCTGAGCCTGCGGCCCGACGGTGAGCGCCTGATCGTGCATGCCCACCGCCTGATCGGCCACAATGACGAGATCTGGGGCGCCATGAGCGCGCCCGCCTACGAAGGCGAGGTTTGGCTCGGCGTGCCGACCGATATCGTTGGCGTTTTCATTCCGCCGATCCTCAAGCGTTTCGACAAGGCGTGGCCGCGCGTGCGGGTGTCGCTCAAGTGCAGCACCACGCCGCAACTGCTGGAGGCCTTGCGCAAGGGCGACATCGATCTCACGCTGACAACCGAGCAGGCCTGTCGTCCGCACGGGGAGACCTTGCTCGAAGATGACTTGGTGTGGGCCGGTGCCGGCAATGGCGTCGCGCACCGTCGCGATCCCTTGCCGATCTCGCTTGGGCGGGAAACGTGCGAGTTTCGTCCCTCCGTCCTTAAGGCCTTGCGCGACGGCAAGCGCGACTGGCGGCCGGTGTGCGAGAGCGGCATGGATGCGCTCAAAGCGTCCCTCGATGCCGACGTTGCCATCGGGCCGTTTCTGCGCCGGACCATTCCCGACTACCTGCGGATGGTGGACGATCCGCGCCTGCCGCGGCTGCCGCGCTTTCTCATCAACATGTATTTGCCGGCGGCAAGTCAGAGCGAGATCGCCGTGGAGCTCGCCCGCCACATTCGCGCGGAGTTCGATTTGCGCTTTCGCCGCACCAATGCGCCAGCGCGGCGCAAACCCATGCCGGTGGCGGCGCTGGCCAGCTGAGCCGATCACCCCGATCCAGCATGGCTGTCATGGCAAAGCTCATCGAAGCCTGGCGCCGCCGCTACTGGCGGGCCGATCCCGCGGCGCTTGCGGCCTACGCGGGCCTGCGCCCGTTCACGGTGGTAACGGGCGGCTCGGAGGGCATCGGTTTGGCGCTGGCACGGCGCTTCGCCGGCGCCGGTAATGACGTACTGTTGGTCGCGCGTCGGCCCGAGCCGCTCATCGCTGCGGCCGAGCGCATTCGTGCCGAAAGCAGGGTTGAGGTTGCCACCGCGTCGATCGACATCACCCGGCCCGATGCGATTGGCGCGCTCGAGGCCGCGCTGGCCGCGCGCGGGGCCTACGCCGACATCCTCGTCAACAGCGCCGGCATCGGCCTGGCGGGTCAGTTTGGCGAGCAGTCGCCCGAGACGTTGGCGCAGTTGCTCGACCTCAACGTGCGTGCGCTCACGACACTCAGCCGGCATTTTCTGGCCGGCATGCGCGTGCGTGGACGCGGCGGCATTCTGAACTTGGCCTCGCTCGGGGGCTATGCGCCGGGGCCGCATCAGGCCGCCTATTATGCGAGCAAGGCCTACGTGCTGTCCTTGTCGGAGGCGGTCGCCGCCGAGACGGCCGGCGAAGGGGTGCGCGTGTGCGCCTTGGCGCCGGGCCCGGTCAACACGCGCTTTCACGCCCGCATGGGCGCCGAAGGGGCGCTCTATCGAGCCCTGGTCCCGCCCGCCTCGGCCGAGGCGGTCGCCCGCATGGGCTATCTCGGCTTCGTGCTGGGCTGGCGCGTCACCATCCCAGGACTGATCAACCCCTGCCTGGCGCTAGCCCTGCGTGTCATGCCGCATAGACTAGTGATTCCCATTGTCGGATGGTTGCTGCAACCTCGAGGACAGAACGCACCCCATGCTTGACGCCAGCAGCTGCGAGCGCTCGCAAGACCGTGCCGTCGGTCAGATCCCGGCGCAGGCGACAAATCCAGGCAAGCCGCCGGTCTGCATCATCTTGCACCAGGAGAATTCCAATCCCGGTCACGTCGGCCAATGGTTTGTGCGCAATGGTTATCGCCTCGACATTCGCAAGCCGCGCTTCGGCGATCCGCTGCCACGGACGCTGCAGCATCACTGTGGCTGCGTGATCTTCGGCGGGCCGATGAGCGCTAATGACGGGGATGATTTCGTGCGCAGCGAAATCGACTGGATCACGGTGCCATTGCGGGAGGGCAAGCCATTCCTAGGCATCTGCCTTGGGGCCCAGATGCTGACCGTCAATCTCGGCGCCAAAGTCGGCTTCCACCCCCGGGAGCTGGTCGAGATTGGATATTACCCGCTCGTCACGACCGCGGCGGCGGAACCGCACGGCCAATTCCCCGAGCATGTTTACGAGTGGCACAAGGAAGGCTTCGAGCTCCCCAGCGGTGCCAGGCTGCTTGCCACCTCAGCAGCGGGCGCCTTTCCGAACCAGGCCTTCAGCTATGGTCCGGCAGCCGTTGCCGTGCAATTTCATCCCGAGATCACCTTCGCGCAGGTGCACCGCTGGACCGGCCACAATCCCCAACGCCTCGGCATGAGGGGCGCGTGCTCGCGCCAAGAGCATATCGAGGGCCACGTCAGGCACGGCCCCTCAGTACAGGCCTGGCTCGACCGCTTTTTGCGCCGCTGGCTGCTGGCAGGGCTGGTGCAACCGGCACCCAGCTTGTCGGGTCTGTGACCGCGCCGCTGCCAACTCAGGCGGCATTGGCATGAAAGAGCCTGTCGAGGAGCCGCCGTGCCAGGACGCCGGCGATGCGGCGCCGATAGTGCCCGGGTGTGAAGGTCGTCTTCATGGACATTACCTGGTCGCGCACCAGCTGCTCTAGGCCGCGGTAGACCGTCGCATCGAGGGCACCGCCGCATAGCCGTGCGGTGCCTTCCAGCAGCACCGGGCGTGGATTGGTTCCGGTGATGGCAACGCGCAAGTCGGTGAGGCGATCGCGCTCGCGCCGCAAGGCGACGGCGACGCCGGCGAGCGGATATTCGATCGAGCGCCGCACGCGAAGCTTGTCGTAGCCCGAGCGCAGGCCCGGGTCTTTGCGCGCGCGCACGCGCGTGACCATCTCGCCGGCCTCGAGCGCCAGGTAGCGCTTGCCGTCGCCGGCGGCAGGATCGTCGTGGCGCGCGTAGCCGATATAAAGCTCGTGCAGCGGCAAGGTCCGCACCGCGCCAGTGCTGGCGAGGAGATCGACTTCGGCATTAAGCACCGCCAGCGCGGGGGCCAAGTCGCCGCTGAACGTAGCAAAGCAGACGCCGCGGCTCTTGGGCGCCACGTGGCATATCTCGCCGACGGTCTTGAGGCAGTGGTGGTTGGCGGCGCGCCACCATTCGCTTTGGTTGTAGAAAATGCAACGGGTATCGAGGCAAAGGTTGCCGCCGAGCGTGCCCATGTTGCGTTGCGTTGGTCCCGCGACCGAGGCGGCAGCCTCGGCCAGCACGGGATAGTGCTTGACGATGCCGGGGTGGCGCTCGATTTCTTCCAGCGTCACCGCGGCTCCAAGCTCAAGGGCGTCGGCATCCGCGCTGAGCCTGCGGATTTCAGCCACGCCATTGACGTCGATGAGGACGCTGGGGGCGACGATGCCGCGCCGAACGTTGACCAGGAGATCGGTGCCGCCGCCCAACAGCTGCGCCTGAGGGTGAGCCCGCCGCGCGCCGGAAAGATCCGCCAGCGTGCCCGGCGTGATGAGGGAAAACTCCGGCAGCGCCTCCATTAAGCGCCTCCGACCTGAGGCTTGGGGCTCTCTCTTCCGTCCTCGCCCGCTTGCCGCGCACGTCGCGCTATTGCCGCGAACACGCGATCTGGCGTGACGGGCAGATCGTTGCAGCGCACGCCCGTTGCTGCGGCAATGGCATTGGTCAAGGCGGGCAGGAATGCGGCGAGCGAGCCCTCGCCCGCTTCCTTGGCGCCGAACGGCCCGTGCGGGTCATTGCTCTCGACGATGCCCACGGCGATCGGCGGTGAGTCCCGGATGGTCGGCACGCGGTAGTCGAGCATGTTGGCGGTCAGCAACAGGCCGTCGTGATAGCGCGCCTCCTCGCTCATTGCCTGACCCATGCCCATCCAAACCGAGCCCTGCACCTGGCCTTCGACGCTCAAGGCGTTCAGCGCCTTGCCGCAGTCGTGCGCGACCCACACTTTATCGACGGTGACCTGGCCGGTTTCCGCATCGACGCTCACTTCCACCACTTGGGCGGAGTAGCTGTAGCCCATGGTGCCGCCGATCGCGGCGCCGCGATATTTCTTGCCGCCGTGCGATTCGGGGATCGTGGAATAGGTGCCGGTAACGGTAATGGTACCGCTGTCCTTCAAGGCCTCCTGGACCACCTCCTCGAAGGAAAGCCCTTTGTCCTGCGCGCCCGCACGGTAAAGCTCGCCCAGGCATTCGACGTCGCCGGGCTCGGCTTCCAGACGTCGGGCGGCCGCGGCAAGCAACAACGCCTTCAGCTTGTTGGCAGCGTCGATCGCGGCGTTGCCGACGATGAAGGTCACGCGCGAAGAATAGGATCCATTGTCTTTGGGCACCACGTCGCTGTCGCCCGTGACAATGCGCACCCGGGAGATGTCGAGGCCCAGCACCTCCGCCACGGTTTGCACGAGCACGGTCGAGGATCCCTGGCCGATATCGGCGGCCCCCGTCAGCACCACGATCGACCCATCGAAATCCAATTTCAGCTTCACCGTGGCGTGCGGCTCGCCGGTCCAGTTCACGGGCTTGGAGGCGCCGGAAATGTAGTGCGAGCAGGCAAAGCCAAGGCCCTTACCCTTTGCCAGACGCCCCTTGCGTGTCGCCCAGCCGCTCTCCCGCTCGACCCAATCGACACATGCGGGCAGCCCATAGCTGTTCACCATCAGATCATTGGCGGTGAAGGTCGGTGCCTGAAGATAGTTGGCGCGGCGCACCGCCATGGGATCAAGGCCCAGTTCGGCCGCCATTTGATCGAGCAGGCTCTCGAAGGCGAAGCGCACGTCTACGGTGCCGTGGCCGCGGAAGGCGCCGCACGGCGGCGTGTTGGTCAAGACGCGCCTGCCGACGTAACGCACGTTGTTGAGATCATAAAGCGCATACAGCATCGAGCCGGCGTAAAGGATGGTGACGACGCCATAACCCGAGTGGGCGCCGCCGCGCTGCACGCATTCGCAATCGACGGCGGTGATGCGGCCATCCCGGCGCAGCCCGATTTTGAGGTTGATATCGGTCTCGGGACGCCCGCGATGGGTAATAAACGTTTCCTCGCGACTGATGACCGTGCGCACCGCGCCCCCAACCCTGCGGGCCAACAGCGCGGTAATCAGCTCGATGTTGAGACACTCCGTGCGACAGCCGAAGCCGCCGCCGACAAATGGTTTGACGACGCGGATGCGCGACATCTCCATTTCCAGGATTTGCGCCAGCATCAGATGCACGTAGTAGGGCACCTGCGTGCTGGCATAAACCGTCAGGCGGTCACGCACGCGATCGTAGCGGGCGAGCGCCGCGTGCATTTCCATTTGGTTCTGACACACCTCGGCGCAGTTGTAGGTCGCCGCGCGTACCAGGTCGGCTGCGGCAAAGCCGGCGGCAACGCTGCCCAGCTCGAAGTTGACGTCCCGCTCGACATTGCCTTGCTTTTTGGCGTGCAGGGCGACGGCATCGGTGGCCAACGCCGCCCGCGCCGTGAAATAGGCGGGCAGCTCGCGCACGCGCATGCGGATCAGGCGAATGGCCCGCTCTGCGGTGGCAGCATCGACAGCAGCCACCGCCGCCACGGGCTCCCCCTTGTAGCGCACCTTGTCCCTCGCCAGGGGGTGTTCGGTGCGCGCGATCGGCAACACGCCGAAGGTCTGCGCACAGTCGGCACCGGTCAGCACGGCCTTCACGCCGGGCAGTCGTTCGGCCAGCGAGGTGTCGACCGCGAGAATGTCGGCGTGCGCATACGGGCTGCGATATAT
>Ga0075423_10000061_pt1 | contig 59107 bp, 53 predicted proteins | sample SoiMethybrSBSTD2_FD_80114 | JGI IMG/M metagenome (GOLD analysis project Ga0075423, IMG submission 80114) | Bulk soil microbial communities from a Populus tree surrounding site in Tennessee, USA - Soil MetaG P. TD hybrid SBSTD2 | ecosystem: Environmental > Terrestrial > Soil > Tree plantation... | reverse complement strand
CCCACGCCGGTCCAGGGGTGATCCCGGAACATCCGCCATCCCGCCTCCCACATGTGAACGCGCTCCCGGTTCCAGGGATTCTGCGGATCGAAGATGCTGAACGCGCGCGCGCGGAACGCTCCAGGGAGGACGAGCGCAAGCGCGGCCACGCCGCCCGCGAGGCCGGCGAGCCATCGCGCGCGGGTGAAGGCGACGATCACGGACAGCGCCGCGATGGTTCCGATCCACGCGCTCCGCGTGTAGGTCCCCGCGAGCGCGGGGAGGAGGACGACGAGCGCGAGGAGCGCCCCGGCCCTCCACCGCCCCTCGCACCGGATGGCGATCGCGGAGGCGAGCGACGCGAGCAGCATCGCCTGGCCGCCGTAGGTCAGTGGATGCCCCACGGCGCCCTTGACCCGGTTCGGGAAGTCGGCTCCCTGGAGAACGAATCGCGCGAGCGCGAAGGCCGCCGCCGCGCCGGCCGACACGAGGAGCACCGCGACCGCACGCCGGGCCAGCCGCTCGTCCCGGGCGTGGTAGGCCGCCACCGGCACGAGGAGGAGCAGGAATCCCTTCACGACGCGGGGCCAGCTCCCGCTCGGATCGACCGCGAAGAGGGAGGCCATCGCGAGGGCCAAGATCCAGAGGAGCGCGGGCCCGTCGACCGGCGTCCGGACCCATCCCGTTCGCGAATGCATCCAGAGGAGGAGCGTCAGCGCCGCGCAAGCGACGAGCGCGATCGACATCGGGGCCACGGTCCAAGGCAGGGCCGCGGCGAGGAACAGGAACGCGAGCGAGGCGGCCCGGGTCAGGGCGTCAGCCACGCGCCAGGGCCTCGGCGTACGCTCCCATGGTCAGCTCGGCGGTCCGGTCCCACGTGTACGCCCGCGCTCGCTTCAGACCGCGTCGGATCAGCTCCTCACGGCGGAGGCTGTTCTGGAGCAGCTCCGTCATGGCCTCGGCCCACGCCTCGGGCTCGCTCGGCGGCAGGAGGACGGCCGCGTCACCCAGCGTCTCCGGGAGCGCTCCCGCCGACGAGGCCAGCACTGGGACCCCGCAGGCCATCGCCTCGAGCGGCGGCAGGCCGAACCCCTCGTCCAGCGACGGCTGCACGTAGAGCGCGGCGCCCGAGTAGAGGAGCGCCAGCTCCTCGTCGTCGCGCAGGGGTCCCGTGAAGTGGATGCAGGTCGAGACCCCGGCGCGCCGCGCCTGCTGCGCCAGCGGATGCCCCAGCCGCCACGCGGGGCCCGAGAGGACGAGCGGGAGCCGATCCGAGCGGGGCAGCCGCTCGAGGGCGTCGATCAGGAGCGAGAGGTTCTTGTGCCGCTTTCGCGCGCCGACGTAGAGGAAATAGGCCGACGGGAGCGAGCGCCGTTTCAGGAAGATCTCCGCCTCGTCGGACCCGCGCCGCGTGAACTCCCTCGAGATCCCGAGCGGCACGACCCGGACTCGATCGGGCGAGACGCCGAGGATCTCCTGCACGTCGTCGCGAACGTGGCTCGAGTCCACGAGGACGATGCGCGCCTTCCGGACGGCCGCGCCGGCGATCGTGCGCGCGTAGATGCCCGCGCCCGCGGGGAAGAACCGCGCATAGCGGACGTGGATCAAGTCGTGGACCGTGACCACCGCGGGGCAATGGAGCGGGAGCGGCAGCGTGTAGTGAGGCGAATGGTAGAGGTCGACGTGCGCGCGACGCGCCGCGCAGGCGAGGAGCCAGTGCTCGGAGACGGAGTATTTCCCCGCGCGGACCTTCACCTCCTCGGCCCGGGAGCCGGGGCTCGCGACCGTGCCCAGATCCTCCTTCTGCAAGAACACGACGTACTCGTGCCCTTCCGGACGCCGGATGAAGTGGCTCAGCAGATTCCGGATGTAGGTCCCGATTCCACCGTCGCGCAGCTTGCGCGCGTCCACGCCGATTCGCAACACACCCTCCCGAGTCCGCGATCCTAGCACGTTGACTTTCCGCGCCCGCACTCTAAGATTCCCCGTGTGACATCCCCCTCCAGCGGGCCTCGACTCGACTCCAACTCCCGAATCGTGGTGACCGGCGGCACCGGATTCCTCGGCAGCCACCTCATGAAGGCGTTCGCCGCGCACGGCTACCGGAACGCGGCCACGTTCGGCTCCGAGACCTACGATCTGACGCATGAGAAGGAGGTCGAGCGGATGATCGCGGACCTGAAGCCCGAGGCGATCGTGCATCTCGCGGCGGTCGTCGGAGGGATCGGCGCGAACCGGCTCCACCCGGGCTCCTTCTTCTTCAAGAACCTCATGATGGGCACCCTCCTCCTGGAGCACGCGCGACGCGTAGGGGTCCGCCGGTTCGTGAGCGTGGGGACGATCTGCTCCTACCCCAAGTTCACCCCGGTGCCCTTCCGCGAGGAGGATCTCTGGAACGGATACCCGGAGGAGACGAACGCGCCGTATGGGCTGGCCAAGAAGATGCTGCTCGTGCAGTCGCAGGCCTACCGGCAGGAGTACGGGTACGACGCGGTGAACGTGCTCCTCGTGAACCTCTACGGCCCCGGGGACAATTTCGACCCGGAGAGCTCGCACGTGATCCCCGCCCTGATCCGGAAATGCGTCGAGGCGGCGGAGCGGGGCGCGCCTTCGCTCCCCGTCTGGGGCACCGGCAAGGCGACGCGGGAATTCCTCTACGTCGAAGACGCCGCGGAGGCGATCGTGCGCGCGTCGGAGAAGCTCACGGACAGCGAGCCCGTGAACCTCGGGGCCGGGAGGGAGATCTCGATCCGGGAGCTCTCGGAGAAGATCGCGGCGCTGTGCGGGTTCCGGGGAAAGCTCGAGTGGGATCCCACGAAGCCCGACGGGCAGCCCCGGCGCTCCCTGGACGTCAGCCGCGCGAAGAAGCTCCTGGGATGGAGCGCCACGACGCCGCTCGAAGAGGGATTGAAGCGCACCATCGACTGGTACCGCTCGAACCGCTAGCCGTTCTCCCGCTCCAGCCCCGCCAGGAGTCCCATCGACGCCCAGAACGGTATCGTCACCTTGTCGATGCCGGGATACGAGTTGAACACCGAGTGGATCCCGTAGGTGGCCAGCCCGGAGAGCGCCGCGAGCGCGAGCAAGCTGGCCCGTGGGTCCCGCGACTTCGAGTAGACCCGGATTCCGAGCACCAGAGCCGCGGCCACGAGCCAGAGGCAGACCGCGAATCCCGCCGTTCCGGTCTCGGAAAGCACCCGAAGCGGCTCCGAGTGCGCGCCCATGTAATAGTAGACCTGATCGGTCAGAACCACCTTGCGTCTGTACTCGGGATAGGCAGCCGGATAGGTGCCGTAACCGACCCCGAGCCAGGGATGATCCTTGGTCATCTCGGCGGCGGCCATCCATCGATTGACCCGCTCCAGATTCGAAACGTTCTCCGACTCCACGACCGAGCTCGCGTGGCGCGTGATCCGCCCCTGGGCTCCGATCCCGGCGATCGTGACCACGACCAAGGCGGCGAGGCCCGCGGCCCAGGCGACCGGCCTCAGGCTCTTTCGCCGAAACGCCCACATTCCGGCCGTGAAGGGAAGGACCAGGACGACGGATGCCCAAGCGGCGCGCGTGAAGGAGAGCGCGACCCCGACGCCGATGGCGAAGGTTGCCGCCGCGAAGAGGAGTCGCTTTCGGCCTTCGCTCTCCAGCGTGACCAGGAGCGCGAGCGGCAGGTTCATCGCGAGGTAGGCGCTGTAGGTGCCGTGCTCCCGGAAGAAGGGGCGGGCCGCCCCATAGGCATGCTGCACCGAGACGCCCGCCAGGAGCACCCGCGAGGCGCCGTAGAGGCCCCAGAAAGCGGCGGCGCCGACGATCCAGGGAATCCAGCGTTCCGCGCGCTCCGCCTCGCCGAGGTTGAGAAAACAAAATCCGTACGCGAATCCCGCATACACCACCGCGACGATCCACGCCTTGAGTCCGAGAAGTGGATGGTGGCTCAGCGCGACCGAGACGAGCGCGACCAGCGCGAGAGCCAGGAGCGGGCGATGAAGGCTCGAACCCGGCACCCGGAAACGCAGCCCCGTGGGAACCCGAAGAAACCACGCCGCGAGCGCCAGCATCATCATGGGCTCGGTCGGCACATAGATCGCGTTCCCTCCGGGGATCCGCATTTCGATCGAGAACGGAAACGCGATCCAGATCAATGCCCAGGCGAGGAGCGGGCGGCGGTACGCGACCAGAAAGAAGACGAGAGCGAGGGCGGCCGCCGCGCCGAGGAAGGGCCGGCCGAGCAGGGCGCCAAGGAGGAACAGCGCGACCTCGCCGAGGATCAGCCCGGGGATCAAGACGTAGGCCTCACCCCCGGCGCTCGGTGGTCATGAGAAAACCCAGGCTACCCACTCCACCGAGGAGCATACCGGCAAGCACGACGAGCGAGCGCTTGGGTCGCGACTTGTGAAGGGGTGGCACGGCGGGATCGAGCACCTGCACGGTGGGGGTATCCCGGGTCTCGCGGATGCGCGCTTCCTCCAGTTGGGCCGTCAGAAGCTCGAAGAGCTGCTCCTGGACTTTGAGATCCCGCCAGAGCCGCATCGTCGCGACCCCGGCCTGCGGAAGGGTGCCGAGCTGACGCTCCACCGCGCTCAGCTCCTCCCTCACTCGACGCACCTCCTCACTCGATTCCACCAAGGATTGGCGCAGCACGTTGAGCTTCACTTCCAGGGCCAGTTTCTGGGCCATGATGTTCGCGCCGATCTCGGCCTGTCCCCGCGCCTCGGGGGAGAGCAAGGCCAGGTTCTTCCGCTGCTGATAGCTGCTGAGATTGTTCTCGGAAGCGGCCAGATCCCGTTCCACGACCGCCAGGCGCTCCTCGATGAACTCCCGCGTGCGCCGCGCGGTCGAGGTGCGCGTGAGCCTGTTGAAGTTGTCCAGCTCCTCGATGTAGGCGTTGGCCATCGCGGCGGCGGTCTTCGGGTCCTGGTCCTCGACGGAGATCGAGATCGTGCCTTCGTCCCCGAGCGCGAGCCGGGTATGGCTCTGAAGCTCTTTGAGCGCCTTCTCCGCGTCTCGCTGCTTGTATCGGTCGACCAGCTTGAACCGGGTGACGATCCGATCCCCCACGGAGCGGCTCTTCAGCACCGACACGAAGAGATCGGACAGCGTCGGCGCCCCGGGTAGCTTGATACCGCCGAGCCCCCTGGGAATGAGCTGCGAGAGGCTGAAGGTGGATTCCTCTTCGGTGGGTGGGAGAAGGACCGCCCTGGCCAAATACCACTTCGGAAGGAGCAGGCTCACCACCAGGGCCACCGCCGTCAGGATTCCCATGTTGAGCGCGATGAAGCCCTTGCGACGCCGGATCAGCCCGAGCACGTCTCCCGAGCCGCCACCCTCACTGGTACGGCTCACTTGGTGGCCTGATGGATGACGAGGTACACGGTCGCGATCTGAGCGGCGGTGGTGAGCACGTCGCGGAACGTCGCCCAGGTGCTCCGCGGGGGTTTCGAGGGCACCCAGACGGTGTCTCCCGCGCGCAGGGAGCCGGAGTCCTTGGTCTTCATCTGCTGCCCCGTGCGCGCCACCGTGATGCGCGTGCCGCCCTTGTCCGCCCGATCCGTATAGCCGCCGGCTTCCCTCACGTAGTCCTCAGGGCGGCGCCCTTCCTGGAAGGGCACCAGGCCGGGCGAGCGGACTTCACCCTGGACGGAGATCGAAGGGAATCGCCGGGGGATCACGATCCGATCCCCGTCGAAGAGCGCGACGTCGCTGCCGGCCTGCGCCACCTTGGCGCCGCCCGGAGGATCGGACGCCAGGCTGCCAGGGTCCGCGCTCGCCAGCACCCTGGATAGATCGGCGGAAACGGCGTCCCGCTCCCGGGCGCGAAGCTTCACGTACCGCCGCTCCTCCTCGGTCAGGATGTCCTGCCGCCCTTCGGCGAGGCGAAGGAACGCGGTATCCCGCGTCGCCGCGTCGGACCGCCGCTCGATCGTGGCGCGGCTCAGGTCCGCGAATTCGGTGAATCCACCCGCGCGCTCGAGGATGGAGCGCACGCCGTCCACGCCCTCCCGGATCGCGTAGGGACCCGGGTGCGCGGCTTCCCCCACCACCTCCACCACGGCGCCTTCCCGGTACCGGCTTCGCGCGGGGATGAAGATGCGGTCCAGCTCGCTCAGCTCGGGGTCCTCGCCGGCTCGGCCCAATCCGGCTTCGGCGGAAAGCAGGATCGTGCGGCGCGAAGCGGAGCCCATCGAATCGAACCTCTCCAGCTCGGCGCGGTCCAGCGCCGCCTGCGGGAGCGCTCCCCCCGCGAGCGAGACGAGGTCGCTCACGCGGTCGCCGGGCACGAGGTCGTAGCGGCCGGGGTGGGCCACCGCCCCCAGGATCTCCACGTACCGGCCGGAGGCGGGGACGAAGACCACGTCGGTCTCGAAGACGAGCGGGTTCCCGGAGAGGTCCCCCGCGGTGGCGTAGCGGACCAGATCCACGCGCAGCGAATCGGCGCCGCGGCGGACCACGATGCCGCGACGGGCGCCTCCCCACGCGATCCCGCCAGCCGCCTCGATCGCCTCCGAGGCGCGGACCGGAGCCGTCACGGTGACGATGCCGGGGCGGCCGACCTCGCCGAGCACGGGCAGCCGGAACCGGCGTGGACGGTAGAGCGAGAACACGAGGCCCTTGCCGCGCACGTACGCCCGGAGCGCCTCGCGCACCTTGGCCTCCGCCTGGCGCAGCGTCAGCCCCGCGACCGGGATCGCTCCCGCGTCCGGGAACAGGATCTCCCCCGCGGGGCCGACGCGAAGGATCTTGGGATCCAGGAGATCGGAATGACGGAACGCGAACTCGTCCCCCGGCCCCACGCGATAGGTGTCGGGATCCACTCGTCCTTCGATCGGGGGCCCGGCGTCCGGGTTCGCGGGGCTCGCGGCCCGCGCCTTCAGCGACGAGAGGTCATCCTCCGTCTGGGCGCGGGCGGGCATCACGATCCCGAGCGCCGCGAGGATGAGAAGGGCCGTGATCGCTGCGATCCGAACGGGGACGGGGTTCTGGGGCGGTGAGGAGGTCCACCCGGTCTGCGAGGTTGGTCTTGGCTTCAAATGTCCTTACCGCACGCTGGCGGCCCGCACGGGTCCAGGATTCGACGCTGAATCCGCCCGAGCCCGGAACTCGGCGATGACTTCTTCGAGCGTCTGATCCAGTGAGGTTCGAGGCTCCCAGCCGATCAGGCCGCGGATCCTCTCGATGTTCGGAACGCGCCGGTGCATGTCCTCGAAATCGGAATGGTACGCGCGCTCGTAGGGAACGAATTCGATCGGGGACGAGCTTCCGGAGAGATGCAGGATCCGTCGCGCCAGATCGAGAATGGTGATCTCGTGCTCGCTCCCGATGTTGAAGATCTCCCCCTCGGCCGCGGGGCAGAGCGTCAGGCCGACCAAAGCCGGCACGACGTCACGCACGTCGCAGAAGCACCGCGACTGGCGGCCCTTCGAGTACACCGTGAGCGGGCGGCCCTCGACGGCCTGCTGGGCGAGCCGCGGAATGACCATGCCGTACGCGCCCGTCTGGCGGGGGCCCACGGTGTTGAAGAGCCGCGTGACCACGACGGGGATCCGGTATTCCTTGTGGTAGGCGAGCGCGAGGAACTCGTCCAGCGCCTTGGACTCGGCGTACGCCCAGCGGCTGCGCGTGGTCGGACCCAGGACGCGGTCGTCGTCCTCGCGGTACGGATGGTTGTCGCTCTTCCCGTAGACCTCCGACGTGGACGCGATCAGGACCTTCTTGTGATAGCGGCGCGCCAGGCGCAGCACCGCCTCGGTGCCGAGGACGTTCGTCTCGATGGTCTGGACGGGGTTCTTGATGATGAGGTCGACGCCCACCGCGGCGGCCAGATGGTAGATGACGTCGCAGTCGCTCACGAGGCGGTCCATCACCGCTTCGTTGGTCACGCTCTCGCAGACGAATCGGAAATCGCTTCGCTCCGCGAGGTGCGCGATGTTCCCGAACGAGCCGGTGGACAGGTCGTCCATCGCGGTGACGTCCACGCCGCGAGCGACCAGATGCTCGGCGAGATGGCTTCCGATGAACCCCGCGCCGCCCGTGATCAGAGCCCGCCAGGACGCCTCGCGTACCCCCCCGTTGCCATTCGGGCTTCCGTTGCCCTTGAACCCGTTGCCGTTTCCATTGCCGTTGGCATGCGTGCCGCCCTTGCCATTGCTGCGCCCGCTCCCATCCAAACGCATGAGGTCCTCGCGGTTAGGAATAGACGTGTCCGGCTGCCGTAAGGCACTAGAGGGGGGATCATTTGCCCTGGGACATCGGGATGATGCCAGATTGGGGAGGGACTTGCCAGAGCGCTCCCTGTCCGCAAGAATCCATGGGATGGAGTACTTTCGCCTCTTCCTCTCGGGCCTGGTGTCCCTGGTGGTCAACCTGGTGTCGCCCCTCGGCCGCCGCAGGGCTCCCAAACTCCTTGTGATCAAGCTGGATCACCTCGGGGACGTCCTCACCGCGCTGCCCGTCTTCGAGGCCCTCCGGGAAGCGATGCCCGACGCGCGCGTCGACGCGCTGGTCGGCCCCTGGGGGAAGGATGCCCTCTCCGAGAATCCGTACATCGACCGAATTCTTGTGTACGAATCGAAGCGCTTCAGCCGGGGCGCGAAGCCCGGGGGGCTCTGGCATGGCCTGCGCTCGATGCGCTTCATCGCCGCTCGGCAGTACACCCACATCGTGGAGCTGCGCGGCGATTCCTGGACGCTCCTCCTTCCGTTCCTCGGAGGCGTCACGAACCGCGTCGACCGCGGGAGCGCCCGGCTGGAAGACTGGCTCGACCGCCGCATGGGCGGATCCCAATCCGCGAACCGCCCGCCGCTGCACGAGGTCGAAACGAACCTCGAGATCATTCGCCCTCTGGTGGGCCATCCCGTTCCGCTGCCTTCTCGGGCGCAGGTGTATCTCTCGGATGCCGACCGCCGCGCGCTGTCGGAGCGCGCTCGAAGTCAGGGAATCCCGGAAGGAGTTCCTGTCGTGACCATCCACCCGGGAGCGTCGTGGCGGCCCCGAGCCTGGCGCCCCGAACGCTTCGCGGAGGTCGCCGTGGAGCTCCTCGGAAACTATCCGGGCATTCACGTGGCCTTCGTCGGAACGATCCAAGAGCACGACATCCTGGATAAGCTCATGATCCTGATCCAGAATCCGAACGCGCACTACTTCTTCGACCTCCGCATCACCGAGACGGCCGCGCTGCTCGAGCGATCGGTGCTCTTCATCGGAAGCGACAGCGGGATCGCGCATCTTGCCGCCGCGTGCGGGGCGCCTCTGATCACGCTGTTCGGGCCGCAGGATCCGCTCCGCTTCCGGCCCTGGTCCGAGCAAGGGATCGTCCTTCACAAACCTGTTCCCTGCTTCCCGTGCAAGCAGATGAAGTGCGTCGTCCCGAACAACCCCTGCGTGAACCTGATCTTCGTCGAGGAGGTCATGAGGGCCGCGGAAACATTCCTGGGACCGCCGGTCGTCACGCGCAAGGCGACCCCCGCCCGCACGACGACGTGAGTCGGCCATCCGCTCTGGTTCTCACCCCGAGATTGCCGTGGCCCCTCGACGACGGCGGGCGCATCGTCGGCTGGCAGAGTGTTTGGGCTGCATCGCGCGCCTACGAGACGACGCTGGTCTCCCTGGTGCCGCCCGGGGACGAGACCCTGCCTCTCCCCTCGGTCTTCGGAGAGAACGGCATTCAGGTGGTCCGTGTGCCCCACCGCCCCCCGGATCGCCTGGCCGCGGTCTGGGAAGGCCTCTTCGGCCGCTGGCCGTACACCCTCGCGCGCTACCGCAATCCGGATCTTCCGGGGGTCCTGCGCGCGCGGATCGCGGAGCGAAGGCCCGCGCTCGTGATCGTGAACCATCTTCACATGGCGACCTACACGGAGGACCTCGACGGGGTTCCCGTGGTGCTCCGGGAACACAACCTGGAATACGTCTGGATGCAGCGGTACGCGCGACGCCTCGGGTTTACACCTGCTGGATTTTACGCACGCGCCCAGGTCAAACGCCTCCGCAAGGCTGAAAGGGATCTGGTTCGACGGGCCTCCCTCGTCCTCGCCATTCAACCGGAGGAGTCTGACGAGCTGCGCGCGTTGGCGCCGGGAGCACGGGTCGAGGTGCTTCCGGTGGGTGTCGATCCCACGCGATACGCGGAGCCACAGCCCGGTGAGCCGCCTGTCGTGCTCCTCGCGGGCTCCTTTGCGTGGCCCCCCAACGTGGACGGCGCGATCCAGTTCATGAGAAACGGCTGGCCGCGCGTCGTGGCGCGCGTGCCGAGGGCGAGGCTGCGCGTGGTCGGCAAGGATCCGCCGAAGTCGCTGCGTCACGCAGCGGACAGGATCGGGGTCGAGGTGGTCGGCTACGTGAACTCGATCGCGGAGGAGCTCGCGCGGGCCACGGTCTTCGTGGTCCCGCTCTGGACGGGAGCCGGCGTGCGCGTGAGGATCGTCGAGGCATTGGCGGCCCGGGTCCCGATCGCGGCGACGCGGCTCGCGGCCGAAGGACTGGGACTCAACGCCGGAGAGCACTACGCCGCGGGGGACACGGCGGGGGAGCTTGGGGGACAGGTCGCGACGCTCCTCCTCTCGCCCGAGCTGCGCGAGGTATTTCGCACGCGCGGACGCGCGCTCGCCGAGGAGCGCTGGGGGCTGAGCGCGATCGCGGACTTACAGAACCGATTGTGCGCCGAGACCGTCGAAAGATAGGTGCGATTCTTCCACGTCGTGGTGCCCTCCACACTTCCTCGCAGGATCGCTCTGGCGCTCACGAACCCACGGAGATTGAGCTGCTACTTGCGCTGGCAGCTCAATCGACGATTCGTCCACGAGGTCCGACTTCCGGATGGGGTCTACCATCGCTATCGTGGTGAGCTCTATCCGGACTACTTGAACCACGGAAACGCGTGCTCCTTCATTCGCGAGAAGGCGCTCCTCTACTGCTCGGGCAAGGGAATCGACGTCGGCGCCGACGAGTGGCCGCTTCCCGGATCGGTCCCAGTCCGGGAAGAGAAGCACCAGAATGCTTTTTCGCTCGACGCCTTTCCCGATGCTTCCCTCGACTTTGTCTTCAGCTCGCATTGCCTGGAGCATTTGCGGCCATGGAAGAAGGCGCTTCGGCTCTGGATCCGGAAGCTCAAGCCGGGGGGCCGACTCTTCCTCTACCTCCCGCACGAGTCGATGAAGCTCTGGCGACGCGCCGGACCCTGGGTGGGGCTCCGTCACGAGTGGACGCCGACCTGGGAGGTTCTGGTGCCCTTTCTCGAGCAACACGGCGTGAAGGTGGCGGAAGTCGATAAGGGAAGGGATTCGTACTGGAGCTTCTACATAGCCGGACGGCGGATCTGAGATTCGCGCCGGTCTAGCCTCGGCCACCCAGGAGGGCCCTACCCCGCCTCCACACCATCCGCCACTCGTCCCGGCGCACCACGAGCGCGGCCCACAGGACGAGGGCCAGCACGCCCAGCCCGACGCCGAACAGGTCCCGCGGCGTGAACGTGCCCAGGCCCGCGAGCAGGGCCAGGGAAGCCAGCAGCAGCCGGCGGTTGTCCGGACCGAACCTAAACCCGAGCTTCTTCCGCGCGAGCGCGTAGTGGAGCACGGCGTGGCTCACATGAGCCGCGAGGTAGGCGATCACCGCGCTCTTCAGTCCGAGCCGGTCCACGAGCAGCGAGAAGGTCACGAGCATCGTGATCCCGTACACGAGATCGAAGAGCACCCAGGGGCGGAGGCGGTTCCTGGGCACGAGCCAGACCCCGCACATCCACGCGATCGTGCGCACATAGTCCCCCAGGAACTGGAACGGGAGCAGATCGAGGGCCGGCAGGAACCTCCCCGAATAGAAGAGCGGAATCCAGATGGGGGCGCCGGCGAGCATCCCGCCCGCGGCCCCGGTCATGAGGAGGAGCCCCAGCCGGAGCGACTGGCGCATGGTCGCGGTGGTCTCCTCGTCGGTTCGCTGCGCCGCGATCTGGGGCCAGACCACCGCGGTGATCGAATTCAGGATGAGCGGCATGTAGAGGCCCGAGATCCCGACGCAGACCTGGTAGATGCCGTTCGGCTCGAGCCCGAGCCGTGAGACCAGCACCGATCGGAGAATCAGGAGGGTCAGAGTGGAGGCAAGCCCGACCAGGAGCGCGCTCGACCCGTAGCGCAGGAGCGGACGAAGAAGCCCGCGGTCGATGCGGGTCTGAACGCTCGAGTCGACCGGGGCGTTCCTCCGGACCATCAGCCCGCTCGCCAGCACGTAGACCGCCGCCACGATCACGAGCTGCGACACGGCGCCCGGCAGCTTGAGGAACCACGCCAGCGGCACGATGGTCACGACCGAGGCCAGGGCGATGATCCCGTTCAGCCCCGCCATGGCCTTCACCGCCTCGTACCCCTGGAGGATCGAGACCCGAAGCGACGCGATGGCCGACAAGGGGATCGTCGCGGCCCCGAGGAGCACGACCCAGGTCCAGCGGCCGTCGTGGTAGAGCGCTTGCGCGAGCCACGGCGAGGCCAGCGCCGTCAGTGCCGCGAGGGTCAGCCCCACGATCCACGTCAGCGTGAGCGCCGTGGAACGGACGCGCGCCACGAGGCCCGTGTCCCCCCGGGCCCGCGCGGTCGCGATCATGGCGGTCACGCCATTCCCCAGGCCCAGGGTGGCGAGGGGGACGAGCATCGAGGTCAGGGCGGAGAGCTGGGCCAAGAGGCCCGTGCCGCCCGGGCCCAGGACGAACGCCAGAACCTTGGCGCGCGCGATTGCGGCGACGACGGTGGCGGCCGAGCCCAGCCCGAGGAGGGCTGTGGATCGGATGAGACGGCGCATGGGAGCCCTAGCGGGCCCCGTACATGCGCTCGTAGTAGTGCCGATACTCTCCGGAGCGGACCGATTCCCACCAGGGCTGGTTCTGCGCGTACCAGTCGATCGTCGCGGTGATGCCCTGCTCGAAGGAGACGGCCGGCGAAAAACCGGTCTTCTTCTGGAGCTTGCTCATGTCGAGGGCGTAGCGGCGGTCGTGGCCGGGCCGGTCGGTGACGTGCTGGATCAGCGACGTGGGCTTCTTCAGCCGCTCGAGGATCAGGGCCGTGATCTCCAGCACCGACTTCTCGTTCCCCGCGCCGATGTTGAAGGTCTCCCCTTCCACGTCCGGCGCCTCGAGGATCGAGAGGAGCGCCGCGCAGTGATCGTCCACGTGGATCCAGTCCCGGGTGTTCCTGCCGCTGCCGTAGACCGGCACCGGCATGTCCTGCAGCGCGTTGGTGACGAACAGAGGGATTAGTTTTTCCGGATGCTGATAGGGCCCGTAGTTGTTGCTGCAGCGGGTCACGATGGTGGGGGCGCCGAACGTCGCGAAATAGGAATAGGCGAGCCGATCCCCACCGATCTTCGAGGCCGCGTAGGGATTCCGCGCCAGGAGCGGCGACTCCTCCGTCGCCGCGTCTCCCAGGATCTCCCCGTAGACCTCGTCCGTGGAGACCTGGACGAACCGCCGGATGCCCGCGCGCCGCGCCTCTTCCAGGAGCACGTACACGCCGACCGTGTCCGTGAGCAGGAACTCGTGCGCCCGCTCGATGGAGCGGTCCACGTGCGTCTCCGCGGCGAAGTTCACCACCACGTCGCAGCCTTCCATGGCGCCCGCGACCGCCTTGGGATCGCAGATGTCTCCCTTCACGAAGCGGTAGCCCGTGTCTCCCGCGATGGATTCCAGATTCGCGAGGTTCCCCGCGTAGGTCAGCTTGTCCAGGACCGTGACCCTCGAGTCGGGGAACCGCTTCCGGATCATCCGGACGAAGTTCGAGCCGATGAATCCCGCGCCCCCCGTGACCAGGAAGCGCGCGCGCTGGACATTCGGAGCCTCAGCCATCCTTGCGATCCCAGTCGTAGGGGATGTCGTTCTTGTGGGGATCGATCCGGAACTCGTCGGGCTGGTCGTACTTGTACGTCTCCGTGGGAACGTTCACCAGCATCGCGGGCTCGGTTCCGATGCCTTTCATGCCGTGCACGACTCCCGGCGGGATCGTGACGAGGATCGGGTTCTTTTCCCCCATGAAGAACTCGTTCACGAGTCCCTTCGTGGGAGACCCTTCGCGCTGATCGTAGAGAACGACCTTCATCATCCCCTTCACGATCACGAAGTGGTCGGTCTGCACCTTGTGGAAGTGCCAGCCCTTCACCACGCCGGGGTACGCGACGGAGACGTAGGATTGCCCGAAGCGCTGAAAGAAGGGATCGTCGTTGCGCATCATCTCCATGAGATAGCCGCGCTCGTCGGCGATGACCTTGAGCGGCTTCACGTGGACTCCCTGGATCAACTTCATCGAGACCTCCCCACCGAGGTGTACGTGAACCCGAGCTTTCGCACGGTCTCGGGATCATAGACGTTCCTGAGATCGACGATCGCCCGCCGGCGCATGACCCGGCGGATCTTCACGAGATCCAGCTTCCGGAATTCGTTCCACTCCGTCACGAGCACCAGGGCGTCGGCGCCCTTGGCCGCGTCGTAGGCGTTGGCGCCGAAGGTGACTCCTACGGGCACGTCCGGGTTCCCGCGCCGGACGGCGGGATCGTACACGCGCACGCGGATCCCGCGCTGGAGCAGGGCCCGGATGATGTCGAGGGAGGGCGACTCACGCAGATCGTCGGTGTCCGGCTTGTAGCTCAGGCCCAGGATCGCCGCCGTGCGCCCCCTGCGGCCCTGGAGCGCGGCGAGGGTCTTCTGGATCGCGATCTTCCGCTGAGCCTTGTTGGTCTCGTTCACCGCGCCGACGATCCGGAGCTTCACGCCCGCTTCCTTCGCGAACGCGCGAAGCGCGATCGTGTCCTTGGGCAGACAGGAGCCGCCGAAGCCGGGCCCCGGATGCAGGAACTTCGGCCCGATGCGCCGGTCCAGACCCATCCCCTTGGCCACGTCCTTGATATCGGCGCCGACGGCCTCGGCCAGGTTCGCCATCTCGTTCACGAACGAGATCTTGGTCGCGAGGAAGGCGTTGGCCGCGTACTTCAGCAGCTCCGCCGTTCGGACGTCCGTGATCAAGGTCGGGGTCTCGAGGAGATACAGCGGCGCGTAGATCCCTCGCAAGAGCTTCCGCGCGCGATCGGTGTTCGCCCCGATCACGATCCGGTCCGGCCGCATGAAATTCTCGACGGCCGATCCTTCACGAAGGAACTCGGGGTTCGACGCCACGTCGAACGACACGCCGCGCTTGACGTGCTTCTTGAGAATCGCGTGCACCCGGTCCCCCGTGCCGACGGGCACGGTGCTCTTCTGCACGATCAGCCGGTAGCCGGGCATCGCCTTCGCCACCTTCTTCGCGACGTCGTAGACGGCCCGCATGTCGGCGGTCCCGTTCCGACGCGGCGGCGTGCCCACGCAGATGAAGACGACCTCCCCCCAGCGCGTCGCCTGCTCCAGCGACGTGCTGAAGCGGAGACGCCGCTCGCGCATGTTCCGGACGACCAGATCTTTGAGTCCGGGCTCGTAGAATGGAATCTCGCCCCGCTCCAGCTGGTCGATCTTGCTCCGGTCCACGTCGACGCAGAGTACCTCGTTCCCGAAATCCGCGAGCCCGGCACCGCTCACCAGCCCCACGTAGCCGGTCCCCACGACGACGATGCGCAAGCGTCCCCCCTCAGCGCCCGGTTTCGCGACGGACCCGCTCGCGGGCCTCGCGGTAGAGATCCTCCAGCGTCCGCTCGATGGGAATCTCGGGGGCCCAACCGGCGGACTTCTCCACCTTCGCCGGGTCGCCCACGAGAAAGTCGGAGTCCCGGGAGCGGACCCTCGTCGGATCCTGGACGAGGGTCGGTTTGAAGCCCGCGATCATGCAGAGCTGGTCGAGCAGGCGCCGCATGATGTGCCCGCGGCCCGTGCAGACATTATAGGCCTGGCCCGGCGCGCCACGCTCGAGGAGCAGCCGGTAGGCGCGCACGACGTCGCGCACGTCTCCGTAATCGCGGACGCCCTCGAGGTTCCCCACCTTGATCTCGGCCGCCAGGAGACCCACCTCGATGCGGGCGAGCTGATCGGCCCATCCCGCGAGCGCGAACCGGGGCCCCTGCCCGGGGCCGGTGTGGCTGAAGGTCCGCGTGCGGATGACCCCGAGCCCGTAGCTCTCCCCATACAGCTCGCCCAGCTGGTCGGCGGCCGCCTTGCTCAGCGCGTACGCGTTCCGCGGATGAAAGGGTGAATCCTCGCGCATCTTCTGGCCCGGAGCGCCCGAGCCGTACGCGTCGGCGGATCCCACGAGCAGCACCATCGCCCCCGGGGCGCTCTGACGCGCCGCCTCGAGCACGTTCAGCGCCCCGATCACGTTCACCCGATAGGTCTCGGCCGGGGTCTGGATCGACTCGGCGCCCGAGGCTTGCGCGGCGAGATGCACGATCCGATCCGGACGGCTCTCGAGGATGCAGCCTCGCACCTGCTCGAAATTCGTCACGTCGAGCGGGCGGTGGCTCTTCAGATGGCAGCGGAGCGCCTCGTCCGGCACCCAGTCGCCGTTCCGGGCGTGGTCGGTGCCGTTCAGCTCCTGGCGCTCGTCTTTCGCGAGCTCACGCGCGAGGTGCCGCCCCACGAAGCCCGCGACGCCGGTGATGAGCGTGCGCAAGGCCCTAGCGCGCCCTCCAGTACTCCAGCAGATCGCGCAGGGTGGTCTCGAAAGGGATCGTGGGCTCCCACCCCGTCGCCTTCTTGAACTTGCCCGCGTCCCCGAGAAGGACCGGCACGTCGGAGGGACGCATGCGGGCCGCGTCCGGCTCCACCTTGACCTTGGCCTTCGTCAGGCCCAGGAGATGATCCAGCATGTCGCGGATGACCCACGCCCGTCCGGAGCAGATGTTGTACGCCTCGCCCGGCTGCCCCTTCTCGAGCGCCAGCCAGTAGGCGCGCACCACGTCGCGCACGTCGGTGAAGTCGCGGCGGGCGTCCAGATTCCCGACCCGGATCACCGGTGGGCGGCGTCCCTTCTCGATGTCCGCGATCTGCTTCGCGAAGTCCGAGCAGACGAAGACGGGCCCGCGCCTCGGACCCTCGTGATTGAAGCCGCGCGTGCGGAAGACCGGCAGCTTGAAGCTCATGAAGTACTGGTAGCCCAGCATGTCCTGCCCCACCTTGCTCACCGCGTAGGGAGAGAGGGGGCGGAGCGGATTCGTCTCGCGGATCGGAAGCTCGTCCTCGTAGACCATGCCGTACTCCTCGCTCGAGCACGCGATCTGGATCCGCGGCATGATGTGGAGCTTCTTCACCGCCTCGAAGATGTTGAGCTGGCCGATGACGTTCGTGACCAGCGACTCCGTGGGCGCGATCCAGGAGGTCGGCACGAAGCTCTGGGCCGCGAGGTGGAAGATCCAGTCGGGACGCTCCACGTCCAGCACGTCGCGCACGGAGGAAGCGTCGCGCAGGTCGCACTCGACCATGCGCACCTTGTCGAGGAAGTGCTCGACGTTCTCGGTGCGGCTTCTCCAGCGCTGGATCCCGACGATCTCGACGCCCTTCTTCTCCGCGAGAATGTAGTCCACGAGGTGGCTGCCGGCGAACCCGGTGATCCCCGTGACCAAAACCTTCATGTTCCGGTCCTTTCACTAGAGAGCTGCGACGAGAGCGAAGCTTCGAACGCGGCGACCGCCGCGCGCGGATCCGGCGATTCCAGGATGGGACGCCCCACGACCACGAAGTCGGCGCCGCGCCGGAACGCCTCGGGGAGCGAGAGCGTCCGCTTCTGATCCTGGGTCTTAGCACCCGGGGCCCGGATGCCCGGCGTCACGATCAGGAACGGAGACGGGAGCGCCCGCCGGAGCGGGATCAGCTCGAGCGGCGAGGCGACGACTCCGTCCACCCCGGCCTCCGCGCACTGCCGCGCCAGGCCGAGCACTTTTTCCTCGAGATCGGTCTTGGGGTTCCATAACGCCGGAATCTCCGAGCCGTCGAGGCTCGTGAGCATCGTGACGCCCAGGATGCGCGGCCGCGACCGAAGCTCGGCCGCCCCTTCGACGGCGGCGCGCAGCATGGCCGGCCCCCCGGCCGCGTGCACGGTCAGGAGCGAGATCTGGAGCCCCTCGAGCGCCCGAACCGCCTTCCCCACCGTGGCCGGAATGTCGTGAAGCTTGAGATCGAGGAAGATCCGCTTGCCGCGGTCCCCGATCGCCTGCACCGCCGGGCGTCCCGCCGCGGCGTAGAGCTCCAAGCCGACTTTATACCACGTCACGGCCTCGCCGATGCGGTCCACCTCGCGGAGGACCGATTCGAGGTCCGGACGGTCGAGCGCGACGATCAGCCGGTCGCGAAGGGTCGGGCTCAGGACGCGCCCCCGCTCTCGCGGCGACCGGAGGAAGGGACGGAGCGCCCCGCCCGGATCTGACCGCGCTCCGGCGGCACCTCGAGCGCGCCGATCAGGTCCACGACCGAGGTGAGCTCGGCCCGGCGCAGATAGGCGTCGATCTCCTCGACGCACGCCTCCGCGAGCGTGGGGTTGGCGAAGAGGGCCGTCCCCACCTGCACCGCCGTGGACCCCGCGAGGATGAATTCGAGGGCGTCGCGCGGCATCGTGATCCCGCCCATGCCCACGACCGGGATGTCCACCGCCTGGACCACCTCCCAGACCTTGGCCAGGGCGAGCGGCTTGATGGCCGGACCGGAGAGCCCGCCCACGACGGTGCCGAGGATGGGCTTCCGGGACACGGAATCGATCGCCATGCCGACGAACGTATTCACGAGGGAGACCGCGTCCGCGCCGCACGACTCGCAGGCCGCCGCGATCTCGGCGATCCGCGTGACGTTGGGCGTGAGCTTCGCGAGGAGCGGAAGGGTGGTCAGGGGCCGGATGGCGGTCATGACCTCGCGGGCCATGTCGGCGTCCGTGGAGTAGCGCAGACCGTGCGGTCCGACATTGGGGCAGGAGATGTTCACCTCGATCGCGTGGGCGACCCCGGATCCGCTCACGCCTTCGACCAGCTCGCAGAACTCGCGCACGTCCTCCCCTTCGACGGAGACGATCACGGCGCAGGGCAGGCGGCGCAGGATGGGAACCTTGACCTCGAGGAATCCTTCGAGGCCGGGGTTCTCGATCCCGATCGAATTCAGCATCCCCGACGCGGTCTCGACCACCCGCGGCGGCGGGTTGCCGGCCCGGGCGTGCCGCGTCACGGTCTTCGTGACGATCCCGCCGATCGCGCTCAGGTCGACCAGCCTCTCGTATTCGTTCCCGTATCCGATGATCCCGGACGCGACGAGCACGGGATTCCGGAGCGCCAGGGAGCCGATGCGGACTTCGAGCGAGGGGGCGGAGGCGGGGGTCATGGCAGCCGTCCCCACTCCACGATCGTCGCGTCCATGACGGGGCCCTCGAGGCACATCGCGGGATAGCGCCCACCGTTCTCCGGCACGCCGGGGCGGAGCGGCACCGGGCACCCGCGGCAGGCCCCCACCGCGCAGGCCATCGGACCCTCGAGCGAGGCCTCGCAGCGGATGCCCCGATCGCGGGCCAGCTCCGCGACCTCGTGCAGGAGCCCGTGCGGCCCGCACGTGAAGATCTCCGCGGTGAGGGGCGTGTGGCCGCCCGTCTCCCATTCGCGTTCCAGGAGCGTGAGAACGCTCCCGTGGTAGCCCACCGACCCGTCGTCGGTGGCGAGGTGGAGCCTTCCGCCCCGGATCTCACGCACCCCGTAGAGCTCGCGCGCGCCGCGCGCCCCGAAGAGGAAGACGAAGGGACGCTTCTTCTCGCGGAGCTTCCGCGCCAAGAAGAGGAGCGGCGCCACCCCTCGTCCGCCCGCCACGAGGATCGGGGCGCGGCGCGGGCGGGGCGTGAAGCCGATGCCGAGCGGCCCGATGAGATCCAGCCGCTGCCCTTTCGGCTGCGCGGCGAGGGCCCTGGAGCCGCGTCCCACGACCGAATAGTAGATGCGCACGGCGCGGATCCCGCCGCGCTCGAAGAATCCCTCGAGGCTGTAGGGCCGGCGGAGCAGCGGCTCGACCTCCGGCGAGACCCTGAGATGCACGAACTGCCCGGGCTCCGGGCGCGAGAACGCGCGCGGAATCTTGAGCGTGAGCAGGAAATTCCCGGGCGTGACCTCGCGGTTCTCGAGCACGGAGCAGGCGACGAGGTTCATCGCGAAGGCCCGATGATCGTCGTGCCCGCGGTGTCGGGAGGCGCCGGCAGCGCCTGCTTCGTGCGGCTGGTATCGGCCTGCGCGGGCGGCGGCGGCGGCTGCCGCGGAGGCTGCGGCGGCAGCTTCCTTCCCTCCCGCTGCGCCTTGTACAGGGCGCGCTGGTACGCGGCGAGAGAATCACGCCTCGCCTCCTCGGCCGCCGTGGCGGCCGGGATGCCTGCCTTCGTCGTGTCCTGGACGGTGGGCACCGGCGGCAGTTGCGGCTCGAGGAGCTCTTCCGAGCGGTCCCGCGCCAGCGTCGTGTCCGGATGCGCGAGCATCGAGTCCAGGAGCGCGGTCCGCTGGTCGGTCCGCCCGCTCCATCGACGCCAGAGATAGAGGGCGGACTCCGCGTAGCGCGTCCGACGGTACTTGCTCACGATCGAATCGGTGAGCGCCGCGGCGGCGGTGGTGTCCGCCTGATCGTGCGTGCGGATCCAGAGCCTCGCGAAGGCTGCCTTGGGCGCGTACGCGCTCTTCGGGAAATCCCGCTCCACCGCCTCGTACTGGAGCAGGGCCGAATCCACCTTCTCGATCTGGAAGTAGTAGAGCTCGGCGAGCAGGAAGGCCGCGCGCGGCCGCGCCTGGGACGTGTCCGCCAGGAGCACCGATCGATACTGCTTCATCGTGATCAGGTTGGCGGAGCGCCGTCCAGCCTGCTGCTGGAACTCGGAGTATCCGGGCTCCACCTTCAGCTTGTCGTACTCGCGACCCGCCGCGTCGTAGTCGTTGAGCTGGGATTCGTAGAGGTAGCCCACCCGGAACTGGGCCTCGAAGGCGATCGGCGTGTGCGGATACTGGTTCACCAGGGCCTGGTAGCCCGCGAGGGCCTCCCGGGTGTGGCCCAGGAGCGCCTCGACCCGGTAGACGCGGATCAGGAACTCTCCCTCGCGCTTCTCGTTCGCCGCGTACGGCTTCCAGCTCTGGTAGTACGCCAGGGCCTCCTCGTAGCGCTTCATCTGCTCCAGGACGTCGCCGCGCTTCAGGGCGACATCCAGGCGCCGGCTCCCCAGCTCCTCCGATTTCAGGCACTCCGCGTAGGCGGCCTGAGCGCGTTCGTAATCCTGGCTCGACACGTACGCGTCCCCCAGCCGGCGCAGCGCGTCGGCGCGCTGGCGCTTCTTCGTGGCGGCTTCGGCAGCCTTGCGGTACCAGGCGATCGCCGACGCGTAGTTCTTGATCCCGACCTCGTTCTCGGCGCCGTAGAAGTACAGCTCCCACTTCCGCTCCAGCTTCGGATACTTCGTTTCCACGTCGCGGAACATGGTCTCGGCCTCGACGTACTCCTTCTTCCGATAGTGCGAGAGCGCCTCCATCAGCCTCGAGTCCGGGACGTAGGGACTCTTGGGGAGGGTCGACTGCAGCTCCTCGAATTTCTTGATCGCGTTCGGATAATCACCCTTGCCGTACAGGGACGCGCCCATCATGTAGAGGGCGTCGTCGAGATACTTGCTCTTCGGGTAGTCGACCAGGATCTTCGCGCACTGGCGCGCCGCCGCGTCGAACTTGGCCGACGCCTCCGGCGCGGGCGAGTCGGACAGGCTCCGCTCCTGGGCCCTTTGTCCTTCACGGTAATAGCGCTTTGCGAGATAGAACGTATTGTAGTAGGCGCAACCGCCGACGTGGACGAGGAGGACGATTCCGAGGAACCAGATGACCGGGGGTTTCGCGTGCGGGGTCTGCATGAACGGCCCCATCGTATCATTTCGAGGGGTGCCCCGCTATCGCGCGCTCCCCTCCATCGCCATGGCCCGGTGGGTGACGCGGCCGCCGAGCATCGTGAGCAGGACGCGACCCGGTAACTCCCATCCTTCGAACGGCGTGTTCCGTCCCATCGAGGCGAATTCCGCCGCCTCGACCCTCCATCGCCCGGCCGGATCGAAGACGGTGACGTCGGCCGGGGCACCCGCCTCGAGCGTGCCCCCCGGCTGCCCCAGCACCCGCAGCGGATTCACCGTGAGGCGCAGGATCAGCTCCGAGAGCGTGAGGTGGTTCGGCTCGACGAGAGCCTTGAGATAGACGCCGAGCGCCGTCTCCAGCCCCACGATTCCGAAGGGCGCCGCCTCGAAATCGGAGTCCTTCTCGATCTCGGTGTGCGGCGCGTGGTCCGTCGCGAGGCAATCGAGCGTGCCGTCCGCCACAGCCTCGATCAGGGCGTCTCGATCCCGCGCGCTCCGGAGCGGCGGATTCATCTTCGTCCGCGGGTCGTACCCCTGCACCGCCTCGTCCGTGAGGGTCAGGTAGTGGGGCGCGGTCTCCGCGGTCATCCGGATTCCGCGCGCCTTCGCGCGCCGGATGATCTCGACCGACCGGGCGGCGCTGACGTGGGCCACGTGGACGTGCCCGCCGGTCAGCTCGGCCAGGAGCGCGTCGCGGGCCACGATCACCGACTCCGCCGCGTCCGGAATCCCCTTCATCCCGAGGCGCGTCGAGGTCCAGCCCTCGTGCATGACGCCCTCGCCCTTGAGATCCGGATCCTCGGCGTGCTGGATGACCGGGACGTTCAGGCACCGGGTCAGCTCGAGGGCGCGGCGCATGATCTCGGCGTTCCGGACCGGCTTTCCGTCGTCGGAGACCGCGACCGCCCCGGCGTCGACCAGATCCTCGATCTCGGTCAGCTGCTCCCCCATCTGGCCGCGGGTCACCGCGGCGATGGGAAGGACGCGCGCGTGCCCCGACTCGCGGGAGCGCCGGATCACCCATTCGATCCGGGGCCGTTCGTCGAGCGGAGGCGTGGTGTTGGGCATGCAGGCGATGGTGGTGAAGCCGCCCCGCGCCGCCGCGCGCGTGCCGGTCTCGATGGTCTCCTTCTCCTCCTGGCCGGGCTCGCGCAAGTGCACGTGGATGTCCACGAGACCCGGGCAGATGACGGCGCCCTGGACCTGGATCACCTCCGTCGCGCGACTGCCGCGGACGTCGGCGGGCGCGTCCTCCCCCAGGCCGGCGATGCGGCCGTCCTGGATCCAGAGATCCTGCGCGCGGTCGATGCCGCGCGCGGGGTCGAGGACCCTACCGCCGCGGATGCAGAGAGGGTTCGCCATGGGTCTTCTTGATCTCCGGGGTCGGGGTTTCGGGCGTCGATTCGCCGGACGCCTTGTGCCCGGCGAGGAGGTAGAGCACGGCCATCCGCACCGCGACTCCGTTCGTGACCTGTTCCAGGATGACCGAATGCTTGCCGTCGGCCACGTCCTGCGCGATCTCCACGCCGCGGTTCATGGGGCCGGGGTGCATCACCGTGACGTCGGCCTTCGCCCGCTTCAGGCGCGTGCTGGTCACGCCGTAGACCCGCGCGTACTCGCGGAGCGAGGAGTAGAGGGAGCCGCGCTGGCGCTCGAGCTGGATCCGGAGGATGTTCACCACGTCCGCCCCTTCGATCGCCTCGTCCACGCTCCGCGCCACCTTCACCCCGAAGCGCTCCACCTCCATCGGCATCATGGTCGGCGGGCCCGCGATCGTGACGCTCGCGCCGAGCTTGGTCAGGCCCCAGATGTTGGATCGCGCCACGCGGCTGTGCATGATGTCCCCGATGATCGCGACCCGGAGTCCCGCGATCGCGCCTCGGCGCTCCCGGATCGTGAAGATGTCGAGGAGGCCCTGGGTGGGATGCTCGTGGGTGCCGTCCCCCGCGTTGATGACGCCGGCGTCCAGGTTCCGCGCCAGGTAGTGGGGCGCGCCGGAGGACTGGTGGCGGATCACGACGAGGTGGATCCCCATGGCCTCGATGTTCCGGGCCGTGTCCTTCAAGGTCTCGCCCTTGGAGACGCTCGAGCCCGAGGTCTGAAAATTCACCGTGTCGGCGCTGAGGCGCTTCTCCGCCAGCTCGAAGGAGAGCCGGGTGCGCGTGCTCGCCTCGAAGAAGAGGTTCGCCGCCGTGAGCCCTCGCAGCGAGGGCACTTTGGGGATCGGGCGGTCGAGGACCTCGCGGAAGGTGCGGGCCGTGTCGAGGATCGAGACGATCTCTTCCTGGGTCAGCTCCTCGAGCCCGAGCAGGTCCTTGCGGGTGCCGATCATCCGAGGATCTCCCCAATGGAGACGCCGTCCCGGTCGTCCACCTCCGTCACGTGAACCAGGATCACCTCGCGCCGGGAGGTCGGGACGTTCTTCCCGACGAAGTCGGCCCGGATGGGGATCTCGCGGTGGCCGCGGTCCACCATGACCGCGAGCTGGATCGCCTTGGGGCGGCCCAGGTCGATCAGCTCGTCCAGCGCCGCGCGCACCGTGCGTCCGGTGTAGAGCACGTCGTCCACCAGGACCACGACCCTGTCGTTGATGCTCACCGGCACGTCGGTGCCGCTGACCACGGGCTGGTGCGCGATCATCTGGAGGTCGTCGCGGTAGAGCGTGATGTCGAGCGCGCCGACCGGCGGCTCGATGCCCTCGAATTCCTTGATCTTCTTCGCCAGGCGTTCGGCCAGCGGGACGCCGCGCGTGCGGATCCCCACCAGGACCAGGCTCTGGGCGCCGTCATTCCGCTCGATGATCTCGTGGGCGATGCGGGTGATGGCCCGGCGAAGGCCCTCGCCGTCCACGATTTCGGCCTTTTCGCGGACCCGCTCGTGAGTTTTGGCCGCTTTTTCGATGGACACCAAAAAACCCCTTCCAGGGACAGGAAGGGGTCCTGAGTCCAGCCAACCCCTTTCTAGTCTCTCGGAACTAGATTCAAGGGTATCGAGTGACGGTCTTCTGCTGCGACGACGAGCATACCATGGACTCGTCCGCCGAGACAACCCCACCGGTGGTACGATGCCACGGTGAGATTCCCTCGGTTCCTGCTTGCCGCGTTCCTGCTCGCGGTCCCTCTCCTCGCCTCGGCCGATCCCGTCCCCGCGCGCCTCGCCGAGGAATTTCGCTCCGGGGTCTATGCCCTGGCTGACGACAGCATGGAAGGGCGCGGCCTCACCACCGGGGGCATCCACAAGGCCGCCGCGTGGATCGAGCGCGGGCTGAAGGAGCGCGGATTTCAGCCCGCCTTCGGGAAGAGCTACCGCCAGGCGTTCGACATCAAGACGGGCGTCGTTCCGATCGCGGGGAACCGGCTGGACGGCGTCGCCGATTCCTCCTGGGTGCCCCTCGGGTTCTCCAATTCCGGTTCCTTCTCGGGCGAGGTCGCCTTCCTGGGCTACGGGATCGAGGCGCCCCCGCTGGACTACCGGGAGCTTGCGGGAGTGAACCTCAAAGGCAAGATCGCGCTCATGCTCCGCTACGAGCCCCAGGAGCGGGACAGCGCTTCCAGGTTCGACGGCAAGAAGCCCAGCCGCTGGTCCGCGCTCCGCTACAAGGTGCTCCAGGCGCGCGAGCGGGGCGCCGCGGCGGTCGTGTTCGTGACCGGCCCGCTCCAGGACGAGCGCAAGGACAAGATTCCGGCGCTCGCGAACGACGGACCCGAGAGCCCGGCGGGGATTCCGGTGATCCAGGTGAAGACGTCGGTAGCGCAGGCCTGGCTCGCCCAGGCGGGGATCGACCTCGAGAAGTTCCAGGTGGACGTGGACAAGGATCTGAAGCCGCGCACCGTGGCCTCGACGGGGGTCCGGATCTCGGGCGCCGTCGCGCTCCGCCCCGAATTCGTGAAGGCCGAGAATCTCGCGGGAGTGATCCCCGGCCGCGGCTCGCTCCGAAACGAGTACGTCGTGATCGGCGCGCACTACGATCACCTGGGCTACGGCGGCGAGCACTCCATGCGACCGAATGTCCACGCCATCCACAACGGAGCGGACGACAACGCGTCCGGCACCGTGAGCGCGTTGCTCATCGGCGATGAGCTGAGCCGGATCCTGTCCAAAGCCACGAACCGCCGCAGCATCCTGATCGCGCTCTTCTCGGGGGAGGAAGTGGGTCTGGCGGGATCGGCCTGGTTCGTCCAGCATCCGCCCGTTCCGGTGTCGCGCATCGCCTCCATGGTAAATCTGGACATGGTGGGCCGTCTGCGTCAGGACCAGCTGATCGCGCTGGGATCGGATACCGCGCCGCAGTGGAAGGAGATGATCGAACACGCCGCGCAGAAGGCGGACCTCCACGTGACGAGCAAGGGTGATGGGTACGGTCCGTCGGACCAGACCAGTTTCTACGCGGCGGGCGTTCCCGTGCTCTTCCTCTTCACGGGGTCGCACGAGCAGTATCACAGCCCGGAGGACAAGCCGGCGACCGTGAATCCGGAAGGCGCGGCGAAGGTGATTCTCTTCGGCTCCTCGGTCGCAGGCGATCTCGCGAGCGCGAAGACGCGGCCGCAGTACGTCCGCGCGAACGCGGGTCCCGCGATGGGCGGCGACAGCCGGGGCTACGGGTCCTATCTCGGAACGATCCCCGACTACAGCGCCATGGAATCCAGCGAAGGGGGCGTGCTGCTCGCGGACGTGCGGCCCGGGGGGCCGGCCGATCTCGCGGGGATCCGAGGCAAGGATCGCATCGTGTCGATGGCCGGCACTCGGATCGAGAATCTCTACGACATGACGTACGCGTTACAAGACCACAAACCCGGCGAGACGATCGACGTCGTGGTGATCCGCGACGGAGCGCGCGTCACGCTGCGCGCGACGCTGGGTCAGCGCGGCGCGGGCGGGCTTCCACCCGCTCATGGCGCCATCGCGGATCCGAGGACCTCGGCGTTCGATCCGAAAGAACTCGTTGTTCGCGCCGGGAAACCCTACGACAAGGCCTTCGAGGGCGAGAAGCATCTGACCGACATCCGGCAGCTCACCTTCGGCGGTGAAAACGCGGAGCCCTACTGGAGCCCCGACGGCAGGCACATCATCTTCCAGGCTACTCCGCGTGGCGCTGGCTGCGACCAGCAGTACGTCCTGGATCTCGAGACGGGCGAGCAGAAGATGGTGTCCACCGGGAAGGGCCGCACCACGTGCGGGTACTTCTCCTATCCGGACGGGCAGCACATCATCTTCGCCTCGACCCACGCGTCATCCGACAGCTGTCCCCCGCCGCCCGACCGCTCGCACGGCTATGTCTGGGCCATCTACGACTCCTACGATATCTACGAGGCGAACCCCGACGGTTCGGATCTCAGGCCGCTGATCCAGTCCCCCGGCTACGACGCCGAAGCGACGTGGTGCCACCGGGGAGGGAAACTCATCTTCACCTCCACACGCGACGGCGACCTGGACCTCTACGTGCGGAGCGACGACGGATCGATCCGGCGCATGACGAACACCACGGGCTACGACGGAGGCGCCTTCTTCAGCCCGGACTGCTCGGAGATCGTCTGGCGGGCCAGCCGACCGCAGGGGAAGGAGCTGGAGGAGTACAAGGCGCTCCTCACGAAGGGGCTCATCAAGCCCCACTCGCTGGAGCTCTACCTCATGAAGGCGGACGGGGCCGGAGCTCACGCGCTCACGCACAACGGCGCGGCGAATTTCTGCCCCACGTTCTTCGCGGACGGGAACCGGATCCTCTGGAGCTCGAACGCGGGCCAGGACCCGCGCGAGTTCGACCTCTGGATGGTGGACAAGCGGGGCGGCGATCCGGAGCGGATCACCTTCTCACCGGGATTCGACGGATTCCCGCACGTGAGCCCGGACGGGACGTGGATCGTCTGGTCCTCGAACCGCGCGGACCCGGCCTCGCACGAGACGAATCTCTTTCTGGCGCGCTGGAAGGACTAGGACTTCCGGTTCAGGGGCTCGAGCATCTTGACCGGTGGGATCGCGGGAGCGGGATGGCGGATACGCCCCAGCCCCTCCTGGGCCGCCGGGTATCCGGGGCTCGCGTGCAGCGCGTTCAGGAACATCTCGGTGGCACGGTCCGAGTTCTTGGCGCTCTCGTAGGATTCCCCCGCGCGCGTGTAGAGCTCGGCCGATCGCGACGACACGAGTCCGGCCGCGATCGCGAACTCGACGCCCGCCTTTTCGTCGTTGTCCTGGGAATCGAAAACCTCCCCGAGCACCTCGTGGGCCACCGCGTTCTCGGGGTCGATCGTGACCGCCGTCAGGAGGTGCTGCTCCGCCAGGATGCCGACCCGCTTGTCGAACTCGAACCTTCCCCATTCCGCGTAGAAATCCGCCGTCTTGAGCCCTCTCTGTTCGGCCGAAGCGTAGGCTTTCTGCGCGGCGCGCGGGTTCTCGGAGGCGGCGTACGCGCGCGCCACGTCGGCCCAGCCCTCGCCCGCCCAGGCCCGCCGAAGCTCGGGGAAGGGCACGATCACGAGAGCCGCCGAGCACGCGAGGACGATGATCCCCGAGCCGTGGCCGCGGGCGAACGCGATGACCGCGGGGCCGGTCTTGCGGCCCTTCCTCGTCGCGTCCACGAGTGCTAGGACGAGCCGGTCGATCGCGTAGCCGGCGAGGGGTATCGCGGCCGCGACCACCGTCAGCCTCGTCCGATCGCAGACGTGGGTGGCCGCGACCGCGACCGTGGCGAAGACGAGATATCCGACGAAGACACGACCCCGCCGGCCCAGGAACATGGCGGCCATCAGGGCGACCGGACCGACGAACGCGAACGAGAAGAGCCAGGGCAGGCGGAAGATCGGAGAGTGGAACGAAGCGAAGAACGCCTGGTCCATGCTGCCACAGGGGAGCTCGCGCCAGTTCCAGGCCAGCGCCATGCTCGCGAAGAAGCGAACCAGCGGATAGGGGGTTTCCCCCGAGGCGGCGGCGTGGTGCTCGCCCCAGGCGCCGCCTCCCGCGATCGTCAGGGCCGTGGCGAGGAGGAGCGCGCCCAGGCCCAAGGCGACCTGAAGCCTCCCGCCGGCGCGCGCGGCGCGCGCCGTGAGGTAGAGCGATCCCGCGACGAGGAAGAAGCAGAACGTCCCCGGGGAAAAGTCGGAGGCGAAGTAGATGAGCGGCCCGTAGAGGGCGGCCAGCTGCGCGGTGAAGACCGCCGGGCCTCTTCCCCAGCGCTCGTACGCGCCCGCGCCCAGGAGGAAGACCGAGGCCGTATCCATCAGCGCCTGCACGAGCCGCATCAGCAGGGGATCGTTCCCGGTCACCGCGGAAAGCGCCGCCAGGAACCACCCGTAGGGATGCCCCTCGGGGCTCTCGATGACGGGGTGAAGGAAGAGCGGCCCCTGAGCCACCCCCACGAGGTAGACCAGCCGCAGGGCCAGCGCGAGACCGCAGGCGAGGAAGAGCTCGCCCCGCGGGAAGGCTTCGGTCCCGGTACGGGGCTCCGGGCGCTCCGGAGTGCGTGGCGTCACGTCGATCGCTCGCACGAGGGCAGTCTATCCCTTGCCGGGGCGATCTCCAACCGAGGAGGCCGACAGGAGGTCCGCGAGCTTTCGGCTGAAGTCCTCGAGCATGTACGGCTTTTGTAGGAAGGCGAATCCCGCCCGGCCCAGGTCGTCGGAGTCGAGGGACTCCTTGGCGTACCCCGAGACGAGCAGTACTTTCAGATCCGGCTTCAAGGCCACGAGGCGTTGGGCGAGATCGATGCCGTTCATCCCGGGCATGACCACGTCGGTGACGACCGCCCGCACCCTGCCTTCGTGCCGCTCGAAGACCTGGAGCGCGTTCTCGGCGGACACGGCTTCGATCACGCTGTAGCCGAGGACGGTCAGGAAGTCCCGGGCGAGGTCGCGCACGGCATCCTCGTCCTCGACCAGGAGCACGGTCCCCTCCCCCCGGATGAGGGTGGGATGGGACCGCTTCGCCAGCCCGGAATCTGGTGGAGATTCGAGTCCCTCGGTCCTGGGAAGGAGGATGCGGAAGGTCGCGCCTTGTCCCGGCTCGCTCTCGACGAGGATGTTCCCCCCCGACTGGCGCACGATGCCGTAGACCACGCTGAGGCCGAGACCCGTCCCCTTCCCTTGCTCCTTCGTGGTGAAGAACGGCTCGAAGAGATGCGCTCGCACCTCCGGCGCGATGCCGCAGCCCCGGTCCGCGACCGTCAGCGCCACGTAGGGCCCCTCGGGCAGCTCGATGCCCTTCGAGTCCGCGCCGTGCAGATCGAGGGCGCTCACCTCGATGGTCAGCTCGCCGCCATCCGGCATCGCATCCCTCGCGTTCACCGCCAGGTTCGCGAGCACCTGCTCCAGCTGGCCCCGGTCCGCCCGGACGTGGAGCGGCCACTGGCCGGTGCGCGTCACGAGGCGCACGTTCTCCCCGATGAGACGGAGCAGCATGCTCTCCATGTCGCGGACCACCTCACCCATGTCCAGGACCTCGGGAGACGAGACATCCCTGCGGCTGAAGGCCAGGAGCTGGCGCGTGAGCAGGACGCCCCGCGCGCCCGATTTCAGGATTTCCTCCACGCTCGTCCGGAGCGCGTCGTTCGGCTTCAGCTTGGCGAGGATGAGCTCGCTGTGTCCCTTGATCACCGTGAGCAGATTGTTGAAGTCGTGCGCCACGCCGCCCGCGAGGCGCCCGACCGCCTCCATCTTCTGCGCGTGCCGGAGCTGCGCCTCGAGGTGTCGTCGATCACTGATGTCGGTCGCCACCCCGAAGAGACCCGTCACCTCTCCCGAGGCGTTTCGCACCGGCGTGTAGTAGGCCTCGAACGAGAGCGCGCCGATGTCGACGATGGCGCCGAACTCCTCCCCGGCGAGGCAGCGGTCGATGTTGGCGAGGACCCGTGGATGATCCTTCCAGACCTCGTAGATGTTCTTCCCGACCGCCTCTCCTTCGCGCCGGCCCAGCGCGGCGAGGCCCTTGCCCGCCGACAGGGTGTAGGTGCCGTCCTTGTCGAGCGCGAACACCACGATCGGAGACTCCGCCACGACGGTACGCAGGCGGGCCTCCAGGCTCCGGAGCGCGGCTTCGGCGGACTTCTTCTCGGTCAGATCGCGGATGAAACCGGTGAACACGGGAGGACCCTGGGAGGAGATCCGCGCGATCGCGAGCTCGATGGGGAATTCGGTCCCATCGGCCCGCACGGCGGCGGTCTCGAACCGCCGCCCGAGCACGTGCGCCTCGCCGGTTTCGAGATAGCGCTGCAAGCCCAGTCGATGCTCCCCGTGCATCCGGGGCGGGATCAGGAGCTCCGCCATGTCACGTCCGATCGCGTCGGCCCGCTTCCATCCGAACATGCGCTCGGCCGCGGGGTTGAACTCCAGCACCCGCCCCGCGTGATCCATGGAGACGATGGCGTCGAGGGCCACCTCGACCATCGCGCCGTGACGCGCCTGCGCCTCCCCGGACTGCACCTCGGACTGACGCAGCGTCTCGAGGCCCGTCAGATCCTGGATCAGGATCATCGCCTCGCGGGGCTTCCCGTCGAGCCCCTTGATCGGGAGCGCGGTGAGATAGAGGACGCCCGACGTGCCCCGCAGCGTGAGACGCCACTCCCGATGCGCCACCTCGTTCTGCTGCAGCGCGCGCCGGATGGGGCAGTCACATTCCTCGGACGCCTGCCCCAGCCGCCCGCACACGTCGCCGCACGGCTTCCCGATCCAGTTCGTGCCCTGGTCGTCGTACGGCAGGAGCACGGCCATGGCCCGGTTGTTCCACCGGATGACCCGATCCTCGTCGGTCACGAACACGAAGGTGTCGGTCTGGTTCACCACCGCCGCGAACTTCTGGCGCTCGCGATCCAGGACGCGGAGGTGCTCGTCCAGGGTCTTGAACCAGCGCCGGTCCTTCTCGGCCTGGTTCCGGAGCTTCGAGACCTCGCTCCGGTGGATCACGATCGAGGCGAGCAGCTCCACCGTCGCGAGAATCCAGGTCGCCCGCTGCGGGTCTTGCGGGAGCTCCGGGGCGCACCACGCCAGCGCCACGGACCCCAGCGGTCCCGTGTCCGACGAGAGGAGCACCGTGCGGGTCGAGACTCCGTCCTTCGCCTCGCCGTCCTCGAACGCGAGGTGGCGGCCGCCCTGGCGGATCACCTCCAGGGCTTCCACCTTCAGCCGTGGCCGGAATCTCGATTTGACGTTCGGATCTTCGGGGGCCCAGTGCTCGCTGAGAGGAGCGTCGCCGTCGGCCAGGAACACCACGGCCGCGTCCGCCCCCGCGCCCGAGCGAAGCAGCTCGACCGCGTCCCGGAGCGACCTCTCGAATGCGTCCGAGCGGAGGATGCGCGGAATCGCTTCGAGGAGGCGATCCAGGCTCTGTGGCGGGCGGGGACTTACGGCCATCGCCCTGGGCTACGGCGTGCGCCCGAGGCGCTCGCGGGATTCGTAGAGCACGGCGAGCCAGTCCGCCACGCGCTGCACCTGCGCCACGGCGGCTTCATCGAAGGCGGCCACCTGGTGGCTGTCGATGTCGACCTGCGCGTAGATCTTCTCGCCCCGGCGGATCAGGATCACCAGCTCCGATCGCGTCTCGGTGCTGCACGCCAGGTAATTGCTCACGAGCCGCACGTCGGGGACGTTGATGTTGCGGCGTTCCGCCACGGCGGTTCCACACACGCCGCGCCCGACGCCGATGAAGACGTGATCCGTGGGCGCGCCGAGGAAGGGGCCGAGGCGGAGCACGTTGTCCGGGAAGAGCTCGTAGATGCCTGTCCAGTGAAAGCGAGGGTCCAGCTCGTGGAGCGCGCGCACCGAGGCCTCCAGGATCTCCTCGAACGGCTGGCCCGCGCTCTTCAGCTTCTCGAGCCCGGCGATGACCTGATCTTCCTGGACCATGGGGTGCCCTCGCGTGGTTTGGGATGCGCGGACGCGTGGCGATCGCATTCGGGATAGATCGGCGCGCCGCATGGGGTTCTTGATTCCGACGAAGGCACAATGCCGACGGGCAGAGTGGCGGGATGCGGTGCAACTGCTTAGTTATGAATGGCTTGCGACCCGCGGGCCAGAGATTCCAGCAGGGAGGATTCGTCGCGGACCGGCCCACCGGTGATGAGGCCGGCCTCGCGCAGGACTCGCTCGAGCCGTACGAAATCGGGAACCGGGATCCCCGCGCGCGCGAGCACCGCATCGTTTCGAAGAAGGGCGGATGTCTCGGCCTGGGCCAGCGGTCGGCCAGGCCCCAGGACCAGCACGCGGTCCGCGATGGACGCGACGAACGCGAGATCATGGCTCGCGAAGAGGACCGACCTGCCTCGTTCGCGCAGCGCTCGGAGAGCCACCGCGAGGGCCCTCCGCCCCTCCGGGTCCAATCCGGCCGTCGGCTCGTCGAGGAGGAGCAGCTGGGGCGGCTCGACGAGGACGCCCGCCAGGGCCGCTCGCCGCTTTTCTCCTTCGCTCAAGGAGACCGGAAAGCGCCCGCCGAAGCGATCGGGATCCAGTCCGACCTCGGTCAGGGCCCGGCGCGCGCTCCGCACTCGCTCGGCGGCGGGAATGCCTTCGATCCAGAGGAGCGCGGCCACGTCTTCCAGGACGGTCCTTCCGAAGAGCTGCCGCTCGGGGTATTCGAGCGCCAGCGCGAGGGGGCGCACGCGAGGAACCGCGGGCGCCGGAACGTGGATCGCTCCGCGCGTCGGCTCGAGCAGCCCCGCGGCGAGCTTGAGGAGGGTGGTCTTCCCGGTTCCGCTCTTCCCGATGACCGCCACGATATGCCCGCGCGCGACGGCGAGATCGATCCCTTCGAGGGTGGGCGCGCCCCGCGTCCCGTCTGGAGACCACGCGACGCCATTCATCACCAGCGTCGAGGGGTGCCCGTGTTCCGGCTCGGATCGTCCCGGCTCGACGCGGGGAGCAACCGATCCCGGCTCGGCGCCCAGGGCTCGGGCGACCTCGCGCGCATCCGCCGCGAGCGGACCCGACCATCGTCCCGCGGCCGCCAGGAGCGCCGAGACCCGCAGCGCCAGCGGGAAGGGAATGCGCGTGCCGTCGATCACCGAGCGCGGCGTCAGCTGGGCGAGAGATCGGATCGTCCCCGACTCGATGACGTGGAGGGCCTCGCCCGGGAACGGGGGGTCGGACTCCTGGTGGGTGCGGATGACCACGCGACTCCCCGCGATCGCGTCCCGAACCAGCGCCCGCTCCAGCTCGAGGCGCGAGCCCGGGTCGAGGTGGGCCAGCGACTGATCGAGCAGGAGGCATCGAGGCTCTCCGGCGAGCGCCGCGGCCAGAAGGGTCCGCGCCTTCTCTCCCGCGCTCAGGCTCTGGGGCGCCCGGGCCGCGAGAGACTCGAGCCCGAACGCCTCCAGCGCCCGCGCCGTGCGCTCCCGGACCTCGCCCGCGCTGATCCCGAGCGATTCCAGGCCGAAGGCCACCTCGGCCTCGACGGTGTCGGAGAGGAACTGCGGATCCGGCTCCTCGAAGAGCGCGCCGACACGCGGCCAGAGCGAACAACCTTTCTCCCCGACGCGCACTTCCTCGCCGTCGAGGAGATAGCGCCCCGAGGTGGGTGCGCGCAGCCCCGCCGCGATCCGGATCAGGGTGGTCTTGCCCGAGCCGTTCGGCCCCAGGAGGAGATGACTCGACCCCGCCGCGGCCGTGAATTCGATCGGCCCCAGGAGGCGCTTCGACTCGCCTCCCCCGGGCGGAGGAGGGGTTTCGTAGGAGAGGCCTTCGAGCCGGATCATGACCGCGCGGGCGCCGACCGGCGCGGGATCACGCCGTGGTCCGGGCGCTCTCGTGGAGGAAGGAGCGGACCTCGTCCATGACCTCGACCAGCGGGCGGCCCGTCTCCTGTGCGATGCGCTTCAGATCGTCGTATTCGGGCACGCGCCGCTCTTCTCCCGAGGGGAGGATGGCCGTCTTCACGCGAAGCCTTCCCGCCGGGGTCTCCAACTCGGTGACGGACCGCATCAGCTCGACACGTCCCTCCTGGCGGACCCGGACGCCGATGGTCGTGGATTCCGAGAAGATGCGCTCGAGGACTTCCTGGGCGCGCGCGGAGTCGCAGATGGCGGTGACGAGGACGCCCGGCCGGCCCTTCTTCATCTGGACCGGCGTCAGGTATACCTCACGCGCGCCGCTCTGGAAGAGGCTCTCCGTGAGGTGCCCGTAGAGCTGAGGGTTCATGTCGTCGATCGTGGTCTCGAACACCTCGACCGCTCCCGTGCCCTGAGAGGCGAGCGGCTCGCCGAGGATCGCCCGCACGATGTTGGGCCGCTCGGCCAGGTCGCGCGTGCCGGTCGCCACGCCGGTACGCTTCGGACGGAGGCCGACCGGCTCCCCGATCGTCTCGCAGAGCGTCCGGAGGAGCGCGGCGCCGGTCGGCGTGGTCAGCTCCGCCTCGATCTCGGTCATGCGCACCGGAACGCCCTCGAGGATGCGAGCCGTCGCGGGCGCGGGCAGGGGCAGGATGCCATGGGCCGCCTTCACGAACCCCCGCCCCTGCGGAACCACGGAAGCGTGGCAGCGGTCGACGCCCAGGATCTCGAGCGCCCAGGCGGTGCCGACGATATCCACGATGGCGTCGAGCGCGCCCACCTCGTGGAAGTGGACCTTCTCGAGCGTGGTGCCGTGCACCTCGGCCTCGCAGCGGCCGAGCAGCTCGAAGGCGCCGAGCGAGCGGCGGAGCACGCGCGGCGGCAGGAGACCGCCCTCGAGGAGGCGCCGGATCTCGGTGAAGTGCCGGTGGGACTTCGTCTCTTCGGTGCGGACGTGGAGCTGGAGCGCGTCGAAGCCGTGGCGCTGGACCGTCGCGGCTTCCATCGAGATTCCCTCGATGGGAAGCGCCCGAAGCCGCCGCTCGATCTCGGGCAGCGGGGCGCCGAGCGCGACCAGCGAGCCCAGGATCATGTCGCCGCTGGCGCCGCCGACCAGATCGAAATAGACGATGCTCACGCGCCCCTCCCCGCGCGGGCCCGGAGCGCGATCACGCCCGCGGCGTAGCCCGCGCCGAAGCCGTTGTCGATGTTCACCACGGTGACCCCCGCCGCGCAGGAGTTGAGCATCGCGAGGAGCGCCGCCAGGCCCCCGAACGAGGCGCCGTAGCCGACGCTCGTGGGCACCGCGACGACCGGCCGTCCGGTGATCCCTCCCACCACGCTCGCGAGCGCCCCTTCCATGCCGGCGACGACCACGATGGCCGAGGCCCGCCGGAGCGCCGGCACGTGACGCAGGATGCGGTGGATGCCGGCCACCCCGGCATCGTACACCCGTCCCACGGGGACGCCCATGAATTCGAGGGTCACCGCGGCCTCCTCCGCGACCGGGAGATCGGCCGTGCCCGCGCTCACGACGAGGACCCGGCCCGGTCGTTTCCGCCGCTTGGGCCGCGATCCATTCCGCCGCGCAGCCCGGCGCTCCACGACGACCGTGCGCGCCGCCTCGTTCCAGGTGGCCTCGGGGCCGAACGCCTCGCGGAGGGCCTGCGCCTGCTCCTCGGTCGCGCGGGTCGCGAGGAGCCGGCCGCTCCTCGAGACAATCGAGCGCGCGATGACCACGCACTGCGCGCGAGTCTTTCCGGGGCAGAAGATGACTTCGGGAAGGGGCTGTCGGACCGCGCGGTGGTGGTCCACCGTGGCCGGGCCGATCGATTCGAAGGGAAGGTGCGCGATCGCCTCGAGGGCCTCGCGCGTCGAGACGCGTCCCCGGCGAACGCCGGTCAGGAGCTTACGGAGCCGCGCAGGATCCATGAGCGTCGACGCCCTCCATGGGGGCCTCGGGACCGCTCTCGAGCTTCTCCAGATAGCGCAGGAGCAGGGACTCCACCTCGGCCGGCGACGAAGCGTGATTCACCTCGCGGCACAGGCTGGAGTTGTCGTAGAGGCCGCGCACGTACCAGGCCACGTGCTTCCGCATGAGGACGGCGGCGTAGTCCCCCTTCTTCGCCGCCAGGTCGTGCAGATGACCGATCGCGGTCGCGATGCGCTCCCGGGGCGTCGGGCCCGGACCGGGGTCCTCGCCGTTCAGGAGACGGTGCGCCCGGTCGAACAGCCAGGGATTCCCGAACGATCCGCGACCCACCATGACGCCGTCGCATCCGGTCTGCTGGACCATCCGGAGCGCGTCCTCCGGCGTCTTGACGTCGCCGTTTCCGATCACCGGGAGCGAGGTGCTCCGCTTCACTTCCGCGATGACCTCCCAGTGCGCCTCGCCGGTGAATTTCTCGGAGCGGGCGCGCGCGTGCACCGTGACCCACCTCACGCCCGAGCGCTCCAGCACCTGGGCCACCTCGGGCGCGTTCGTGGTGTTCTTGTCCCAGCCGATGCGGATCTTGGCGGTCACGGGAAGCGAGACCGCGTTCACGACGGCGGACGTCACGCGCTCCAGGCGTTCCAGGTCGGTGAGCATGGCCGCGCCGGCCTCGCGCGCGATCACCTTGCGCACCGGGCAGCCGTAGTTCAGGTCGAGGGTGTCGAAGCCCAGGCCCTCGCACATGCGGGCGGCCTCGGCCATGACGTCGGGATCGGAGCCGCAGAGCTGCGCCCCGATGGGGCGTTCCTCCGGGCGGTATTCCAGGAGCTCGAAGGTCTTGGGGTTCTTCCGCACCAGGCCGTCCGAGGACGTCATCTCGCAGAAGACCATGGCGGCACCGTGCCGCCGCGCGATGCGGCGGAACGGCGAATCCGTCACGCCGCAGAGCGGCGAGAGGAGAACCTTGCCCGGAATCTCGACGGCTCCGGCCCGCATCGCTCCTAGCGAACCGACTTGGAATTCAGCGAAGCTGCGTTCTTGCTCTTGCTGATCTCCGAGGCAAGGGCCAGGAGCTTGGGCAGGGTCGGGGCCTTGTCGAACAGCGCCGCGGCCGACTTGACCTGATCGTCGTCCTCGAGCGCGATCCGATACGCCTCTTCCTCGCCGCCATAGCGACGGGCCAGCTCGCGACGCATCGCGTTGTCGACCCACCGGCGCGCGTCCGCCAGCGAGTCCGCGTTGACCTCGACCTTCTCCTCACGCAGGAGCTGCCCGAACTCATCCCGCATCGGCTGGGTCAGCGCGTAGTTGGCCGGCGGATCCTTGTGGTGGGCCGCGTACTTGACCGCGTACTTGAAGAAGACCTGCTTCGCTTCGAGGTCCTCCATCACACGCGGCAGCTTCACCTCCACCAGCTCCACGTCCGGCGTGATCCCGCCGCCGCCGTAGACCACGCGACCCATCTCGGTCTTGTATTCGGGCTTCGGCTTCTTCGAATCGGTCGAGGTGACCGGCTTGTCGGAATCGTCGGTGTCGTCGTCCTCGGCCAGGGCGCCGTCCTTGAGCTGCTCGTCCTTCTGGATGCAGCGTCCGCTCGGCGTGTAGTACTTCGCCGTCGTGAGCTTGAGCTTGGGCCCCTTCACGCTTCTCGTGAGGGGAATGACCGTCTGCACGAGACCCTTCCCGAATGTGGTCTTCCCGACCACCAGCCCGAGATCCAGATCTTGCAACGCGCCGGACACGATCTCCGAGGCCGACGCGGTCCACTGGTTGACCAGGATGATCATCGGGTAGTCGGCGTGCGGGTGATCCGCCGTCGAGTAGAAGTCGCGGTTCTGGGAGGAATCGCGGCCGCGCGTGTAGACCACCTTCTTCCCTCGCGGCGTGAACTCCTCGGCCACCTCGACCGCCTGGGAGAGCAGCCCGCCCGGGTTGTAGCGCAGATCGATGATCACGCCGTGCGGATGCATCTTCTCGAGCTTGTCGAACGCGGCGTCCATCTCCTGGCGGCTCCGCTCCGAGAAGTTCGAGAGCCGGACGTAGCCGACTCCGTTCGAAAGCATGCCCGAGTAGGGAACGCTCTTGATCTGGATGATGTCGCGCACGATGTCGAAGTCCATGGGCTTCTCGCGGCCCTCGCGGAAGATCGTCAGCTTGACGTGCGTCCCGCGCTCGCCGCGCATCTTCTTCATGGCGTCGTCGAGGGAGAGACCCTCCGTCGAGACATCGTCGATCTTGATGATGCGGTCGCCGCCCAGGATGCCCGCCTTCCACGCCGGCGTGCCTTCGATGGGAGCGATCACCGTCACCCAGCGGTCCCGCATGCCGATCGAGATTCCGATGCCGCCGAAGGCGCCGTGGGTGGTGGTCTCGAGGCGCTCGGCCTCGTCCTTGTCGAGGTACTGCGAGTACGGATCGAGCGTGCGAAGCATGCCGCGGATCGCCGCGTCCATCAGCTTGTCGCTGCTGACCGGCTCGACGTAGTTATCGCGGACTTTGGTCAAGACCTGGATGAAGCGCTCGATGTTCGAATAGGTGTTGTCGTTCGACTCCTGAACTCGAGCGACAGCCCACGTCCCGGTGATCAGGGCGACCACCAGAACGCATACCGCGATGATTTGCCTACGGTTCATGTAAGTTTTACCTCTGCACGTTGGAAGTCCGGCGGCTCAGGATCCTCTGCACGTCCGTCCAGATTTGATGCGCCAGGGTATCTTCGCGATCCGTACCCCGCAGCACTACAATTCGTTCCGGCTCCCGCCGCGCCAGATCCAAGTACCGCGCGCGGACGGCCTCGAAGAACGTCCTGCCTTCCCGTTCGAATCGGTCGGGGCGATCCCCGGTTCGCCGATTCGCCCGCTCGAGCCCCAATTCCACCGGGACGTCGAGAAGGTAAGTTCGCGCCGGCCTGATCCCGCCGGTCGCCCAATCATTGAGCGACGCCAGAAACGCCTCCGGGATGGTCCGACCGCCCCCCTGGTAGGCGATCGTCGCGTCCGTGAATCGGTCGGAGACAACGACTTCGCCCCTCTCGAGGGCCGGCCGAATGGTCCGCGCGACATGCTCTGCCCGCGCGGCCAGGAACAGGAGCAATTCGGCCCCGGGAGCCAGGGGCTCCTCACCGCTATGCAAGATCAGGTCCCGAATCCGCTCCGCCAGGGGCGAGCCGCCCGGCTCCCTCGTTAAGGATACAGGAATTCGGGCTTTAAGGAGAGTGTCTCGAAGTAGAGCGGCCTGGGTGGACTTCCCGGACCCCTCGATCCCCTCCAGGGTGATGAGGAGCCCGGGATTCATCCGATCGTGGGCTAGACGCTCTTTCGGGCAGCCTTCTTGAGGCCGCTCCGCGGCGCCTTGGACCGGCTCCGGCGCTCCACGAGCGCGGGACGGGCCTTGGGCTTCTTCTTGCTGCCGTACTTCTCGATGAACTCCTCGACCATCCGGCGCGCGACGTCGTCCGGATACTGGATCGGCGGAGATTTCTTGAAGTAGGCGGAAGGCTCGATGAGCGCTCCGGATAGTCCGTTGTCGAGGGCCAGCTTCACGCAGCGAACGGCGTCGATGATCACGCCGGCCGAGTTCGGCGAGTCCCACACCTCGAGCTTCAGCTCGCAATTCAGGGGCACGTCGCCGAACGTCCGTCCCTCGAGACGGATGTACGCCCACTTGCGGTCGTCCAGCCACTCGACGTAGTCGCTCGGGCCGATGTGGACGTTCTTCTCCCCGATCTCGTAGTCGAGCATCGAGGTGACCGCGTTCGTCTTGGAGATCTTCTTCGACTCGAGACGCGAGCGCTCGAGCATGTTGAGGAAGTCGGTGTTGCCTCCCACGTTGAGCTGGCTCGTGCGCTCCAGCCGCACGCCGCGCTCGCGGAAGAGGCGGGTCAGCACGCGGTGCACGATCGTGGCGCCGACCTGCGACTTGATGTCGTCCCCGATGACCGGAAGCTTCTTCTGCTCGAACCTCCGCTGCCAGTACTTCTCGCGCGCGATGAAGACCGGGATGGCGTTCACGAAGCCGCAGCCCGCTTCCAGGATCTGCTCCACGTACCACTTCGTGGCCTCTTCGCTGCCGACCGGCAGGTAGTTGATGACCACGTCCGTCTTGGTATCCCGTAAGAGGCGCACGATGTCGGCCGTCGAGCCGGGCGCCTTCTGGATGATCTTCGAGAGGTACTGTCCCAGGCCGTCGTGCGTCATGCCGCGCGCCACGGGCACGCCCTGGCGGGGCACGTCGCAGAACTTGTAGGTGTTGTTGGGCCAGGTGTAGATCGCCTCGGAGAGGTCCTTGCCGACCTTGTTCCGGTCGATGTCGATGGCGGCGCTGAATTCGATGTCGCGGACGTGATACCCGCCCAGGTTCACGTGCATGAGGCCCGGAATGAAGTCCGAGTCCTTGGCGTTCCGGTAGTAGTGAACGCCCTGGACGAACGACGACGCGCAGTTGCCGACGCCGATGATTCCGACGCGAATCTTACCCATACCGTCTTATCCTCCGTGCGGGGTGAAGCTCGAGGCTCGAGGTCAGCGTTACGCGGAGTTCTGTGTCAGCTTCCGGACATGATACACGCGTTGTAATACGGTGACGAGCGTCAAAATGAAGAGCACGCCGAGCACGCCGGGCATGAATCGATGCCCCAGGAGCGCACCCGCTCCGAGCGCGAGGAGACGCTCCGGACGCTCCATGAGACCCACCTTGCACTCCAGGCCCAATCCCTCCGCGCGGGCGCGCGTGTACGAGACCAGGAAGGATAGGATCAGCGTGGCGAGCGCGAGGATTCCGAGCGTCGGGCCGTCCGCGTCGCCCCATTCCGAGCTCCCCTCGAACATGCCCCGCACCCAGACGGTCGAGGTCTGGCTCCGGGTGAAATAGAACGCGGCGAGACCGATGAAGAGCGCGCCTTCGCTCACGCGGTCGAGGGTGGAATCGAGGAAAGCGCCGAACCGGCTGACGATCCCGCGCTCGCGCGCCACGTCGCCGTCGAGCATGTCGCAGAGGCCCGCGAGGAGGATCACGAGGCTCGCCGCGAAGAACGACCCTCGCCCGAGAAGGAGCGCGGCGAGGAGCGAGAGCCCGAGGCCGACGATGGAGAGATGGTCCGGCGAGACCTGGCGCGCCGCGAGAAAGCGTCCGATGGGCTTGAAGTAGGCGCGCCCCTGATCCTTCCAGTTCTGGCTCACCCTTCCTCCTCCTCGTCCCCTGGCGCGCCGCCCACGACGAGCACGAACTCCCCGCGCGGCGGCTCCGCCTCGATCCACTCGAGCAGGGAATGGAGCGTGCCGCGCCGGGTCTCCTCGAACTTCTTCGTGAGCTCCCGCGAGATCGACGCCGGACGCGCGCCGAGGGTGTCCGCCAGATCGCGGAGCGCCTCGCGCAGACGGTGCGGCGACTCGAAGAAGATGAGGGTCCGCGGGTCCCGGCGCAACTCCTCGATGCGCCTCTTCCGGCGCCCCGAGCGGCGCGGCAGGAACCCCTCGAAGGCGAAACGGTCCGTGGGAAGTCCCGAGACTTCCAGCGCGCAGAGCGCGCTCGACGGCCCGGGAACCGGCACGACCGTGACGCCCGCCTCGACCGCGGCCCGCACGAGCGTGAACGCCGGATCGGAGATCCCGGGCGAGCCCGCGTCCGAGACGATCGCGACCGATCTTCCCGCGCGGAGCTTCTCCACCAGCTCCGGCGTGCGGCGTTCCTTGTTGTGGTCGTGGTACGAGACGAGCGTGCCCCGGATGGCGAATCGGCTCAGGAGTCCCTGGGTGTGACGCGTGTCCTCGGCCGCGATCAGATCCACCGAGGACAGGATGCGCTGGGCCCGCGGCGAGAGATCCTCGACGTTCCCGATGGGAGTGCCGACGAGGTAGAGCGTCCCGGGCGACGGTTCGGCGGAAGGGCTCACGAGCGAAGGCTCATCCGGCGAGGACCGAGCGGGCGGCCCCGCGTACGGCCGCGATCGCGCGATCGACGCCCGCGTCGTCCACGTCGAGGTGGGTCACCGCGCGGAAGCGACCGGGTCCGCCCGCCGCCGGCCCGAGTAGGACGCCTTCGAGAGCGGCCGTTCGAAGGAGCTCGTTCCGGCGCTCGACGTCGCCCCCGGTGTCCGCCACGACGATGTTCGTCCGGACCTCGTGACAGAGTCGAAGGCCGGGGATCTCCGAGAACGCCTCGGCGAGGCGTCTCGCGCGGCGGTGATCCTCCACGAGCCGCTCGCGATGATGCTGGATCGCATGGAGCGCCGCGGCCGCGAGGATCCCCGCCTGGCGCATCCCCCCGCCGAACGTCTTGCGCGCGGCCCGCGCTTTCTCGATGAATTCGCGCGGACCCGCGAGGGCCGAGCCCACGGGCGCGCCCAGGCCTTTCGAGTAGCACACCATGACGCTGAGGGCGAACGAAGCGTACCGCTCGAGCGATGTGGCGGTCGCCGCGCTCGCGTTCCAGAGCCGCGCGCCGTCCATGTGGACGGGGACGCCACGCGCCGCGGCACCCCTCGAGACTTCGGCGAGGAAGCTCTCGGGATACACGGCGCCGGACAACCAGTTGTGCGTGTTCTCCACCTCCACGAGACCCATCGCAACGCCGGAGCTCCCGGCGATCCGAAAACCTTCTTCCACGGACGATTCACGCAGCAGTCCGCGGTCGGCGTCCACCGTGACGAACGTGCAGCCCAGGAACTCGGTCACGGCTTTCGCCTCCACCATCCCCACGTGGCTCAGCGGGGCGAGCAGGATTCCCTGACCGGGCCGGGTGTGCACGGCGACCGCGATCTGATTCCCCATGCAACCGCTCGGCACGAACAGCGCGGCTTCCTTTCCGAGCAGGGCGGCGGTCTCCTCCTCGAGTCGCCGGACGGTGGGATCCTCGCCGTAGTTGTCGTCGCCCACCTCGGCCTCGGCCATCGCGCGGCGCATCTCGGGGGTGGGGCGAGTGACCGTGTCGCTTCTCAAATCGACGTAAGTCGTTGTCAGATCATCTCCGGTTTCTTGAATCGTGGGCGGCCCGGTGATAGTCTCAACGGGAGCGGCAAACCGAAACTTTCCGAGGCCGAAGCAGTATAGGGGAGTGACGAGCCGCCCCGAAAGCAAGACCAAGGAGGAGGAATTCGATGTTTTTCCCGTTCTGGGATCCCACGATGCTCTTGCTCGTCCCGGCCATCATCCTGGCCGCCTACGCCCAGGCCAAGGTGCAGTCCACGTACGCCAAATTCAGCGAGGTGCCGTCCGCGAGCAACCGGACGGGGCGAGAGATCGCTCAGGCGATTCTCTCGGCGAACGGACTTCCCGACATCCGGGTCGAGCCGGGCGAGGGGTTCCTCTCGGATCACTACGACCCGATCCAGAAGAAGATCCAGCTCTCGTCCCATAACTACCAGGAGTCTTCGATCGCGGCGATCAGCGTGGCGGCGCACGAATGCGGACACGCCATCCAGCACAAGCTGGGGTACGCGCCTCTCGCCATGCGCACCGCGATCTTCCCGCTCGCCAACATCGGGACGAATCTGGCGTGGGTCTTCATCATCGTGGGCTTCCTCTTCGCGAACCGGTTCTCGGTCTTCGGCGTGGGCCTCCTGGATATCGGAATCTTCCTCTTCACGTTCGGCGTGCTCTTTCAGCTGATCACGCTCCCCGTGGAATTCGACGCCAGCCGGCGCGCGATCGTTCAGCTGAACCAGCTGGGTCTGGTCGCGCCGGACGAGCAGCGGAGCGCCAAGAAGGTCCTCGATGCCGCGGCATTGACCTACGTCGCCGCCGCCGCGGTCGCGGTGCTCCAGCTGGTGCGACTCCTCCTGATCCGCGGCCGGAGATAGGCTCGGCCGAAAAAAATCGGGACGCCTCCGCGAGTCGCGAGGCGTCCCTTTTTCTTTTGGCTGCGTCCGGTCCTCAGACCTGGGCGACGATATCTTTCAATTCCTTCGAGACCTTGAACACGGGCACGCGGCGCGGCGGCACCGGCACCGACTCGCCCGTCCTGGGATTCCGGGCGAGGCGGGACTTCCGATCCTTGACCTTGAACGTCCCGAATCCGCGGATCTCGATGTGCTTGCCGGCGGCCAGGGCCCTGGATACTGCTTCCAGGAACTGGTCCACCGTGTCGGCGACGTCCTTCTTGGTCAGTCCCGTCCGCTCCGCAATCTCGTCGACGATTTCTGCCTTGGTCATCAGCCCCTCCTGAAGAGGTGGTTCTTTCGGCGTTGCCGGCGGGATCATGGATCCCTGTCGCGAAACTTGAGCGAGCGCGTCGCGGAGCGCCTAAGGCGGAGTTGCGATTGAACATAAGCGCCTCGCGGTGCGCGATCAGCGACTATAGGCCGCTCGCGAAAGCTGTCAAGGCTTTTTCCCGCTGAGGGTTCCACGTCCGAAGCCGGATTCCGCACCGCCCCCGGGTGCAGGTCGCCCGCATCCTGAACGGGTGAGCGGGTAATCCCGATGCATGCATGTTGCAAGAAAGTAACCCATTGGCGTACATCCGGATGCCGTCGGAGGCGAAACGCGCCGGATGCCGCCTCGTGGCACGTCCGTTGCGAGTCCTGAATGGATACGGGAGTCGCCTAGCGAAGGTTCCTGATACTGCGTCGCCGGCCTGCCACTACCTTGCGCTAACCGTGCGGCTCCCGTTTCTATTTCCCGCCAGAAGCTATAATCGCGCACTCCCCCATGACACCGCTCGAGCATGTCACCCGGGCCAAGGCCGCCGCGTTCGACCGAATCGACTCGCTCACCGACCCCGTTTCCCTGTCGTCCGTCCTGGGTCCGGTCGCGGGGATCGTGCGCGAGCCCACCCCCGCGGACCCAACGGGTTATTCCAGCTCGCGCCACGAGATCCTCATCGCGGAATACCGCGATGGATCCAGGCTCCGACTGAGACTCAAGCGCACCCACATCGTGGAGGACTGGCTGGCCCGGCTCACCCGGGCCACTCCGCCCGGCCGGGAGGCCGGCCTGCTCGCGGAGCCCTTGCTGGCCGGGGTCTGGGATATCTTCGTCCGCGCGCACCTGGCCTACGCCGTCGAAGGGAGCGAGGTCGCGCTCCTCATGGTGGACCATTCCGACCGGCTGGTCCCCGACGTCCGCGAGCCGATCCCCCGGTCCACCGAGGAAGGCCTCCTGGGCGCGCTCGCGTCGCTCCACGCGAGGTTCTGGGACGCGCCGGTGCTCTCGCTTCCGTGGCTCACGCGGCCCGAGTGCTACGCCGAGATCCTCGACCCGAGCAAGGCGGGTGACGAGGAGGCGCTGCGCGGCGCGCCGCGATCGGTCCGGGACGGTGTCACCCAGGGTTGGCGCGAGGCGCTCCGGCTCCTTCCCGCCGAGGTCGCGTCGCGTCTCACGCTTCCGGCCGAAAACGCATGGCGGGAGTGGGTCGATCTTCCGAAGACGCTCCTCCATGGGGACACGAAGGTGGCGAATTTCGCGTTCCTTCCGGAAGGGCGGGTGGCGGCGTTCGACTGGACCAACATGGGCGCGGCCCCCGCGACGGTGGATCTCGGCTGGTATCTCGCGGTCAACGGCACACGCCTCGCCCGCGGCAAGGACGCTCTGATCGCGCGCTATCGGGAATTCCTGGAGGAGCGCCTGGGGCGCGCGCTCGAGCCCGGGCTCTGGGATCGAATGCTGGACGCCGGGATCTACTGCGGGGCCCGCATGCTCCTCTGGTCGAAGGCCATGGGATTGCGGGAAGACACCGCGTTCCGGCGCGAGGACTGGGCCTGGTGGGTGGAGCGGCTCACGCGCTGGAGCCGGCGGTGACGCTGGAGGACGGCCGGCGCCGCGTCCTTCTCTTCTTCATCGACGGAATCGGTGTCGGGGCCGACGACCCCGGGGAAAACCCGCTCGCCACCGGGCGTTTCCCCACGCTTCGCCTCACGCGCTCCCGCGCGCCCGAAGCCAAAGCCGGGGCTCCCTTTCTCGCGCGCGGGCTCGACGCATCGCTCGGCGTACCCGGCCTGCCCCAGAGCGCCACGGGCCAGACCGCGATCCTGACCGGGAAGAACGCCCCGGCGATCATGGGACATCACCTCTCGGGGTTTCCCGGCCCCACGCTCCGGCGGGTGCTGTTCGAGCATTCCCTCCTGAAGCGAATCCGGGTTCAGGGCCGGAGCGCGACCTTCCTGAACGCCTTCCGTCCGGAGTACTTCGAGATGACGCACGCGCAGCGCCGGCTCTCCGCGACCTCGCTCGCCACGCTGGCGTCGGGCGCGCGATTCCGATCCTGGGAGGATCTCCTGGAGGGGCGCGCGGTCACGCACGACCTCACGCACTGGAAGGTCCGGGAGCGAGGATACGATCTTCCCCTCCGGACCCCGGAAGAGGCGGGCTCGATCATCGCGGCGGAAGCGATGCAGAACGACTTCTCGCTCTTCGAGTACTTCGAGACCGACCGGGCGGGGCACGCGCGCGACCGCGAGCGCGCGATGCGATGCCTCGACGACCTGAACCGCGCGCTCGAGACCGTGCTCGCCGGCGTGGATCTCGGGAAGCTCACGGTGATCGTCGTGAGCGATCACGGGAATCTCGAAGATCTCACGGTGGGGACGCACACGTTGAATCCCGCGATCTTCGCGGCGTGGGGACCGTACCAAGCCGAGGAGCCGGCCGCGGTCTCGCCGCGCCGGCTCACCGACATCGCTCCCTTCACGCTCCGCGCGCTGGGGCTGCAAGACGCGGAGACGGACGACGCTACTTCAGACGCTTGATGATGTGCCAGCCGAAGGGACTCGCCGCCGGATCGTAATCCGCGATTCCGATGTTTCCGGGGCTGATCGCGAAGCCGACGTTCCCGAAGGCCGCGACCATGCCGCTCCGCGCGTACTCGCCCGGCGCGGGGGCGACCCCGTTCCCCGCCATCCCGTAGATGCCCGGAGGGGAATCGTCGGTGAACTTCCGGACGAGCTCGTCGAAGTCCTCGCCCTTCCGCGCGCGATCCAGGATCTCGTAGGCGAGCTTCTTCGCCTCTTCCTTCGTGCGCGTGATCCCCTTCCCTGGAACCGATCCGCTGAACCCGATCAAGATGTGCTGCACCTGCACGTGCTGCGGGAGCACGTCCGGCTTGACCGGCATCGTGCCCGCCTTGACTCCGGAATCCACGCTCTTCGTTCCTTTCTCGGCCGCCACCGCCTTGGACTTGTGCGCGTCGGCCTTCGGTTTGCTCTTCTTCGTCCCCTTCTTCGCGCTCGCGGATTTCTCCGCCTTGGCCGAGGACTCCTTGGACTCGGACTGGGTCGAGGACTTGGCCGAGCCCGTGTCCGCGGGCGCCGCTTCGGTCTGCGTCGTCTCCGCGGAGCCGGAAGCCTTGGCGGCGCTCGAGTCCGGGGCCGCCGCGGCGGGGGCGGTGGAATCGGCCGGCGCGGCCGCGGACCACGCGGTCCGGGCCGGCGTGAGGGCCAGGGCGAGGGCGACGGCCAGAATCGAGTTCCAGGTGGCTCGGGACGACATGAGGGTGACTCCGTGAGGTTAGGGGTGGAAGGCTAGAACAGGAAGACCGCGCTCGCGACGACCGTGGTATAGCCCTTGGCGGAGATGACGGCCGACTGGGTCACGTTGAAGGTGCGGACGATCTCGCCCGAGATCTTGAACACCTGCTCCTTCTCGTCCCAGTTCGCGGTCTCGTCGAACTCCACGCCGAGGGTCGAGGCGAGCATGGAAGCGGCCATGTCCTCGGCGAAATCCCCCGCGAACTCGTCCGTCTGCCCGTAGGCGTGGTGCTCGCTCAAGTATCCGTACGTGCTCTTGTCGGAGGGAATGGCGCAGCCGATCGAAGCCGCGATGAGGCGGCGCGTCTCGCTGGAGGCGAGCCGCGCCATCACGCAGAAGGCGATGCTCCCGGGCGCGATGAGCTTCACGCCCTCGTCCTTGGGGATGATCTTGCACTTCGGGGGAAAGATGCTCGAAACGTGGACCAGGTTGAGCTTCTCGATGCCGGCGTCTTTGAGCGCCAGCTCGAAGGAGCGCAGCTCGTCCCGATGGCTCCCCACCCCCTTCGTGAAGAACACGCGGTTCGGCACCAGGCTGAAACCGCCGGTCCTCCGATCGACTGCGGCCGAGGCGAGGGACTCGGCGATCGCATTCGTGAGGGGAGGATTCGGGTCGGTCGTTCGCTTCATCGTCTTGGGTCTCCTCTCTAGCTTCGTGTCCTACCGGATTCGCGGTCGGTCCGACAAGGAGTCGGATTCCGCCCGAGCGAGTCCGATCGTGACGACGCAGCGACGCGGCTCGAGATTGGCCACGTTCGCGGGCAGAGCGAGCGCGACTTGGCGCTGGATTCTCTCTCGTTCTCCCGTGATGTCAACTGCCACTGTGTACAGCGTGTCGATTCCTTGCACGAGCCGTGCCGGGCCAATCACCCTCACCGACTCGGGCTCGACGCGTGGAGCGGGGTCCAGAACATAGCCTTGCGCCGGGGTCCCCACGATCCTCGCCTTCACGGGAAGGCTCCGGGTGGCTTTGGGCTCGATGGTCAGGTTCACGCTCCGGGGCTCCAGCACCTCCGTGACCGAAACCAGACGGGAGAGCTCGGGCGGAATGGCGCGGCGCGCAATGTCCTCCGCCGTGATCGTGGTCTGGAACGCGCCGGGCTTGGCGGGCGCCAGGTCGAGCGAGAGGAAGGGACGCGTGAGGTTGAGCCGGATCAGGTCCTTCCATTTGCCTCGGACCTTGACCGCGACCCGCGGCGGAAGCTCTCCCACGCTGGTCAGGGAATCCGCCAAACCCACCGCGGCGATCGGGATCAGGACGACCTGCTCTCGCTCCTGATCGGTCACGACGTGGGCGTAGAGGAGGAGCGCCAGGAGGAGCGACGCGATCTTGATACCCAGGTTCTCGAAGAGGATCGCGCGGATTCGGTTCCACATGTGTGCTAGAAGCCCGATGCCTCCGCCGGGCCCAGCTCGATCCAGTACTTCGTGTCCATCGGATCGGCTTCATCCACGGTCCGACCGCTGACCACGGAGAAACGCACGCTCTGGTTCAGAGCGCCGATCGGGAAGTAGATCCATCCCAGCCGGTCCTTGGCGGAGCGCCACGTGAGGGCGAACGTATCGATCTTGATGGGCCCTCCGTTGCCCGCGGTTCCAATGCCTTTGTCCCTCTGCCCCGGGAAGAGCCACAGGAACGGAGAGTGCTCCACGTAGTAGAAATAGCGCAGGGAATCCCTCCCGTCCGTGAAGACTTCGATCGGCATCAAGGCGGCCGATTCCCGGCCGCGGCGAAGGAGCAGGATGTTTCCGGGCTCGAGGCGGAGCCTCAGGTCGTGCACGTCCCCCAGAGCGGTTCGCTCCGAGGCGGGGACTTCCTCCAGCAGTCGGACCAGACGGACCTGAGCTCGGCTCTCGGCGGCCTGCCCGCGAACGCTGTGACCGGCAATCGCCGCGCACGCGACGAGGAGCGAGCCCGCCAAGGCGAGCTTCCAGCTTCTGAATGGTCGTCCGTTCATGAGATCGGGCTGCTGCCTTGGCCGCCCGGCGGGGTGGACTCCCGGACTCAGGGATATCGGAACTTGGAACGCGACCAAATCTTCCCACGCTGTCCGACGGGGGGTCAACGGAAACCGGCCCTGCGAGGAAAGAAATTGACTCGGGTCGGGTCCACGCTGACGCTAAGGCGTGCGCTACGAGCTGCCGATCACGGGACCCATCGACCTCGACCTCACCTTCTCGTGCGGCCAGGCCTTCCGCTGGACGCGGGAGGGTCGGGCGTGGCGCGGGATCGTGGGGCGCGCCGACCTCGAAGTATCCCTCGTCGCGCCCGAGCGACTGTCGGTGCTCGTCCGGGGCCAGGACCCGGGGCCTGAGGCGCTCGTCCGGTACTTCCGCCTGGACCAGGATCCCCGCGACCATCTGGCGCACGCCGAGGAGCTGAGGCACCTGCCCGGAATCCTGCCGCTCTTCGGACTGAGGCTCTTGTGTCAAGACCCCTGGGAGACTCTGGCCTCCTTCATCTCCTCGGCCGCGTCCAACATCCGGAAGATCGGCCGCTGCGTGGAAGGCGTCGCCGACCGTGGGGGCGAGCCGATCCCGGGCTCGCCTCGTAGAACGTTCCCCGACGCGGCCGGCGTGGCCGCGATCGGATCGAAGCGCCTTCGAGCGACGGGACTCGGCTTCCGCGCGCCGTACCTGGCCCACACGGCGCGCATCCTCACCACGAACGGATTCTCCTGGGACGAGCTGCGCGCGGCTCCCTACGATGAGGCGCGCGCGGCGCTGACGGCGCTGCCGGGAGTCGGGCCCAAGATCGCGGACTGCACGCTTCTCTTCGGCCTCGGGCGGCTCGAAGCCTATCCCGTGGATCGCTGGATCCGGCGCGCGACCCTCGAGCTCGCCTCGCGCCGTCGCGCGAAGGACGAGGAGCTCTCCCGGTGGGCGGCGCGATTCGGACCCGGTCGTGGCTACCTCCAACAGATCCTCTTCCACCTGCGGCGAACGCGGGGTCCGCTCCCGCCCCTTCCGGGCGCCGCCCTGCGCGGCAAGAGAATCGCGTGACCGACGTCGCCGGCGCCCTCTTCGCCAAGGCCCCGCTGCCCGGTCACGTGAAGACCCGCCTCGTGCCTCCTCTGACGCTGGAGGACGCCGCCCGGGTCGCCCGCGCGTCCCTCGAGGACACGGTTCGCTTCATCGCCACCAAGGTTCCGGTGCCGTGGACGCTCTTCCTCGACGGCGACGCCGATCCGGCGACCCGCAAGCTCGCCGAGGAGGCGAGTCTCACGATCGCTCCTCAAGAGGGCCCCGAGCTGGGGACGCGGCTCAAGGCCGCCTTCCAGTCGCTGCGCTCCCGGGGGGCGCGGCGCGTGCTCGCCATCGGCTCCGATTCACCCACGCTCGACCCCGAGCGGATCCACGAGGCGTTCGATTCCCTCGCCATGTGCGATCTCACGCTCGGGCCCACGGAGGACGGCGGGTACTACCTCATCGGATCGAGCGGAACCCACGACTTGATCTTCGACGGGATCCCCTGGGGCAGCGCCGCGACCGCGGCGACGACGCTGGACCGGGCGCGCGCGGCGCGTCTCGAGGTGCGTCTGCTGGCTCCGTGGTACGACCTGGACGACGCGGAGTCCCTGCGGCGGGCCTACGAAGCGGCGCCCCGCGCGGGATCGGCGTTGCGGGACGTGCTGGAGGGATTGCGGGAAAAGCTCGAGTTCGTCAGCCGGCCTGCTTCAGCTCCGCGATCTCCTGCCTGACGCTCGACGCGTGCTCTCCCTGAGGATCCAGCTTGAGGTATTGCTCCCACGCCTCGAGCGCGCCGGGACGGTCCCCCAGCTCGCGATTCACGACACCGAGGTTGAGCCAGGCGTTCTTGTGGGTGGGTAGCTCCTTCGTCACGCGGAGGAGCTCCTTCTTGGCGAGGTCGTTCTGCCCGGAGGCGTGATAGGCGATGGCGCGGTCCACGCGCACGTCGGCCAACTTGGGATCGATCTCGAGGGCGCGTGAGTAGTTCTCGATCGCCTTCTCCCACTGTCCGGAATCAAAGTCGAGGTTGCCGAGCCCGATCAGCGCGTCGAGATCCTTGGGATTCTTCGCGAGGGCGGCGCGGAAGCCCTGCACCATCTGCATGACTTGTGGAGGCATCTGCTGCGGTGCGCCCCCCGGCGTCACGCCCTGATCGCCGTCGCCTGCGGCCATGATGTCGGCGGGGCCGGTCGGCATCCCCGCCTCGGAGCGGTGGCCCACGGCGGAGTGGAGCGCGTATCCCACCATGCCGCCCACCGCGAGCCCGACGACCAGAAGGAGCCACGCGATGCCCGGCAAAGGCTCCGCGCGCGCCGGGCTTCGTCCGCGGCTCCGTGCCTGCCCGCGCGCGCCCTTCGCGGGCCGCGGAGGCGGAGGCTCCGCTCGCGAGGCGCCGGCCACAAGGCGGAATCCGCACGCGTCACAAACATCGAATGTGCCGGGAAGCGATTCACCGCAGCGGGGACAGATCACGCGATCGGGGGTCATGCGTGCGGGAAGTGTACCACGAGGCCGCGATCCGTCTTGCCCCTCGCCATCCGTTCGGGTAAACACATTCGATGATCCTCGCGCAGATGTTCGGCCCGAGCGCCACCGTCTGGGACGGCGCTTCCCTCCTTCCCGCCTCCCTCGACCCCAAGCTCAAGAAGGAGACCAGGCGCGGCACGACCGTGCTGGCGGTCGGCGACGAGGTGGAGACCGCGCGCGACGGCGAGGGTGGGCTCTCGATCGTCTCCGTCTCGCCGCGCCGGACGGAGCTCGGACGGTTCGGAGGGGATGGCCGCGACTTCCAGATCATCGCCGCGAACGCCGAGCGCGCGGTCATCGTATCCTCCGCGGCCGAGCCTCCATTCCGTCCCGGGCTCGTGGATCGATGGGCGCTGCTCGCCCATCGGGGCGGACTCTATCCCTTCCTCGTGCTGAACAAGGTCGACCTCGTCACCCAGGAGGAGGCGGAGCGCATGATCGCGGACGCGGCCGTCCCCCTGTCGCACATGACCTCGAGCGCCCTGACAGGCTCGGGAATCGATACGCTGCACGACACGCTCCGTGGAACCACGTCGGTGTTCGTCGGACACTCGGGGGTGGGCAAGTCGTCGATCCTGAGACGCCTCCTACCGGATATCCCGATCGTGACCGGATCGTTGAGCGGTAAATCGGGGAAGGGAAAACACACGACGACGAGTGCCAAGCTCTACCCGCTGCCCGGAGGGGGACACGTCATCGATACGCCCGGCGTGCGCAGCGTGACCCTGGGAGAGACGACCGCCGCCGAGGCGGGCACCCTCTTCCCGGAGATCCGAAACGCGGGGCCGTGCAAGTTCAGCACGTGCACGCACCGGATGGAGCCGGGCTGCGCGGTCCTCGAGGGCGTTCGCGCCGGATCGATTCCCGAGAACGTGTACGCGCGATACCGAAAGCTTCTCCTCGAGGTGGAGGTCGAGTGAACGGCTCCGCGCTGGAATCGAGGCTCGGCGAGCTCATGATCGTCGGGATCCCCGGCACCGACCTCACGCCCGACGTGGACGCGGCGCTTCGCCGGATCCGTCCCTCGGGCGCCATTCTCTTCGCCGCGAATTTCACGGATGCCGATCAGGCGGCCCGGCTCGCGCGCGCGATCCAGGAAACGATCGGGACCCCCGAGCTTCCCGCGCTCGTGAGCGCGGACGAGGAAGGCGGGATGGTCTCCCAGCTCTCCGGCTTCTGGGAGGTGCCGCCCTCCGCCCGGGCTGTCGCATCCTCGGGCGGTGCTCCGCTCGTCAAGGACCTCGCGCACCGGACCGCGCGCCGCTTGCTGGCGCTCGGGATCAACCTCGATTTCGCGCCGGTCCTCGACATCGACTCCAACCCGGCGAACCCCGTGATCGGGATCCGGAGCTTCGGCAGCACCGCGTCACAGGTCACGGCCTGCGGGCGGGCCGCCATCGAGGGTTATCTCGCCGCGGGTGTGATCCCGGTGGTGAAGCACTTTCCCGGGCACGGCGACACCAGCCTGGACTCGCACGTCACGCTCCCGGTGGTGGGCGCCGACGAGAGCCGCATGAATCTCCGGGAGCTTCGCCCGTTCGAAGCGGCGGTGAACTGGGGGGTGCCGGTCGTGATGACCGCGCACGTGCACGTGCCCGCCCTCGAGCCGGATCCCTCGCGCCCCGGAACGATCTCGAGCCGCGTGGTGACCGATCTCCTGCGCGGGAGGCTGAAGTTCATGGGCGTGGTGATCACGGACGCCCTCGAGATGGCGGGCGTCACCTCCATCGCGCCGCACGGCGAGATCGCGGTCCGCGCGATCGAGGCGGGATGCGACCTGCTGCTCTATTCCAAGCTCTCGCCGGGACCCGACGAGGCGCTGACAGCCCTCGGCGAGGCACTGCGCTCGGGAAGGCTGACCGAAGGGCGAGTCCAGATGTCGCTGGACCGGATTCGCGGATTGCGCGCGGCGAGCGCGGCGCGCCCACGACCGTGGACGGACGCCCTGGAGCGCGAGGCACGGCAGCTCATCCCGCCCGAGGAGCTGGAGCGGATCTCCGAGGGTGCGATCCGGATGCTGAAGCAGGGCGCGGGAGGCATTCCGCTCAAGAATCCCGTCGATGTCCTCGAGGTGAATCCGCCGTCATCGCGGGCCGCCATGACGGACCTGCTGCGGGCGCACGGGATGAACGCGCGCACCGTGAGCGCGGATCCGGCTTCGTGGCCCGTGCGGCTCGAGGGGACGGCGCTCCTCACGCTCGCGGCGCGCGCCACGCTCTCCGCCGAGGACGAGGCCACCGCGCGCGCCTGGCTCCGGCGTTTCCCGGAGACGGTCACGGTCGCGTCGCTGAATCCGAACGTCACGGAGGGATGGCAGGAGGTCCGCACCCTCATCGCCACCTTCGACAACATGCCGGCGAGCCGGCGCGCGCTCGCGAAGCGCCTCTCGGGATACACGGAGCCGAAGCCGAAGCGGCCGACGCCGGCCTAGCGGGCAGCGGGGGGCTGTGTCATGTGGGTATGCGCGCCTCCTCCAGGGCCCGCAGGCATCGCGCCATATCGAGATAGTTCTCGAGGATGTGGCTCGCGCCTTCCATTTCGAGCGCGCGTGAGGTTGGTTCTCCGGCCACCCCGACGAACGGAAGCCCTGACCTCGCCGCCGCACGAACGTCCCAGATTCCGTCGCCCACCGAGACGACCCGATCGAACGATGTCACGCCGTATCGCTTCCGTGCGCGCTCGATGGCGGCGCGAAGGATCGCCTCGCGGGAAGGACCGTCTTCGGCGAACGCCGACGGCAGGTCCGCGATCGGGAGGCCGGAGCGCTGGATCTTGAATGCCGCGGAGCACCGCCAGGACCCCGTCGCCAGCGCGACCCCCCACCCGTCGGACAGGAGTCTCTTCACGAACGCGCCGGCGCCGGGCACCTCGGCGAACTCCGCTCCATTCACGGCACATCGAGCCTCGAAGAGCTGGATCAGGCGATCCCGGATGTTCCCGCGCTCTTCGTCATCGGGGGAACGGCCGAATCGCTCCCGGAAGATCTCGTCGACGATCCCGGTGTCGGTGGCGTGCTCGTAGGTGGACCAGTCGGTTCTCGGATCCCGAACGCCCGCGACCTCGAGGAGCGCCCGCTCGTAGCACTCGCTGTCGACGCGGCTCGTACGGGTGAGCGTGCCGTCCAGATCGAACACCACGAGCTTCATCGAGCTACCTCCGCCGCAATGAAAACGGGCGGCACCGTGAGGCACCGCCCGTGCATGTTGCTATCGTATGGCTACGCGATCAGCTCTTCTTCGGAGCCGGGGTCTCGTTCTCCGCCGCCATGAGCTTCATCAGCTCCGCGCGCGCCTTGCCGCCCTGGGCCCGGGCCTGACAGGTGAAGCCCGCGTCCTTGATCGCCTTGGCGATGGCCTTCTGGTTCATGCTCTTCTCGCCCGCGACGTACGCCATCTTGCTGTGGAGATCGACCTTCGCGCACTGCACGCCCTTCTGGGCCATCGCCGCGCTCTGGATCTTCTCGACGCACGCGCCGCAGTGGGCGTCCTTGACCGCGTAGCTGAACACCGCCGTGTTCGCGTCGAACTTGCACTGCTGGCCGGCCGCCATGGAAGCGCCCTTGACGCCGCTGCAGTGACCTCCCGTCGAGGCTTCCTTCGCCGCGCCTTCACTCTTACCCGAACACGAGCTGCCGCCGGCCCAGGCCGAGGTCGCGAGACACAGGGCGCCGAGGATGGCGGGTACCACTAACGCGCTACGCTTCATGAGGTATCTCCTTCTCACCGGACAGAGTGGGTGCATGAACGCTGAGTCAGGACTTCGGAGCCGTGTGGATTGTACACCTCCGCAATGGGCCCTCTCCAACTAATTGGTCGCGGCGGTCCGGGGGTGATTCCTCATGTACTGGGCCACCCCGTCCGCAAGCCGTTCGGCCATCTTGTTCTGGAACTGCGAGTCTTTGAGCATGGCCGCCTCGCGAGGATTGGTGATGAACGCGGTCTCCACCAGGACCGAGGGGATGTCCGGTGCCTTCAGCACCACGAACCCCGCCTGCTTCACCCCCCGCCCCGTGCTCAGGCGGTCCTCGCCGCGAAGCGCGTCGAGCATGTTCTCGGCCAGCTCGCTGCTCCGGCGCAGGGTGTCGTTCTGGCGCAGGTCGAACAGGATCCCGACCAGGTCGTCGGCCCCCGGCGCGGGACCGCCGCCGATCAGGTCGGCCGCGTTTTCCGATTCGGCCAGCGAGCGCGAAGCCTCGTCCGACGCGCCGGTCAAGGACAGGAAATAGACCTCGGTCCCGGTGGCGTCCCGGTTCCGGCTCGCGTTGCAGTGGAGGCTGATCATCACGTCGGCCTGGTATTTCCGCGCGATCTCCATGCGCTTCCGCAGGGGAACGAAGTAGTCCCCCGAGCGGGTGAGCACGGCGCTCACGCCGGGGATCTGCTCCAGCTCCGCCTTCAGCTTCTTCGCGATGGCCAGCACGATGTCCGCCTCGGGGAGGCGGCGGTAGCCCAAGGCGCCCGTGTCGTCCCCTCCGTGCCCCGGATCGATGGCGACGATGAGCCGCTTCGATTTCTTGGCCTCGGTCACCTGCTGCTGGAGGTTCGCCTCGGCCTGGGGATTGGGAGGCGCCGGGACGTCGATCACGATCCGGTCCGGAACCCCGTCCGCCGACGCCAGCACGAACGCGAGCGGGGTCGTGGCCTGCTTGAGGCCGACCCGCACCACCACGCCTGAATCCGAGACGGCCGGGAAGATGTCCGCGACCAGACTGTCCCCCACGAACTCGGACGTGACCGCGAGCGACTTCACCATCCGCGGCATGAAGACCTCGTAGGTCGTCGGTCCCGTCAGGCGGAAGCGGGGCTCCACGGGGGGCGCACCGGTGAGGTCGAAGACGAGCCGCGTGTGGTCGGGCGCCGTCCAGAAGCGAATGCGGACGAGCTGTGGCGCGGGCTTCGGGGCGCGCGGAGGCGTGCGGGCCGGCGGATTCGCCGCGCCCAGCAGGGCGCAGGCACCCAGAGCCAAAATGGAGAGGCCCGTCCAGCGCCCCCGTCTTCGGGGGGTGAGGCCGGGCCTCGAAATCGCTTTCGAAACAAGCGGTCTCAGGTCGCGATCATCCTTCCGGGTCCACGGCGAGGAATTGAGTCGAATCGCCGCGCTTCACGAGCAAGACGATCGGTTTGTGCGGATTCTTGCTCTTCGCACGATCGATGGCCGCGTTGTAATCGTAAACGTCTTTCACCTTCGTGTCGTTCACTTCCTTGATGATGTCGCCCCGCTGGAGGCCCGCGTCGTCCGCGGGACTGCCCTGGCCGACGTCGGTGACGACCACGCCGCTCTTCTCCTTGACGTTGTTCTCCTTCGCGAAGTCGCCGCTCACCCCTTCCACGGAGAGCCCGAGCAGCTCGGTCTGCGGGACGTTCCTCTGGCCGATGGTCTTCTCGTCGGGACGCTCGCCCATCCGGACCCAGATATCCTGGGGCTGCCCGTTGCGGAGCACGTGCACCCGGACCCGCTTGTGGACCGGCGTGTCCGCCACCAGGAGACGGAAGTTCTGGACGTCCGAGACCTTCCTGCCGTCGAACTCGGTGATCACGTCCTTCACGTGGAAGCCGGCGCTGTCGGCCGGGGTGCTGGGATTGACGCTGCCCACGAGGACGCCGGAGACGTTCCTCAGGCCCCACGAGTCGGCCAGCTCGGGCGTCAGCTCCTGGGGCGCGATGCCCAGCCAGCCGCGCGTCACGCGGCCGTGCGCGATGAGCTGTCCCGAGATGTGCTTGGCCATGTTGATCGGAATCGCGAACCCGATCCCCTCGCCCGAGGGGTTGATCGCGGTGTTGATCCCGATCGCCTCGCCGTGAATGTTGAGGAGCGGACCGCCGCTATTTCCAAAGTTGATCGAGGCGTCCGTCTGGATGAAGTCCTGATACGCGGGGGCGCCGCCGACGATCGACAGATTCGTCCGGCCCTTCCCGCTGATGACGCCGACGGTCAGCGTGCCCGAGAGCTCGCCCAGGGCGTTCCCGATCGCGACCGCCCAATCGCCGATCCGGACGTCGTCGGAGTCGCCGAGGGGCACGACCGGAAGATCGCCGTCCGCGTCGATCTTGATAACCGCCACGTCGGTGCTGGGATCGGTGCCCACGACGCGCGCCTTGTACTTGCGCTTGTCGTTCAGGATGACCGTGATATTCGAGGCGTCACGGATCACGTGGTTGTTCGTGAGAATCCGCCCGTCCTTGTCGAAGATGAACCCCGAGCCGCTGCTCGGCACCCGCTGGCGGGGCGACCGAGGCTGGCCCTGCTGGGGCTGGCCCTGCTGGGGCTGGTCCGGGAAGAGGCGCTTGAAGAAGTCCCCGTAGGGACCCTCGAAGTTGAATTGCGGCGAGCCGTCCCCCTCCACGTCACGCTTCGTCTCGATCGTCACGACGGCGGGCAGGGTCTTGTCCGCGATCACCGTAAAGGGGCTGTCGAGCGAGTTCACCGCCGGGATCCCGCCTTCCCGCGCCTGGCTCGTGGGCGAGAGGCTCAGGTTCCCCGAGAGGATGAACCCGACAACGATACCGAGCAGCAAGATCCCGCCCGCGAGCATGAGCACTTTCGCGGCGCGGATGGTCTCTCTTGATTCCATTCCTCCTACCTCCGTCTCGACGTGCGTCCGACTGGACGCGGGGGGTCTTTCTACTGCGTTCGAGCTTCGTCCGACATCCTGGTGCGGATGGACCGGAGCTCCTGTTCCTTGGCGGCGATCAGTCCTTCGATCGATTGAACGAGGCCTTTGAGGCGCAGGGTTT
>Ga0075423_10000059_pt1 | contig 59508 bp, 46 predicted proteins | sample SoiMethybrSBSTD2_FD_80114 | JGI IMG/M metagenome (GOLD analysis project Ga0075423, IMG submission 80114) | Bulk soil microbial communities from a Populus tree surrounding site in Tennessee, USA - Soil MetaG P. TD hybrid SBSTD2 | ecosystem: Environmental > Terrestrial > Soil > Tree plantation... | reverse complement strand
GCTCTTATGGATGGCGAAGGTCATGGATCAATATCTGCCGAGCACAGCAGCCATTTCTCTGGACGGCCGTGTCCTATTGTTTACTCTCTTCGCCTGTGGCGTGACGGCGGTTCTCTCCGGGCTCTTGCCGGGGCTTCAGCTCGCCAGGGAGCGCAGTTTGGATCTGCGCGAGACCGGTGCAGCGGCCAGCGGACGTGCGATGCAGCGCCTGCGCGGGTTGCTGGTATGCGCTGAGATCGCCCTGTCACTCATGTTGCTGACGGCTGCCGTTTTGCTGACACAAACCATGTTGAAGTTGCAGGAGCAGAAAGCGGGCATGGCAACAGATCAGGTCCTGACCTTCAAGACCGCCGTATCGGCAGCTGCCTATCAGGGCAGAAATGTTGCAACGGCTTTGCTTCAACCGTTTCTGGAGCGGTTGCGCACGCTTCCTGGAGTGAAATCGGCCGGGATGATCAACTTGCTGCCACTGGAGAGTTGGGGCTTCAACGGAACCTTCACGCTGCCGAGGCATGCCACTCCCAAAAACCCGAACGATTGGTCCACAGAATTCCGAGTCGTCAGTCCCGGTTATTACCCGAGTCTTGGCATTACCATGTGGCGCGGTCGCGATTTTTCGGAGAAGGACGTCCTGGGAACTCAGCAGGTCACCATCATCAACGACCAATTTGCCAAGCGCTATTTCGGCAGAGAAAACCCGATTGGCCAACAAATCCAGATCGATAATCCCGGCCCCGTTTACACCGTTATGGGTGTGTACAGTTCGAACCGCCAGGCAGGCGTTGCCGCCCCAATTGATCCCGAAATGGATCTTTCCTACTTGCAGATCGACCCAAACTCAACATGGTATACGTTCAGTCTCGTCATGCCCATCGCCTTTGTTGTCCGGACTGGTGTTTCTCCTGAAACGCTCACTAGCGCCGTCCAGAATGCCTTGCACGAACTCGACCCTACACAGCCCATTTATGAGGTCCAGACAATGGAAGAGGTGCGGACGCATTCTCTCAGCGGACAGAGGTTTGCGCTCTGGCTCATCCTGACGTTTGCCGGGTTAGCATTGGTTCTTGCCTTCGTCGGCGTGAATGGCGTGATGAGCTATTTTGTCGCCCAGCGCACGCAAGAGATTGGGGTGCGCATGGCGCTCGGCGCGTCGCGGCTTGACATTCTGCACCTGGTTTTGCGCCGTGCCGTGGCCCTCACGATCATCGGCACCATCTGCGGTCTAATGGGAGCCCTGGCCGCTGGAAGCTTGATCCGTTCCATGCTCTTCGGCGTGAGCGCGACCGACCCGATCGCGTTAGGTGTTGCCGCACTGTTACTAGCTGGAATGGCGCTTTGGGCAGCGTATTTACCCGCCCTCAGGGCGGCTAAGGTCGATCCCCTGGTGGCCCTCCGGTATGAATGAGGAATCTGGCCTCGCAGGGTGACAGTGGTCACCCTCCCAGGTCTTCACCTGCACCTCCATGAAAAGCCACATGAAGTAACGGTAGCTCCAATTCCGGCGGCTTTGAGCAGATCACGAGATCAAGCCTGCGGCTTTGCCGATGGTCTTATGACTTCCGTCACGTTCTTGCAAACATACCACTAAAGAACGCCACAGCTGCTTGGAGGGCAGTTCACAACGACGACGGGTAACCTCCAAAGTACTGCTACTCCGGCAGCGCTTCCTGCTTTGGCTCGGGCAGCCAAAAACTGGCTAGGAAGCCGATGCCATAGACAAGTAGAGCTACAGCAGCGCAGGCGTAGGCCAGCTTTGAGGAAGGACTGTTTCCTGGCATCACATTCGCCAGTTGCGTGGTCAGGAGGGCTGCGGACGTGCCGATCATACGCCCGCCAATGTTGGCGGCAAAACTTTCGCCTGTCCCGCGCAGGTGGGTGGGGTAGACTCGCGGCAGGTAATTTCCCCAAAAGCTGAATTGAGCCACCGTTAGCAGGCCCGTCACGAAGATACCCCACTTCAAAAGTTCCAGATGCTGGTGGGCCGAAAACAGAAACACCAAAGGAATTAAGATGAGACCAGGCACTTGAAAGAGGCGCAACAGGCTGCGCCGGCCGGCGATTCGAATGACGAGCAAGGCCAGCACAACCCGCCCGACCAGGCCGCCCGTCTCTTGATAAAACTGAACCGTGCTGATGGTCTGCTCCTGGATAGGCTTTGCCAGCCCTCTTACCTCTTCAAGGCCTGGAACGATGCGAGGAGTGTGTTGAATGGCTCCATAGGCGGCACCGTAGCCACAAGCAACGATCAACGCCGTCACCAGCGTCGTCTGCCGCAGTGCCGGCTGAAATAGCTCGGCGAAACCAGGCCGCTTCAGCGTTCCTCGCAATTTCTTTTCTTGCCAAATAGGGGACTCGGGGAGGAAAGGTCGGATGATGATGAGAGGAATGGCGGGTATCAAGCCCGAGATCAGCGTATAGCGCCAAGCCTCGTGCCCCTCTCGAATGGCCGGGAGAGAGTGACCATAGGTGACGGCCAGGTAATAGGCTGCGGTGGCCATAATGCCGCCCAGAGAGGAAAATGCCTGGGTGTACCCCAATACCTTCTCACGCTGCTTCGGATCAGGAAACAGCTCGGCCAGCCAAGCCACAGCCGCCACAAACTCAACGCAAACTCCAATGAAGGTGGTGCAGCGGAGCACCAACAGCCAGGTCATGGATGTGGTGTAGCCTGATCCAAGGGTGGAGAGGGCATAGAGCAGGATGCTCCACACCAAGATCCGTCGCCTGCCGAGGAGGTCGGTAAGATATCCGCCCAACATTCCGAAAATTCCACCGGCGATAGCTGGGATATAAAACAGCATCCCCACCCAGGAATTAAACTCCGCAGAACCCGGCTTCACTTGAGCCAACTCGAGCAGAGCGGGCCGAATGATTAACGGTAGCATCAGAAGAACATAGGAGTCGAAGGCGAAGCCGAGGCAGGCCACGCCGCAGATCACCCATTGCACCGGAGTGAGGCGAGCCTGAGCTCCTGCTGCTGGAAGGCCGGTCATATTCATCCCTTTCGCATTACATCATGACGCGAGGTTGAAACGGGCGAGGTAATATCCCACAGAGTTCCGGCAATTGCAATAGGTTTGCCCGGCTGCTAGAATGCTTAAATATGAGTGTCGAATCATCCGAAATCGTCCAACGACAACAGGACGAGGAGACCACTGCCGGCAACTATTTCGTTTCCAACTATCCTCCCTACTCATTCTGGCGGGCCGAGCTTGCTGGAGAAGCGCTGGCTGCGCTGGAGCGATCCCCTCTTCCGGACACGCCCCTCGGCATTTATCTTCATATCCCCTTTTGTCGCAGGCGCTGTCACTTTTGCTACTTCAAAGTCTATACGGACAAGGATGCGGCTGAAATCGAGGCCTATCTTGAGGCGGCGAATCAGGAACTCCGCCTCTATCGCGAGAAACCTTTCATCTGGAATCGGAAACCCAAGTTCATTTACTTCGGTGGCGGTACGCCCTCCTACATCTCTTCGCGCCAGCTTTCTTCGCTGACAACCACAATGAAGGAGCTCCTACCTTGGGACGAAGCAGAGGAGATCACTTTCGAATGCGAGCCTGGGACCTTGACCGAAAGCAAGCTGAAGCTGATCAAAGACGTGGGTGTCACTCGACTGAGTCTGGGCATCGAGAATTTTGATGATCATCTTTTGGAGATCAATGGACGAGCACACAAGTCAAAGGAAATCTTTAAGGCGTACGACTTTGCTACGTCTCTGGGTTTTCCGCAGGTCAACATTGATCTGATCGCCGGCATGGTCGGGGAGACCGAGGAGAACTGGCGCTCCTGTGTGGAAAAGACAATCGCCCTGGCTCCTGACAGTGTCACGATCTACCAGATGGAGATTCCTTACAATACGACTGTGTTTCAAGAGATGAAAGCACGGGGAGAGACGGTTGCTCCCGTGGCCGGTTGGAAAACGAAACGGGAATGGGTGCGTGCGGCCTTCGCAGAACTAGAGAGAGCGGGTTATACAGTGGGCAGTGCTTACACAGCCGTCAAGGACCCGGCTCGGACCCGCTTTCTCTATAGGGATCTTCTCTGGAAAGGAGCAGACCTGGTCGGACTGGGTGTCGCCTCCTTTTCACACGTGGGAGGCACGCACTTTCAGAATGAACACGAATTTCTCCCCTATCTCTCCAGAATTCGGGAAGGCCATCTGCCTATCTGCCGGGCATTGACGCCCACGCGTGAAGAGCGCATGATTCGCGAGTTCATCCTTCAGATGAAGCTGGGAGAGGTCAACGCCGCCTATTTCGAAAACAAGTTTTCCACTGATCTTCGACAGCGATTTGCTCAACCTTTACACCTGATGCAGGAGCGGAGCTTGCTAGCGATCGACGGCAACTGGCTGCGCTTGACTCGCGATGGACTCCTGCAGGTCGATCGGCTGCTGCACGAATTCTTCCTGCCGCAACATCGTAACGCCCGCTATGCGTGAGGTCGCCACAGTGACGGTGTCTGGCTGCGATCTTGAGAACTGATCCTATGCTCATGGCCTTACGGCTCTGGTCAAATGCGTTCAGTCCTTCAGCCACCGTGGGAAAGGGTAAGTAGCTCGAGTGACAGGTTATTTCGGAAGAGAAGAGGAGGTAGACCTTCTTTATCCGCTGAACGAGTTTTACGAGACTGGTTTACCTTTGCCAACCGTTGAACGGATCGAGGGCAAACAGGTACCGGAACCCTACCGGAGTCTCCTTGTTCATCGTTACGACATGACTCCAACCTTGGAGAGGTTTCACCGGCAGCCCATCCATCTTCAGATTCTGCAGCGTCACCATCAGGGGGACGTATTTTCGAGGCAAGTACTTTTGTTGAACCATGGCGAGAAGCCTGTGGAGTTTGGAGCCATCAAGATTTATCTTGACCAGTTTCCGCCACGTGCTCGAGAACTCATTCTGGAGTGCCGGCGACCTCTGGGCAGCATCCTTTCCACAGAGCACATCTTGCATACGAGTCATCCTAGGGCTTACGTACGAGTAACGTCAGACGCAACCATTGGCGCGGCCCTGCGCATAGGAGAGTCCATCCCACTCTACGGCAGGAGGAACGCACTGGTCAGCTCGTCCTGGAAAACTTTGGCTGAAATCCTTGAAATCTTGCCGCCTTCGGGCGACCCCGACGTTCGATAGACTCAATGGCGTACCAATATAAGCTCGTGCGGCATGTCGAATTTGCAGAAACAGACATGGCCGGGATCATGCACTTCGCAAGCTTCTTCCGTTTCATGGAAGCGGCCGAGAGTGGCTTCTTCCGTTCACTGGGTCTCTCCATCTGGCCTGGCGGCTCCCAGGAGCGCGTCGGTTGGCCGCGAGTTCATGCCGATTGCGACTTCAGGCACCCTTTGAAATTTGAAGACGTGGTGGAGGTTCATCTTCTCGTCCGCGAAAAACGTCCAAAAGCCATAGCCTATACCTTCATTTTCCGCAAGCTCAGCGAACAGCCTGTCAAAGAAGTTGCGCGAGGGAACATCGTGGTTGCCTGCGTCACACGGGATCCATCCAGCGGAAAGATGAAGGCGGTCTCCATTCCCGACACTATCGCCGACAAAATCGAGGTCGCTCCGAAAGAACTGCTGGAATGACCCTCTCTACTTTTCCAGACCGCGACAGCATCCGAACTGACCAGCTCAGTAAGCTGCTTACGCTTCTGGCAACGGTGCTGGACAGTAATTCCTTTTACTCTGCAAAGCTTCGATCGGCTCAACTCGTATCAGCCATTTCAACTCTCGAACAGTTCATCAGTCGCGTGCCCTTCACTCGCAAGGAGGATTTGGTTGGGGACCAGCGCCTCCATCCACCTTATGGCACGAACCTGACGTACCCGTTGGATCGATACAGCCGGTTCAGTCAAACAAGTGGGACCACGGGCCAACCCTTGCGCTGGCTGGACACTACCGAGAGCTGGGACTGGATGGTCGGCAACTGGGTGCGAGTCTTCGAGGCAGCGCAGGTCTCCGGGCAGGATTGTGTCTTTTTCGCTTTTTCTTTCGCACCCTTCCTGGGGTTCTGGACGGCCTTCGAAGCAGCCACGCGCATAGGCTGCCTGTCGATCCCAGGTGGCGGACTGAGCAGCAGCGCCCGTCTGCGCATCATGCTTGAGAACGGCGCCACCGTTTTGTGTTGTACGCCAACCTACGCGATTCGCTTGGCGGAGGTGGCTGCGGAAGAGAAGCTGGATCTTTCTCAGCTCAGATTGAAAGCCATCATCGTGGCAGGAGAGCCTGGCGGTAGCTTGCCGGCCATGCGAACTCGTATCGAACATCTGTGGAACGGAGCTCGAGTAAGGGACCACCACGGCATGACCGAGACCGGACCTGTTACCTATGCCTGCCCGAAGCAAGACGACGTGCTCCATGTGATCGAGTCCGCCTTCTTCTGTGAGGTTATCAACTCTGAGACGGGCCAAGAGGTCAACAGCGGGGAAACAGGCGAGTTGGTGCTGACCAATCTTGGCCGACTGGGCTCCCCCTTGCTACGTTATCGCACAGGCGATCTCGTTCAGACTGTCAAAGGCCGGCCATGCATGTGCGGGAGCTACGAGACAGCTTTGCAAGGAGGTATCCGAGGGCGCGTGGACGATGTCATAGTGATTCGGGGAGTGAACCTTTATCCGAGCGCCGTGGAAGAAATTGTGCGATCCAACCGCCACGTGGTGGAGTATCAGGTTGAGGTGGAGGCCGGAACCGCACTTTCGGCGCTCCGGTTGAGAATCGAGGTCTCTCCTGAATGTGGCGATGGAGCGAGTTTGGCGAAGCGTCTAGAATCCTCCTTGCGCAACGCCTTCGCTTTGCGCATCCCCGTCACCGTAGTCCCTGGCGGAACGCTGCCACGCTCTGAAATGAAATCCAAGCATTGGGTGCGCGTGTGAACAGGCTCGTTAGTGTGGCCTCGTGTTTTTAGCGCGGAAGTAGCACAGACTGTATTCGGCGGCCGAGGAAACAGACTGACGTCTGAACGCTGCGGCGGCAATCGATGGGTACACGCGGATCACGGGCAGCGTTTTTTCTTGACTGGCAGACATCCGTCGGGCTAACTGATGCCTGTTGGTCCTCGCCGCCAGCTCGTTTTCATGTCAAATTCTGAGCTTTCTTACCGATTCCTGTTTCAAATCGCTTTTATTCTCGCCGTCTGCCGTCTGGTCGGCCTGATGACCAGGAAGCTGCATCAACCCCAGGTTGTGGCTGAAATGTTTGCCGGAGTTTTGATGGGACCCTCTCTCTTGGGCTTGTTCCTGCCTGAACTGCAGGCCTATCTCTTTCCCAAGGCTTCGATGACGGTTCTTTACGCGGTGTCGCAATTGGGGCTCGTTCTTTATATGTTTCTGGTTGGAGTCGAATTTCAAACCGAGTTGATTCTTTGCCGCCTACCCAGTGTTGTTTCAGTTTCTCTGGCGGGCATTTTAACCCCATTTTCGCTGGGTGCCCTCTTGGCTATCTTTCCCATCAACAACACGGATTTCTTCTCTTCGGACGTTCAGCCTTGGCAAAGGATGTTGTTTCTCGGGGCCGCTATGTCAATCACGGCCTTTCCTATGCTGGCCCGAATCATTCAGGAACGAGGCATTGCGGGAACTCCGCTGGGGACACTCACGTTGGCGGCCGGTTGTATCGATGACGCAGCGGCCTGGTGCATTCTCGCAGTCGTACTCGCGAGCTTCAGCAGGAGTCCCGGCATCGCAATCTCTGCAGTCGCCGGTGGCTTCTTCTATGCTCTCACAACTCTGACCGCGGGCAGAAGGCTGCTGAGCCCTCTGGGAACCTTGGCTGAACGGAACGGTGGTATCGATGGCGGATTGCTTGCGGTCATGCTGATGACTCTAATGGTGTGTGCCTGGTTTACTGATGCCATCGGAATTCATGCGGTGTTTGGAGCTTTCATCTTGGGTGTTGCCACGCCTCGTGGTATCTTTGCCCGGGATCTGCAGCGTCATCTGACGCCTTTGACGGCCAATCTTCTCTTGCCCCTGTTTTTTGTCTATTCCGGGCTCAACACTCGCATTGGACTCGTCAACTCTTTTTCGCTTTGGATGATCGCGCTGGCGGTCCTGTTTGCAGCTTGTTTTGGCAAAGGCATTGCATGCTGGCTGGTAGCCCGCTGGAACGGAGAAACCCAAAAGGACTCTCTTGCCATTGGCGCGCTGATGAACTCACGTGGCCTCATGGAGCTGATCCTGCTAAACATCGGTTTGGAACGTCACATCATCTCGCCGACCCTGTTTACAATCCTGGTCTTCATGGCCGTAGCGACCACATTGATGGCGTCTCCTCTGTTTGAGTGGGTCTACCGAAAGGAGCGAGTACCCCTGCCCGCCCCACGGGCCTCGGCATCTGATGGGATTGGGTGAGAGGCGCTCAAGCATGAAACTTAATGCTCGGTGGTTGAGCTTTGAATATTGGAGGTGATTCCTTGTCTTTACTGAACTATTCGCTTCGAATTCAACCCGATTGTTTCTGGACCGGGATCCGCCGCAGTGGAGTCACTCAAACAATGTCCCTGGTGTTCTCGTGGATCCTCATCCTGGGCCCGAGCAGCACCATATCGACTTCAGCAGACTGGTCACAGTTTCGAGGCCCGAACGGCTCAGGTCTATCAAATGAGAAAGGACTTCCGACGGAGTTCGGACCAACGCAGAACGTTATTTGGAAAACAGCTTTGCCTCCTGGCCACTCCTCTCCTGTTCTTACGAATCAGCGAATCTTCCTAACTGCGTTCGAGGGAGAGAAGATTTACGTCATTTGTCTTGACCGATCTAACGGCAAGGTACTATGGCGACACGAAGTCCCGCGAAGTCGAACTGAAGCGCTGCACAAAGCCAATAGCCCCGCCTCGCCCAGCCCGGTCACAGACGGCACGAATGTTTACGCCTTCTTCACCGACTTTGGCTTGATTTCTCTTGGGCCTGAGGGCCAGCTGCGCTGGAGGCTGCCTTTGGGACCCTTCAACAACCCTTTCGGGTTGGGCTCTTCGCCGATCGTGGCTCAAAACAAGGTTTTGATGGTCTGTGACCAGGAGAGTGGCTCTTTCTTTATTGCGGTCGACAAAGACAGCGGGCAGGTCAAATGGAGAGTTGAGCGGCCTGAGTATACTCGCGGTTTCGCCACTCCCATTCTGTACAAGCCAAAGATGGGAGAGTTGCAGGTACTGGTCTCGGGCTCGTTGCAGCTCACTGCCTACTCGGTTGAGACCGGCAAGGAAATCTGGTGGCTGCGCGGCATTACCTGGCAGGTGAAATCGACTCCTGTCATGGGCGCTGACACCCTTTTTGTTCACGGATGGGCCGGAGGAGCGGATGAAGGACAACAGGAAGAGATCGAGCCTTTCGAAGAAGCGCTGAAAAAGATGGATGCGAACCATGATGGAAAACTCTCCAAAGAAGAGATCAAGAATGAAGCGTTGACAAAAGATTGGGATGCGATGGACCTCGACCGCGACGGTGTGGTTGGAGAACGGGATTGGCGTTTCTATCGCGCTCGACGTGCGGCACAAAATGCCGTGCTGGCCTTTCGCTTGGGCGGAGAGGGCGACATGACGGAGAAGAGTTTCCTGTGGCGCTACCAGAAATCGCTGCCCAATGTCCCCTCTCCCTTGCTCTACAAAGATGTCCTCTATCTGATGAAGGAAGGCGGAGTGCTGACGGCGTTGGAGGCCTCTTCAGGAAAAGTTCTGAAGCAAGCCAGACTTCAAGGAGCGCTCGGGGATTACTTCGCTTCGCCAGTCGTCGCGGACGACAAGATTTTTACAATCAGCCACGAGGGCAAGGTTACGGTCTTGAAACCAGGACCAGACTGGGAAGCATTGGCAACCAATGATCTGAACGACGAATGCAACGCCACTCCGGCGTTTGCCGATGGCAAGCTCTACGTTCGGACACGCGGCACTCTGTATTGCTTTGGTAAGCAGAACTGAATACGTCGCGACGTGTGGGTGCTCCTTTCGATCTGTCAAACTCCAGTAAACGGCACACTCATTAACCATCACCAACGAAGGAGAAAAATCATGGTTTGGGTCATGTTTGTCGCGGGCGCAGTTCTCTCTTGGGGCATGTACGGGCCAGCGCTGCATAAGGGACAGATGCAACTGGGAAGTCCGCTGAAAGCCCTTCTCTGTGTGGGCCTTGCCTACTTCTTGATCGGCGTTCTGGTTCCTGTAATTTCACTCTCCTTCCAGGGTGGCCTGGGTGGCTTTACGATGGGTGGATCCATTTCGGCAACACTCGCTGGTGCCCTTGGCGCTCTGGGGGCGGTCTGCATTATCTGGGCATTCAAGACCGGGGGCGTCCCGACCTATGTCATGCCGCTAGTCTTTGGGGGCGCGCCCGTCATCAACGTCCTTTACTCAATGTGGCTCCATCCTCCTAAAACCGCGCCCAGTCCCCTGCTCTATCTGGGATTTGTTTTCGTCTCGTTAGGAGCGGGAATGGTGCTGTACTTCAAGCCACAGTGAATCCGGCTGCCGCGGAGGACACGGAGACACAGAGAAAACGCCGCCGGAACCGGCAAGAGGAACTGGTCCAATGCATGCCAGTATCGCTCTATCGATGTCTACGAATCGTGGCCAAGAGTCTTTTTTGTGTACGGGTTGTCACTCAATCTTGAGTCGCTTATGATATAGGTAGTTTCTTCTCCTGCGAATCCTGTCCATCCTATCTTGACTTTCCTGGTTACCTCTGTATCTCGGTGCTTCTGTGGCTACTTCTCTCGGTTTCCCAAGGAGCTCTCAATATACATGTCAAAGAAAACTCTGTCTGTCACTCTCTTGGTCACAATGGCAACCTTCGCCTGGTCGCAGAAGTCTGCGGATATGACCGGCTCGATCCTCCTGGATGGAGACGTAGCTCAACTGGTTATTAACAAGGGAGGCGGCGCTATCGTTGACTTCCACTTCAAGGACCAGGGGCTGAATCCGCTCACCTGGGTCGAAAAGGCGGACGGCCCGGGCATACGAAGGCAAGGTCATTTTCTTTGTCTCGACCGCTGGGGAGCTCCTTCGGCTGCCGAGGAACAAAACGGTATGCCTTTCCACGGTGAAGCATCAATGGTGGTGTGGCAGATGACTCGTCAGCCCGAGCGGCGGGATGGCAGGATCATTGCAGAAATGACTTCAGTTCTTCCTTTGGCTGGCCTCGAAGTGAAGCGTCAACTCCGACTGTCGGACAAGGACGCCTTCGTCAGCGTCCGCGAAGAAGTAACCAACACCAGAAAGCTTGGCCGCATTTACAACATGGTTCAACATCCAACGATCGCGCCGCCTTTTCTGGACGAGAATACAATCGTGGATGCCAACGGACGGAAGGGCCTTATGGCTGACAGCCCACTCCCCAATCTGGAACAACCAACCGTATATTGGCCTCAGGCGTTGAAAGATGGCCAGCCGGTGAACCTGCGGTTCTTGACCAGCGACCCTGCCCCGAACGTAGTCTCCTTTACACTGGATGATGAATACGGCTGGTACACCGCTTGCAATCCAGCCAAAGGACTGCTGATCGGCTATATCTGGAGGGCGTCAGAGTATCCCTGGCTCATTGCCTGGCGTCACGTAGAAAACGGCCGGCCCGCAGCCCGGGGTCTGGAATTCGGGACGAACGGAATTCCACACACGGACTCAGTTCTGGTTGCCAAGGGAAAGATCTTCGATCGTCAAACGTTCCAGCACTTGGACGCCGGGCAGACAGTCGCGAAGTCCTATGCCGCTTTCCTGCTCAAGATTCCCGGAGACTACCGAGGCGTCGCTACAATTGACTACTCGAGTGGCCGCCTGACGCTGCATGAGCGTGGTCTCTACGAGCCCACTGCCGGCCGTGAGCGAGATCTGGTACTCGACACTGGTGAGCTCTTCGCCCGGTGAGTTGATTCCAACTTCTTCCTTCTCACCTTCCGTTTCGCGGGCCGAGGGACGTGATGAAGGAGTTCAGAGTTTCCGGCAAGCACCGCGTGAGGATACGCGGTCTCCATATTCAGTCCCCGACAAGGGCCAAAGTCAACAGCTCTCCGTCAAACTTGGAACCCGCCGATTTGTTAAAGGTGGCGATCACCGGCGAAGCAGGATTGCGCGGGCCGCACCCCATCGTCACCGTCCCTAAACTTTCTCGCCTGGCGTTGAAGAGCAGAATGCGCTCCGGATCCGCGCAATGGAACCGCAGCAACCGATCTCCAGACTTGACGATAAAGGCGAGTCCGTCCTGAAGGCAGTCGATGCGAATGAACAACCCGCTCGCTTTTTCGCCTGCCAAAAATGGATCCAGGCGAAGCGGTTCGTCCGAAGATTTTCCAGCCTTGGTCTTTGTTCCATGGTTAAGCTTCGGAGCCGTTGGCTCTTCGTTGGCTTCAGCCGGTTCCTCCATCTCCACCTTTAGCGGCTGTTCGCGACGCGCCGCTTCGAACAGAGCCTGTTGCTCCAACATGCCGTCAATCCGCTCAAGAAGTCTTTGCGCTTCGCTTTGAACATGAGGCTGACGGCTGCGTTTTGCCAAGGGATCGAGAGTCTTGCGCGCACCAGCCAGGTCCTCCTTGCGCAAATAGATCTGGGCCACGTCGAGATCGATCTCTTCGCGGCCCGGAGCCAAGGTCTGAGCGCGTTTCAACAACCCAAGCGTGTCGTCGAGTGCCTCGCCGGTAACAAGGTTGACATAGGCCAGCAACCGGTAGGACTCGATAAAAGTGGGCTGTAACTCGATAGCCTTCTTCAGCTCGACGCGCATCGTCGCCGCTATCTCCCTTGAGAATCGCATTCTGACAGATCCGTCGGGTACGCCTGCCCGGCTGAGTAGCTCGGCATACAGATAGTGAGCCAGATGACTCTTGGAATCCCCCGCTACGGCCTGCTCTAAATGAAGCTTGGCCTCGTCCCAGTGTTTCTGATCAATGTAGAGCGAACCTAGCGATGCATGAGCGGGAGCCAACTTGGGATCTAGATTCAACGCCTGTTTCAAATAGGTTTCCGCTTCGTCCATGCGCCGGAGATGCATCAGTAGATCACCTAAGTAAAATTGCGTCTCCGCTTCTGTTATCGGAGCCACTTGCATCTCCCGTTCGAATTCCAGCTTCTGGTCCACGCTGAAGACCGTGGCGGGATAGCTGTTATGGCCAATATATCCTTTCACTTCCTTCTCGATCGTTCCGTAATCCGTCTCAAAAGCTTCCCGGAAACTCTGCTCCACCGGCTTTCCCGATGTCAGCAAAGCGAGATATCGTGCCAGTTGGGGTTGGCGCTTCCTTTGGTTCCCCAGCATCAGATAGTGAACGAGGGCCCAGGATTCCGCGTAAAACACTCCCTGCTTGTCCTTCTCGTTGTAGTAGGGCGAGCTATGATCCACATTGAATAGGACGTCTAGGGGGAGGAGCTTGTGCTCTCGCAGCAATAGTACATGGGGAGCGATGGCTTTGCCCAGCCACACCTGCTTATCGCCGTCCGAAACGTCAAACGTGCTGTAATACTCGGCCAGCCCCTCCTCAACCCAGACCAGGGAGTATCGGCTAATATCACGGGTCAGGAAGTGAACATACTCATGAAGGATGGTGGCGTATGGAAATCCTTCGCGGAGTTCGGAAGTCAGAGTGATGTAGTTGCCATCCGGGCCTGGTTGAAAGTAGCCACCGATGTTGGTGACTTTGCCCTGGTAAAGAGGCTTGAAGGGTTTGTAGGCCGCATCGCTCTTGAACACCACAACGGTAGTGGGGACAGAGGAATTGATCTTTAGTTTGGGGAAGAGCAACGAAAAAACTTGCCTGAACTGTTCGAGCTTGCTCGCAGTCTGGCGGATATCGTGTTCACTGGCGTTCCCAACCAGGAAGAAGTTGTTCGAATGCACGCTGATCCACTTGTCCTTGGCGGCAGCACACAGGACTAACGGCCCGAGGCAGACGCTTACGCAAATAAAGACATTGCAGGATAGAGAGAGACCCTTCATCGTACCTCTCCGGGACAAAGAGAATTCGCGCTGGTTTAAATGTTGAATCTGGAGATCGGAAAACTAAAGGAAGTATAGCGCAAGATGTCCGACAGCTGTCAAGAAATGGAGAAGAAGTTGAATGTTAGCCGCGCAGCGCTCTCCACTTCAGCTAAGACACCGAGACCAGCCCGAGGCCTGATAACCCATGTCAGTTCATCCGAAACAATACAGTCGTCCGTCTTGAGAACCAATGACGATTCGGCCGGAAGCAATCGCAGGCGAGGCCGAGAGAGGGGCTCCCGCTTCGAAGTCCCAGAGCTTGGTTCCCTTGATAGCATCGAGGATGTACAAGTGACCGTCGTTTGAGCCCAGGTAGACCCTGCCGTCGGAGACGGCCGGGGAGGATTCCACGCGAGCGCCCGTGGGGAACGTCCACAGTTCCTTCCCTGTCTTGAGATTTAGGCAGTGCACCAGCTTGTCTCGCCCCCCGACGATGAGCTGATCTCCCGCCAGCGCCGCAGAGGAATAGAACGGAAACTGTCTTTTCGGATGTTGGTAACGCCAGGCAATTCTCTTGTTTCGAAGATCGATGCTCAGAACTTCGTTATTAAAGGTACCGAAATAGGCTGCCCCGGCCATCAAGAGCGGCGAGGCTCCCGTGTACGCCTCCGACGAGACGTTAAAAATCTCTTTTCCATCCGCAATTCGAACGGCGCGAAAGGTTTCGTCGCAACCCGAGATATAAGCAATGCCTTCCATGACGCCGGCAGTGCAATGAACAGGACCATTGATCCTGAATTTCCAAAGCACCGCGCCGCTGCGAGCTGAGAAGCAATACAGGTGCTCGTCGTAGGACCCCACAAGCACGCGATCGCCAACCAGAACCGGAGAGGATTTGATTTCACCCAGAGTCTTAAATGTCCAGAGGGCTTTGCCATCGGCTGCATTGACAGCATGAAATGTTCCCGAGAGGTCGCCGACGTAAACGATCCCGTTGCCAATGCAGGGGGACGATTCGCCAACGCCCTCGCCCGTGCTGTATTTCCAGCGAACAGCACCATCCTGCAGACTGAGAGCCACTAGCTCGCCTTTTTGCGAAGCTGCATAGACAACACCATCGGCGATGGCTGCAGAAGACTCGATGGCGTCCCCGGCTTCGTAGGTCCACAAAACTTTTGGTGTTTCGGGAAGAACCGACGCAGAAACACCGGTGAGCTGCGGGTTTCCGCGGAACTGCGTCCAGTTGTCAGAAGAGGAAGAGGAGATGAAAAAGGAAAAAGGAAAGAGAATGAAGAACACCGCGGGAAGATCGCCGCACCTCGAGAGAATGATTCCTAGCTTTCTTGGTTCTTTCCTTTGTCTTCTGCGTTTTTCCTGTGGCATTTGTCATCAAAACGCCTGGCGATAGATTTCCAGAGCCCCAGTTTTATCGAAAGGACGGGGATTGAATGTGCCGGTCCACTGGGCAGCAGCCTCTTCCGCGAGGACGGGCAGGTCATGTTCCGGAACACCTAGATCTCTTAAGCGGCGAGGCAGCCCTGCAGCAGTTGCCATCTCCTCCAGTCTCAGCGCCAGAGTTTCGGCGGAGTCTCCAACCAGCGGACGATGACCGTCCGTGTGGGCAAGTTCCGCATAACGCGAAGCGGTCGCCACTCCGTTCCACCTGACGACAGGTGCTAACAGAGCCGCAATGGCTATGCCGTGAGTCGTCCCATAGTGCGCCGTGAGTGGATTAGCGCATGCATGCGTGGCGCCCAGCATCGAGTTCTCGATCGCCACACCTGCATAATGGGCTCCGAGCTGCATGGCACTGCGCGCTTCGAGATCCTTAGGATCCTTCAGAACACGTTCAAAATTCCCTTCTAGCAAGCGCCACGCTTCCCTTGAGAAGGAATCTGAGATGGGAGTTCCTCGAGTTGTAACAAAGGTTTCGACAGCGTGAGAAATAGCGTCGAAGCCCGCTGTGGCGGTCACTCCCGGGGGCTGCGAGAGCGTCAAAGCGGGATCCAGCAGCGCGACGCGAAAGCTTGCCTTTGGATCCCCACAGGCCATTTTAGCGTGAGTCTGGGCATCGGAAATCAGCGCAAAGCTTTGGGCCTCGCTTCCGGTCCCGGCCGTGGTGGGAATCCCGATCATGGGCAGCATCGGTTTTGAGGCTTTCCCGTAGCCCCAATAATCCTTCATCGTCCCTCCGTTGGTCAGGAGAAAATTAACACCCTTCGCGCAGTCCATGGAACTACCACCACCCAGGCCAATGATTGAATCGATTCGGAGCGGCTCTGCAAAGGCCCTCCCGGCGTCAATCATCCGGGTATCTGGATTCACCTCGAAGTCGTGATAGGGAAAGACCGCGGCTTCGGCCGAGGCCAGAGAGTCCAAGGCCTCCTGGACATGGCCTGAAGCCAATAGGCCGTGATCCGCCACCAACAGCGAGCGGCGGAAACCTAGCTCCTGCGCCAAGGCGCCCAGCCGGCCTATTGCACCTTCGCCAAAGACAAGTCGCGTGCGAGTTTGGAAATCAAAGGACTGCATCAGCTGAAGGAAACCAAGAAGTCCCCAAGACCGAGATCAAAGGAAGGACGGAACACATGACTAATCCCCACTCATAGCATAATAGCAGAAAACTTAGATCAGCAAGCCTCGCAAAGCATCAAGGCTCACTCAGGAGACAATATGCTCTCCAAGACTCGAGGCGTTTTCTGGAGAATCAAGTCGGAAATGAACTCTCAAACAGGAGCCATTTCAAGGCTTGTAATGAACTGAACTCCAGCCACAAACTTCGTGCTGAGCCTATCGTCGTTTGTGATGAATAGATCTATGCCAACTGCTGCTGCGCACGCTAGCTGGATAGCGTCCGCCGGACGAATTGTTTTGTCCAGACGAACATGAGCGTAGTGAAGTGCCGCTGAAAGATCGAACGGAACCACCTGGATTCCAGGACTTCTGAAGAAGCTTTGATAGCGATTCTGCAAATCAATGCGATTTACAAACAAAGGCCTGACAAGAACCTCTCCGACAGTGATCGTTCCCGTATAGAGTTGGTCACCTCGCGCTCGCATCCTCCTCCGAAGTTGCTCAACTCTTCCAACGAATTCAGCGTTCTCCTCGAAAAGATAAATAAAGAGATTCGTATCCCAGAAGATTTTGGCCAGACTACCTCCTACCAGTCGCCGTTTCGAATCCGACTATCCATCAGCAGCGCAAACAGATAGCTGGGATCAAAAAGGTCACTAACATCCGTAGTCTTGCTAAGCGGACATCTGTTCAACCCTTCGTTGAAATCACCTCTTGAAAGCCGCTGATTGATTTCTCTTCCGTTTCGCGAAAACCAGACGCTATTCCCTTCGACGCGATAAGTGAATGGCAGATTTCTCCTGGTATGAAACTCTTCGCCCTGATGTGTAATCACTCGGCTCCAAGTCCGGTCTGTCAGCACTGGAACTGACGGCTTCCTTGATTCTGTCCGTTCAGCCGTCGGACTCTCGAACCAACCTTCGCGTAGACTGTTAACATGTGCGTCACCACCGATCTCAGACCAAATCTCCTTTCCAACACCACGCATTTGAAGGACAGGATCATCGTCCTCTCTGAGACGGTTTCCAGTAGCACAATACTCTGTCTCATACCAATCTAACAAGTCATGGAATTGGGGCGGCAAGTCCATTCGACGTGGACACATTTTGCCGCGACGAGACGGGTGAAAATCATCGCCAGGTCGAAACAACCGATAGGTCCCATCCTCGAGGCGATAAAACATCCGGTTCCGTGCTGAATTGGGCGGGAGGTTTGCGACATTGTGAAGGTAGATGTGAGGTGGAACGCCAGCGCGAACTCTCGAATGCGCCTTCCCTTCCCTCAGCTGCTCCAGTATTTCCTGAGCAGAAAATGACTTCCTTTCGGGATGACTCTTGTGGAGACGCGCCAGAGCAATCCAGCATTCGTCAGCAACCAGGATCTCCGTGTCAACTAACATGACGACCCTCCCTTCCTGTCTAACCAGTTCATAAGACAAAAACCATAATTACCTGTAAATACTGTTTTTGTCAAGAAAATTCCACTCACGCTTTAACATTGCTTGCTGAATTTTGTCTTTAGAAGACTTCGTGTTCGGTAGGAATTTTCTAAGGATTCTTCTGTGCCAGAGCAAACAGCTGGTTGCGATTGCTGATGAAGAGGACTCCGTTGGCGGGTACTGGAGTCGAGTAGACTGAGCTACCCATGTTCATCTCCGCAAGCACCTTCTTCTCCTTACCGGCTTGCAAAACAACGACGTCGCCGTCCTCGTCTCCCAGATAGACCTTTCCGTCGACGACCAGAGGAGATCCCCACACTGCAGCCAGCATGTCGTGAACCCAGTAAGGCTGCCCGGTCTTGGCGTCCAGACAGTGGAGGAAGCCACTGAAGTCCGGATAGTAGATGAGGCCATCATGGATGGCTGCAGTCGAGATGGATCGCCGGATTTTATCGTAATGCCAAATCCGCCCGCTTTGAGTGATGTCCCCCCGCTTGGTGGCATCGATGCAGTACAAGTGTCCGACGCCTTCGCCATGTTCGGGGTCCTGGCCATTGGCGATATACACTTTCTCGTCAAAGACCACTGGGGTGGCAATCAGCTCGTTGCGAGTCTTTTGCCAAACTGAATCCTTGGGGTTGCAGTCAAATTCCCAGAGCTTTTTGCCGGTGAGAGCTTCATAACCTCGAATCCATCCGTCTCCCTGGCCCACCATTACCTGATCCACGCCTCCAATCTTGCCAACCGCAGGAGAAGACCACTGCCCATGGAGGATGCGATCTCCCACCGAATTGTCCTCCCAAACGAGCTTTCCCGTGTTCTTGTCCAAGGCAATGATGCAAGGCGCCTTTGGCGAAGGGATATTGACATGGCTCTCGTCCTGCCCGTTTGAGGTCAATACATAGATCAAGTTTCCAAACGAAACCGGTGAGGAATTGGACATGTTATGAGGCTGCGAACCGACCTCTTCCATCATGTCGAATTTCCAAATGATGTCCGCGTCGGTCTGGCTGGTGAACTTCTCGTCCTTGTACGGGCCGTTGTTTTCTCCGTCCCGGAACCCTTGCGTATCCAAACAGACCACTTCGCAACGGTTCGTTACGTAGTAGAGACGCTTGCCTTCTACCAGCGGCGATGAACAGACACCTTGATAGGGCCAATCGTTCACGCGGCCGGCGGGAAGCTTTTCCGAAGTAGCCTGCCAGAGAAATTCCCCGTCTGCCTCGCGGAAGGCCATCAGCACTCCTCGATCACCAGGTTGTTTCGGATCGCGTAATCCTTCGTTGTTGGTCCCGGCGAACACCATGCCGCCAGCCACAACGGGATTCCCGTAAGTCTGCGAGCCCAGAGCTGCTACCCACTTGACATTCTTTTTAGTGGCAACGTCCCAACTGGCCGGCAGGCCTTTCATGTTAGAAAACATGTTCCGGTCCGGCGTACCGCCCCACATGGGCCAATCTCCAGAGCCTGGATCTGAAGCAGATACCGACCTGATTGAGACCAGGCTTATCGGGGCGGCTCCGAGCAAGAGAAGGCATACGCCAAGCAGGATCAATCGAAGTGAATTGTCTTTTGTGTTCATGGGTTCGAAGTAACCTTAAGATTATCGAAGAAAACTTCAAATGGGGCGTCCGCGTAGATTCCAGGGCTGCCTTGGCGATTTCCAGTGGGATCAATCTTCTCCAGGGTCCAGCTGGAAGGCTCCGGGTCAGACACGGCCCAGGCTTTGCCTCGCGCCCGGACTTTCCCGTCAGGAAGATTTTCCACCTGCAATTTTATTCGGTACCAGGTGTCCGCCTTCCAGGCAAAAGGCGTTCTCACAGTTCGTGCGGTCTCAGGCTGCCAGGACTCAAGCTCCAGCTTTTGGCTGTTACCAAAAAGTATCAGAGCATATCTTTGGGCGACGACACCGGCATCGCCCATCTGACGCCTTTTTTCAGTCGCCTTGGCTTCGCATTCAACGGTATAGTTGGACCAATCCGCCAAGCCCATATAGGCACGAGCACGCTTAGTAAAGGCATTGTCGGCCAGTTTCACCAGTACCTTGTTACCCTCGATGGCGCGGATCGCAAACTTCCCAGTAGCGTTGATCCACTGGGCAGGAACCGCGTCACCTGGCAAGGATTCGAAGTTCTCGCTCCACGGTAGTGGCGGAACCACTCTGACCCGGGCGGCTCCCGACAATGCTCCGACCGTGGCTTTGATCTGTCCCGCTTGCGGCTTACCATCTGAGGCGGCCGTGAAGTCGCCGTTGGGCTGGATATCACCGCGCAACTGGTCAAGCGACCAGGCAGGAGGTTCTTCGCGCAGAAAATGTCCCTGAGCATCAAAGAGACGGGAACGGAAGTGAACCTTGTCCCCAGGCTTCAGAGCGAGCTCTGTGGGGACCACCTGCAACCAGGCAGGTGTCGCGCTGGATGGTGGAGGCTTCTGGTCCTCGGTCCGAGGGGGGAGGGGCTTGGTCTTTTTACCGATGCAATAGAGATTGTCCGTCGAGACCAGATAAATCCGGCCCCGTGAAATGGCTACCGAGGCGATGACGGCCTCCGGCGCGGCTTCACTTCCCAGAATATCCTGATCCAGGATCTCACAGCGGTCAGGGCCGGGTTTGAGAATATAGAACTTGCCGCTCTCTGTGCCAACGTAAAGCTTGCCATCTCCCAGAACCGGCGAAGACTTCTGAATGGTGCCCAGATTCAGCTTCCAAAGCTCTTTGCCTGAAGCGGTGTCAAAGGCGAACAGGTTGGAGCCGTTATCAACCTGGTAGATGCGGTCTCCATCAACAACCGGAGAGGAATACCCACCTTGAAATCCCTTAAGGCTCCATTTGATGTGGTCCTTACCGATCGGACCTTTGGCGGTGGCATCGATCGCGGCTAAAACACCCATTTCGCTGGAGTCAAGATTCTCTTCACTATGGCTCACAAAGGCGGTTGTGTCCTTCAAAACCACGCTGGTATTGATGCCGCGCTTGCTGAAGTCATACTTCCAAACCGGTTCCCCGGTCTGCGGTTTAATGGCATGGACTGCACCATCGCCGGTTCCTGCGATGAGCAAACGAGTGCCATTGATCTCGCGCACGATTGGTGTCGAGTAAGTCGTATCGAAGGGGCGGCCGCCTGGCGAACTCACCCAAACTGTCTCACCCGTCTTTTTGTCAAACGCCATGAAACGGTGGCTGGCTCGCGCCTGGGCGCCCCATCCCGTGGTAATCCCGCTGACAATCAGCAGATCTCCCTCGATGGCGGGCGATACGGTGCGTCCACCGTGCGTTGTCACAATACCAAAATCCTCGGCTAGCGAGCGCTCCCAAAGCAGTTTGCCATCGTACGACAATCCAATGAGCGAGCCCCCGACTCCGAAAGCATAGACATTGCCCGTCGAGGCATCGGCTACCGGCGAAGCCCAGCCAACACGGTGGGGCGGAACGTCACTCATGTATACATTGAAGGGGTGTTCCCAAATTACCTTTCCATTATCGGCGTTGAAACACATGATCCGCTCCCGCAAGGAGTCAGCTTTGCCGACAGAGTTCTGCAGGAAGAGTCGATCGCCCAGAATAATGGGCCCAGAGCGTGCGCCATAAGCCGCTTTCCAAGCCAAATTCTCCCCCGAGGGAGACCAATGGGTCGGCAGGTCCTTTTCGGCGGAAACTGCGTCGCGATTGGGTCCGCGCCAATCGGTCCAGTCGCTCTGCGAAGAGCTCCGCTGGTACGGAACCAGCAAGAAAACGAGGCACACTAGAGCCAAGTTCTTGGAAAAGAGAGCACTCATTTGCGATCCTCGCTCTTATTTCATCATTAGGCAGTCAAAGAAGCCCTTCGGAAACCGCGATACCGACATCGTCTCAAGATATAATCTGAGTGCTAAGTGAGTCAACACTTGATTTGTTGATCTGCAGGGCAGTAGAGCTTCCCGCTGGAAAATAAGCGAGCTTGAATCCACCCTGCAGCGCCGATTTCCACGGAGGCGCCAAAACCTCAACGCCACGTAGCACAGCTCTATAGCGTCTACGGCCTCCCTCCGGTTCCGACCTCAAATCGTTTCCTCTCACTATTGCGCATTTCCACACAGCATCAGTCGAACCACTCTATAGCCTGTGCGGTGGGGACAAGAAATTATCCATCCCAGTGCCGTACTAGTTGGCCCAACGAGGGAGCATTGGTCCTGACTTGGGAGGCAAGCGTGAACATCAGTACCTCAACTGGCCATAGGTTGAGGCTGGGAAATCCGCCGCCTCAAGAGATCTCCTTGACTCGCCAACTGGCTCGTTTAAGGTGTTGAGACGAGCTTGACCATCCGTGAGCTTCGTGTCAGCCTAGTGGTTATAGCGTAGGGAGCAGAAGGGCGGGTGATGAGATGCCCCTCAGTCGCCTGACTCTTCTCCTCACCTTGGGCGCTGTTTTTCCGTGTTCTTTATATTTCAATCTAAAGGAGGCAACTATGAGTCAAGCAGCAAAGAGTCAAATCGATCCCCTGAATCGAAAGAATTACGCGGCCATTTCGCCAATGCTAGCCGTCGCGGATGTCCAAAAGACTTACGAATTCTGCCAGAAAGCCTTTGGCTTTGAGGGGCGTGGCGTTATGTCAGGTCCGGACGGCAAGCCCATGCACGCAGAACTGAAACTGCGAGAGTCAGTTTTGATGTTGGGTCCGGAATTCGCGCCGCGGCAGGCCCTCAGCGCTAAAACTCTGGGGAACACTCCAGCCACTCTCTATCTCTACGTGGAGGACGTGGATCAAGCTGCGACGCGGGCCGTCAATGCGGGTGCCACGTTGGTCCAGCCGCCGACCGATATGTTTTGGGGAGACCGCACAGCCCTGCTTGTCGATCCGCAAGGAAACAAGTGGATGCCCGCTACCCATAAGTCGGAACCAACGCCTAAGGAAATGGAAGCGGAGATGAAAAAGCAATTTGCGCAGATGTGACTGGGGCCGTTCAGTCATCCTGCGGAACGCCAAGACTAGGTGCTGTGAGCCATGGGATATCGGCCGGAAGGTCGCAAAATTTTCTTTGACCGTGGCATAGGCCTTAACAACTCCACGCAAGCCCTCTCTAATGAGGCTAAAGGATTCTTCGAGTGTCCGAGGTCCTCGCCGTCCGAAAAAGGCAGTGAAGAGTTCAGTCGGTCAAATCTAAACCCGAAGACGATACTTCCAACGACTCTTTAGAGAGGCGTTTGTTAGGTCTTCCTTCAGGCAGGTCGAGGCTGAAGCCCGACGAAATATGAAAGCTCCTTGAGAGCTCTGTCGGTGCAGTGTTGCAGGGGCCGTCTGGCCTCGAATGAAGCGCAGCGAACTAATTTAGTCTAGGTCAGGCGCCGAAAGGGCTGATTTTGGTCAAGCCGACCGCATGATCTCAGGCCTTCGGAGTCCCAAGATCCACGCAAGGCGATAGCCCGAAATGCATGTCACAACCTGACGGGGCCAATCTTCCATCAAGATCATCCTCGACACTTGCGGTAGAGCCTACCAACGCAACGGCCTTGCATGATCCAAGAACCTACCAAGCCATTCAGTCTCTCTTTCCTTTCATCTTGAAGCATGTATACTCTGGATCTGGTCCACCCTGAAAAGCCCCTGGGTTATTGAGACTAAGTTTCATGTTGTCACCCGCTTGGTATCGCTCTTGGCCCGTCTGGTTATTGGCGTCTCTGTTGTTGCCGCCCTTGGGGCTGGTCCTTCTTTGGACGCGGCCCGGAATTCGCATACCACGGAGGATTCTAGGTTCACTCCTCCTCATCATCCTCGGGGCTGCTTATCTCCACAAACTCTTTGGGCTTCGGATGGAGATGGACGGAACGGGTATGAGACCCATCTTGTCCTTTAGCAAGCCGGAGTCTCACTATACGCTCTTGGAGGCAAGCCGCGAGCGACAGCGCCGAACGTTCGCCAAGCCGAGCGCTAAACCAGCGTCAGACGCTACCGCCCCAGAGGCTTCGACAGGAATCGGACAGCCCAGAGACAGTCACTTGCCTGAAAATAAAACAGGAAATACCGCCGCCGCTATTCCGAGGCTCACATTCCACGCGCCCTATTGGACCGACTTTCGAGGCCCGCACCGGGACGGTCACTACGACGAGCTGAAGATCAGCACGCACTGGGCTTCGCAGGGCCCCGCACTACTTTGGCGGCAACCGATAGGACGAGGCTATGCCTCCTTCGTCATCGCTGCCGGTCGGGCCTTTACTATCGAGCAGCGGCGTCATCAGGAAGTTGTAGCCGCCTACGAGGTTGAGACTGGCCGGGAGTTATGGACCCGCGGCTGGGAAGCGGAATTTCAGGAATCGATGGGAGGCGACGGTCCGCGGGCGACTCCAACGTGGCACAACGGTCGGCTTTACGCATTGGGTGCCCAAGGCGAGCTTTGTTGTCTCAATGCAGAGAATGGTAGGCAGGTATGGGCCGTGAACATTCTCAAAGACAATCAGGCCGCAAATCTGACCTGGGGAATGGCTGCCTCTCCGCTGATCGTGGATGACAAGGTGATTGTGTTACCGGGTGGACCCGCCGGAAAGTCTGTCGTTGCCTACGACAAGTTCAGCGGAATTCCGATTTGGAAAGTTCTGGACGATCAGCAGGCTTATACTTCTCCCATGCTCGTCACTTTGGCCGGGAAGCGGCAACTGCTGATCGTGAGCGCCCGCCGCGTAATGGGCGTGACGATTGAAGATGGAACCCTCCTTTGGGAGTATCCGTGGGTCACCGAGCATGGAATCAACAGCGCCCAGCCCATTCTCCTGAGTGATCACCGCTTCTTTATTTCTGCTGGGTACGGTCACGGTTCCGCAGTAGTCGACATCATCTCCAACGGGGAGAAGCTCTCTGCCAAGACCGTGTGGGAGAATGTGAGGATGAAGAACAAATTCACCAGCTCAGTCTTGGAGAATGGATATATCTACGGCCTGGACGAAGCCATTCTGGCCTGCATCCAGGCTGATACGGGCGAGCTCAAGTGGAAAGGCGGGCGCTACGGATACGGTCAGGTATTGCTTGCCGGCGGTCATTTGATTGTGCTCAGCGAGTCCGGAGAGCTGGCCCTGGTTAAAACCACTCCGGACAGCTATCAGGAGTTGGCAAGGTTTCAGGCAATCGAAGGTAAGACCTGGAACCATCCGGCAATAGCTGGAGGGCGTCTGCTGGTGCGCAATGCCAACGAGATGGCTTGTTTTGATTTGCTTGAGGTTCGAGGAACTGAGTAAAGAACCAGATGGCGGGAGCCCCAGTGGCGCGCGGTGTGGCCGAACTTGATTTGTTACCCGTCGTCGGGAGTACGCCTTCCGTATTGGGTCCTACTTCGGGGAGTATGACAATGCTGATGAATGTGTGCGCAGTGCTTTTCGTGATGCTCCTCTCGCCGGCAGCCAGAGCTGAAGCTGAAGATCTCAATGAAGAGCTTTTGGCCGCAGCTAGAAAGAGCGATGCCGCGGGTGTCAATGCCCTGCTCGCCAAAGGAGCTGATGTCAATGCCAAAACATCCTACGGCGTGACCGCCCTTTCCTTTGCGGCTGACCGGGGGAGTCTTGAAATTGTTAAGAGTCTGTTGGAACATGGCGCGGACGTCAATGCGACCGACACTTTTTATCATGAAACAATCTTGGCAAGGGCAGCTAGCAAGGGTCATGCCGAAATTGTCACGGCCCTGCTGGAAAAGGGGGCGGCCGGAGCAGATGGCGCCCTGGGGTGGGCTGTCGACCGGAACGATGTTGAGGTCGTCAAAGCAATACTCGAGAAGGGCAAAGTGAAACCTGACACGCTCTCTTCAGCCTGGGCACAAGCAACGAAGGAAGGAAAGGGACCGATCGCGGAGTTACTCAAGAAAGCCGGAGCGGTCCCCCCTCGCAAAGCGGACTTTCAGGTTGATGTCGAAACGCTAAAGACTTATACGGGAACCTACAGAAACCAGGAAGGGGTCGAGATTGCGATCGCCCTAAAGGATGGGAAACTGACAGGGGGTTTTGCCGGCGGGGATTTGTACACCCTCGGGGCCTTTGACAAAGTCACGTTCAGACTCATGGAGTTCGAGGGATTGACTTTGACCTTCAACCTGGAAAAGGGAAAAGTGACAGGTTTGACCCTCACACAAGGAGATGAGCAGAATGTCTATCAGAGAGTGGAGAGCAAATGACACAAGTTCTCACGCTCCTGTGCTCGATTTGTCTTGCCACGTCTCTGCAAGCTCAAAACTGGCCTTCCTTCCGAGGTCCCAACGCTTCTGGAGTGGCTGCTGAACAGAACACGCCCGTGCATTGGAATGCCCAAAGCTCCTCCCAAATCTTCTGGAAAACCCCTATCCCGGGTGTGGCCCATTCGAGCCCCATCGTTTGGGGTAACTACCTGTTCCTCACCACTGCAATCAGCAGTGATCCAAAGTCTGAGTACCGCTACGGACTTTACGGCGACGTGGAGCCTGCGAAGGATGTTTCCAGTCACTCCTGGCGGGTTTATTGCCTTGACAAGCAGACTGGGAAAATTCTCTGGGAAAAAACTGCCCACGAGGGGATTCCCAAAGTAAAGCGACACCCAAAATCCAGCCAGGCCTCCTCTACCCCAGCAACGGATGGCCAGCACGTTGTCGCCTTCTTCGGTGCAGAGGGACTCTTCTGTTTTGGTATAGATGGGAAACTGCTCTGGAAGCAAGATCTCGGTCTGCTCGATGCGGGTTGGTTTCTGGATCCTGATTACCAGTGGGGCGCAGCCAGTTCGCCCATCATTTACAAAAACTTGGTCATTGTGCAGTGCGACCGTCAAAAGGATTCTTTCATTGCGGCGTATGACATCAGCAATGGCAGACAGGCTTGGTCGACTCCGCGACAGGAGATTCCGTCCTGGGGAACACCAACCATTTATGAGGGTAAGAATCGAGTCGAGCTCATTACGAACGCGACCAAGCAAATTCGCGGGTATGATCCCCTCACCGGCAAGGAATTGTGGCGCCTTTCGCCCAACTCAGAAGTTACTGTAACCACGCCTGTCGCGGCCAATGGCCTCATGTTTGTTGTAAACGGGTATCCGCCGGTTCGACCGATCTATGCGATCCGTGCAGGCGCGATGGGCGACATTTCGCTAAAGGAAGGTCAGGACTCAAGCGACTCGATCGCTTGGAGCAAGAAGCGAGGCGGTGTGTACATCCCAACCCCTCTTGTCTTTGGCGATTACCTCTATATGTGCTCGAACAACGGGGTCTTGAGTTGCTACCAAGCCCAAAGCGGCGAGAAGCTTTATGAAGAACGACTCGCCCCGAAAGGCGCCGCCTTTACTGCATCGCCTGTAGCCGCGGACGGAAGACTTTACCTCACCAGTGAGGATGGAGAGATTTTTGTCGTCAAGGCGGGACCGAAGTATGAGTTGCTGGCTACAAACCCTATGAATGAGGTATGCATGGCCACGCCGGCAATCTCTGAGGGGATGATCTTTGTCCGTACCCAACACAACATCTTTGGGATCGGAGAACCGCATGGTTCGAGCAAATAAGATTGACGAGTACTTCCTTCGAAGGGGGAAGGTGGACACATCGATTGTCGAGCAAACCCAGATGGTCGCTTCACTCTTGCCCTCTCCCCCGAAACGGGGGCGAGGGCAAGAGATTGGCCGCAACGCCTGCGGCGCCTTCCAGGAGGAGGGGACGAAACTTGTGAAGCCTCCACAGGGCCACGGAAGGGGGCGCTCGATTTTTTTTCACCCCGGAGAGACATCTCCCTGCGCCCCCTGAGGCCGTGAAAGAATTCGTACGATGGGCCTCCAACCGCGATCGCAAGCCCTCACGAAGCATTGGAGGCAGCGTGCTCTCACGCCGCGTTCCCATAAATTTCGAATTCTTTCACAGCTTCGCTTCAAAGGGCGAATTCGACTTTCTTCAAGTCAACCTTATTGGCTTGCTCCTCGCTAGTCTTTTTCTCCCTTCATCAGCACAAGCTTCCAACGAAGGCTCCAACTGGCCTCAGTGGAGAGGGCCTGATAGTCAGGGGATTTCAGCTGAGAAAGGCTTGCCGACCGAGTGGGACACGGAGAAGAACATTATGTGGAAGACCCCAATTGCGGGGCGCGGCCACTCTTCTCCGATCGTCTGGAATAACAGGATCTTCTTGACGACCTCGCTTGAGGGTTCGGTTGTTCCCGGAGCTAAAGCCGTCAAGCATATGCAAGGCAACGAAGAGTTTGTGCATCCGGACAGCATGGGTGCCGACCGCAGCTATACTTTGAAGCTCCTTTGCCTGGATCGCGACTCCGGAGAAATCCTTTGGGAGAGAACTGCCTACAAAGGAACCCTGTACGACAATCGCCACAAGAAGAATACCTATGCTTCACCAACACCGGCTACCGATGGCCGCTACGTTTTTGCTTTCTTCGGTTCTGAGGGCGCCTATTGTTATGACCTTGATGGAAGGCCGGTCTGGAAGGCCATGGTTGGAAAGATTGCCACACTGGGTATGGGTGTCGCGAGCTCTCCAGTACCTTACGAGAACCTCGTAATCCTGCAGTGCGACGAGGACAACGGTGACGCCTCTTTCATGGTGGCGCTGGACAAGGGCAGCGGGAGACAGGTGTGGAGAACGCCCAGAAAAATTCAGGTCAGTTGGGCTACTCCAATTGTAGTCTACACCACCCGGCGCGCGGAGCTCGTCGCCAGTGGTAATGAGATGATCTTCTCTTACGATCCAGCCAACGGAACGGAGCTCTGGCATTGCAAGGGATTGGAAAGCAACGCCATCGCGACGCCGGTGGCGCAGGGCGGCATGGTCTACCTTTCTGCCGGTTTCCCGGAGAAACGCACACTGGCAATTCGATTGGGGCAATCCGGAGACCTGACCGGGACCCCCAATATCGCCTGGCGCTACAATAAAGGAACTGCCTACGTGCCATCACCCATCTTGTATCGAGACTATCTCTACCTGATGAGCGACAAAGGCATTCTTACCTGTTTGAACGCCATGACCGGTGACGTTAAGTATGAAGGGGGGCGCGTTCCCGTGCCTGCTACGTTCTCCGCATCGCCTGTAGCCATCGATGACAAGATCCTGCTTACTAGCGAAGAAGGAGACACCTTCGTGATCAAAGCCGGCCCGGTGCACGAAGTTGTGCGAACCAATTCGCTCGGCGAACCAGTCTATGCTTCTCCCGCCATCGCTCACGGAAAGATTTTCATCCGAGGAGAAAGGCACCTCTATTGCATCGGAAGCAAAACTAAGAGCTAAAAAGGGCCTGCGCGACCACGGCGGTACAGCTGCACAAGGAAGCAGACCCAGTGCGGGATTAGTCAGCGCCTCAACTCCCCTCTCCTCGAACTCGGCACGTCGAGCCAACATGGAGGAACAGGGGCCTTCTCGCAATCGTTCCCACTGACAACGCCGGAACAAAGTCGCATCTGATCAGAGATGGCCGAAAACTTCGTCACAGAAAACCTCCGGCACACACTCTTCACCTGGACAGCTCAAAAGGATCTGGCTCCGCTCGCGCTGGCAGGAGGGAGTGGTGCCTGGTTTTGGGATACGAAAGGTCGCCGTTATCTGGATCTGGCATCAGTCGTCGTAAGCGCCAATGCCGGCCACAATCATCCGCGAATTCTGGCTGCCATGCGCCGCCAACTGGATGATTTGGTCGTGGCCGGTCCGGGAATGGCCACGGAGATTCGAGGCCGGCTGGCTCATGAATTGTCGGGAGTGATGCCCGCCGGACTCGATCGGTTTCTGTTCACTCTGGGTGGTGCCGACGCCAACGAGCACGCCGTCAAAATCGCCCGCCTGATGACCCACCGGCAAAAGATCATCTGCCGCATGAACTCATATCATGGAGCAACCTTTGGCGCATTGTCTTTCAGCCATGATCCTCGCTCGGCTCCGTTCCTGCCCGGCTTGCCGGGAATTGTTCATGTGAAAGACCCCTACTGCTACCGTTGCCCTTGGAGTACCACGCCCGACATTTGCGATCGGCCCTGCATCTCTCATATCGAAGCGACGATCCTCGCGGAGGATCCATCAACGATTGCCGCTGTTCTTATGGAGACGGTCCCAGGAACCAACGGGGGCTACTTCCCTCCCCCAGACTATTATTTTCAGCTGCGCGAGATCTGTCATCGGCATGACATTCTGTTGATTCTCGACGAAGTTCTCACCGGCTTTGGCCGCACGGGCCGGTGGTTTGCTTCCGACCACTACGATTGTATTCCCGACATGATGACCCTGGGAAAAGGTATTACCTCCGGCCACGCTCCGCTGGGTGCAGTCGCCGTGAGTGAGCGCGTCGCACATCACTTCGAGGCAAACACTCTCTTGACAGGTCTCACCCACACGGCTCATCCAATCTCGCTAGCTGCTGCCATGGGTAATCTCGAAGCCTTCCGGGAAGAGGACCTAGTCGAACGTTCCCAGAGGCTCGGCGAGAAGCTCGCGGAGTGGCTGAGGCAAGTCAAGGTCCGGTACCACATTGTGGGAGATATCCGCTCCGCTGGGTTGTATGGCTGCATCGAGTTTAAGGAAGGAATCGAAGTGGTACGGTTCAAGAAGGCTGCGCTCGAACGCGGAATTCACCTTCTCGCGCGGGGACGCTGCTTGTTTCTAGCGCCGCCACTAGTGATCAGTGATAGGGATCTCGAATACGGAATGAACATGGTAGCCGAAGTCCTTGGCAACGATGGCGGCTAATTGAGATCGGGGCGACGCTGCACTCCGTCACGTTTTGGGTCAAGACTCTATATCTTAAGCAAGTGCTTCGCAACACGTTGGGTCGAGGTCCGCGGAAGCGTCTCTAAGAAGCGCCAGTGTGTCGGTATTTTGAAGCCAGCGAGACGCGAAGCACAGTGGCTGCGCAAAGCCTCTTCAGTGACGGCTCCTGGAAAGCTGGCACGACAAATGCGGCCACATCCTCTTCACCCAATGGCGAAGCCACGCCTATCACGGCAGCCTCCTGAACACCTGGATGGCACGCCAGTACCGCCTCCACTTCGGCGGGAGCCAGGTTTTCGCCGCGCCTTCGAATTACTTCCTTCCGGCGGGCCACAAAGGTGTACCAGCCTCCCTCCTCTCGCCTGGCTAGGTCTCCGGTTCGCAGCCAACCATCGGGAGTCAGTGCCTCTTCAGTCGCCTGCGGGTCCCGAAAATAGCCTGAGAACATAGCCGGATTCCTTAACCAGATCTCACCCACCTCGCCGTCCGAGACCTCTTTGCCGTCTTCAACAAGACGTACCTCGTTGCCAAGCCGTGGATCAGGATGGCGTCGCAGTTTCCCCATCGAGTGCAAGTTGCGTTTTCCCTCGAGTGGATGAATGAATCCGAACGTGGATTCGCTGAGCCCGTACCCAACAACCAGACGAACTCCAAAGCGCTCTTCGAAAGCCAAGTGATCTTCCTCCGACATGGCCAAGGCGCTGTATACCAGGCGCACCTTGTGACTACGGTCGGCAGGACTCGGCGAAGCGTTGCGCAGAATCTGCAGCATCGCTCCGACGACATTAACTTCCGTTGCACCGGATTCACTGAGCCAGCCCCAAAATCGCGAAGCACTGAAGCGTTCCTCCAAGGCCAAGGATGCTCCTACCCCCAAAGCTCCCAGAGTGGAATAGGCTCGGGCGTTAATGTGACTGAGGGGCAAACAGGTGAACAGCCGGTCGTGATTGCCCAGCTTAAGCCAATGGGCAAAACTCTCGCCCGTGATGACATAGCTCTTATGGCTCTGGATAACACCCTTCGGCTTTCCGGTAGTTCCGGAAGTCAGAAGGATATCTGCTGGATCCTCAGGCCTGGGTTGCTCAACCCCGGTAAGTGCGTCCCGCGATAAGAGGAGGTCTGCCAAATCTGAATGGCATTCCAGTACGCCGCAGCTATCAGGCAGTGCGGCGGCCGAACCGACCAGACTCAGGTCCCTGACGAAAATTTTGGGTTCGAGGTACTGCAGCCTCTGAGTGACTTCTTCAGGGGTGAAATCAACATGGAGAGGGGCCGTGATAATTCCGAGCTTAGCCAATGCAAGCCAGGAAAAGATTAGCTCAGGACCGTTGCGCAACAGGACCGCCGCGCGATGACCACGCTTCAGGCCCGACCACGCAAAGGCGGCTGCCGCCCCATCTGTAATCCGCCCGAGATCCTCATAGCTCCAGCATCGGCCACGAAACGAAAGGAAAGTGTTGTTCGCACCCGCAGCGCATCGCGCATCGAGAAAGCTGCGGATGTTGTGTTCAGAAAACATGAGCTGTACGTGTCGATGGTTTTCGTTTTGGCTAGTCGAACGGCAACGAGGCGCCGAGCTTTTTGGATTGTACCAGTTTTGCTTCTTGAGAAAGGTGGGATAAACGAAAACAACCTTGCATTCCGCTTTCAAAGCCTCTGGACGAGGACTCTTGCCTGCCGATCCCGGTCTGGGGTAGCCTCTTCACGAATATCGCTGAGGAGGTTATTGCAGATGCGAAGACAGAATATTTCGACTGGGACGCGCTGGGAACCGATCGTGGGGTATTCGCGGGCCGTCCGGGTAGGGGCAGACATATTTGTGTCAGGAACTACGGCCACCGACCAATCTGGAACGATCTTTGGTCACGGGGATCCTTATGCTCAAGCAGTCCAGACGCTCAAAAACATTGAAGCAGCCCTGCAGGCTGCCGGCGCCAATCTCCAGGATGTGGTTCGAACGCGAATTTATGTGACCGATATTAACGATTGGGAAAAGATCGCCAAGGCTCATAGTGAATTCTTTCGTGATATTCGTCCCGCTACCAGCATGGTGGAGGTCAGCAGACTCATCGATCCTCTCATGCTAGTCGAGATAGAGGCTCAGGCCCGGATCGAGGAATCCTAAAATTCATACTGAATTCATGCCCATTTAACATCGGCAGGCTATAGTCCCGAACATGATAATGCACTCCGGGAGGTGGACATGGAGGGATCTAACGAGTCTATGGCTGCATGCGACCCCGAGAAGCCGAGTGGGAGTCCGACCGATGAGCTTTGCTTACCGGCGGAAGCAACTACCGCCAAGAAACTGGCTCTTTTACGCAAGTGTGATGAGCTGATTGAATTGACTGAGGTGTACGAAAGTGCTTATGGAACGGTTCTTCGGGCCTTGGCGGTTGCCAACCAAACGTCAGTCAAAATACTTCAAGACCATATCTTTCAGCTTCGAGAGAGTATCCCGCATCTGGAAAAGAAATTTATCAAGCGTATCAAGCTGGTAGGAACTCTTACTGACATTCACAAGCAAACACGGAAAATCAAGCTGAAGCCGGACCTGGCCAGGAAAAAGGACCTCCACAAGATTGATGACTTCTTGTTGCGATCTAACCGGACGCTCAACGCTCTGAATGTCAAGAGAACGCAGCACGTGCCGTCACAGACGGCGGACTCCTAGAACTCGTGAGGGCCCGGCCCCGCGATGAAATACGCGCTACGACCAGAAGGCAGCAGGCTTGAATACGAACTTCTGTAATAGGTGTCAGTCTGCGGCTTGAATCATGGACTCGACGGCCGTGAGGGTTGCTTCTCTGACAAAGAGGTGTTCTATGATTCGAGCACGAATCTCGTTCTGCAGTTTTGGGATGGATTTCCGCCCGTCGATCACCAGGAAATTGAACTCCTTGCTGAGTTGATCGAACTCTTTTAGCAGATGCGTCTGGTATTTTTTGAAGCTATCGTAAATATCCAGACCCGGATTGAGGTCCATTCCCGCCTCCCAGTAATCCATGCGATTGGAATCGAGTACTCTCCGGATCAGAGTGTGAGCATCAATTTTCAAATAAAAGACCAGATCGGGGACAATGGCAAACCCAAAGAGATCCCGCATCCACTGCGGATCCACGTTCCGTACTTTGGTCCGAGCAAAGGCAGTGAAGATATAGCGGTCAGCGAGCACGATGTATCCGGCTCTCAGAGCCGGTATGATTTCATTCTCCAACCGGTCGGCAAAGTCGGTCGTGTAAAGGAGAGTATAGGTCATCGGATTCAACCAGTGGCCCTCTTTGGCGTCTCCGATGGTTTTCCCAACTAGCTTCGATCTTGTCCAGCCTGTTTCGGTAACGGCAAAACCCTGCACTTCCAACCACTCTTTCAGTAGCTGAATCTGTGTGGACCGTCCGACTCCGTCGGTGCCTTCAATCGTGATGAGTTTGCCCTTCAGTTGGGAGATGTCGACATAAGGCAGTCCCCAACCAAAAAATCTCTTTGGCTTCTCAATTAGCTTGTACCCGTCCATTCTCTTCCTTCAATGCTTCGGTAACAATCTCTCGCACTTCATTTTGCTGTTCCTGAATACTCTTGGTGGCGTCGATCACTTTCAAGCCGAACTCATCAACGATCCGGTCATACTCCTGCAAAATCCGTCCCTGAAAAAGGCGGAAACTCTCCGTAAAGTCTTTACTTAGTTTTAGATCCATACCTGCCTCATAGTGCTTCAGTTGCATTCTCACGCTGAGCAGCCGCTCCAGAGAAACTTCGATCGGGACCTTGAAGTAAAAAGCCACGTCTGGCTTAATCGCAAACTGATACAGTCGGCGCACCCAAAGAGGATGCACACCGCGAACCGTATCCCGACCGAATGCGGTGTACGCATAACGGTCCGCAATCACCAGCATCCCAGCCTTCAGCGGAGGAATGATATGATAGTTGAGCCGATCCGCAAAATCTGTGGCGTGCAGCAGGCTGAACGTTGTGGGAGTGAGAGTGTCCGATCTCTTTCCTGCCTTCGTTGCCTTCTTCACTAATGGGGAGGAATTCCACTCCGTGAAGAACACCCTCTCCCTCTGTGACACCAGCCACTTTTGAAGTAACACCATCTGTGTGCTCTTGCCTGATCCATCAATTCCCTCGGCAATGATTAGCTTTCCTGGATAGGCGTGGCTTTCAGTTAACCTGGACATGGTTCTTTCCGATAAGTGGGAGGCATTCCGAACCGGCGAGGAGCCTGAGATGGTAAGCGTGAAGCAACACGACCGAAGCGGTCGCACCCCTTTTCTTTCTACAGGCCTCAGCGCGCTTCCCGGCCGCCTGCGCTGGATAGCATATGTCAGAATGGATCGTGAAAGCAACGTGAGCCGCCAGTCAAGAGTTGTTATGCAACTCTCTTCCTAGGAACCGCATATCGAGGTATCATAGAAGGGCTTGGTTCGCTAGGTTGACGATGTGGAGTCAAAAATGAACTCACAGATACTGGCCAAAGATCTGGATGTCCGGCGGTTTTCAGCCGAGCGGGCTTGCAGCTTTGCCGAGGTGCTATTCGAGAATGCTACTGGAGCACAGTCTGGCGAAAACATCGAGTATCTCCACGATATGCGTGTCGCCTCGCGGCGTTTGCGCGAAACCTTCGAGCTTTTCGGGATGTTTTACCGCCCGTCGAAGCTCAAGAAGATCCTGAATCAGGTTAAGAACTTGACTCGCATCCTCGGCTTGCCTAGGGAGATGGATGTGAATCTTGCTCTGCTGCAGGGGTTTGAGGGCGAATCCGATCCTGTGGTCCTAACAACATTTGAGCATCTGCTGGAGGTTTTTGAAAGAAAGCAGGCTAAAGCTCGCCGAAAGATGCACCGGACCTTTGAAGCATTCGACCTCAAAGCCCTTAGAGCCGAGTGGCTTGGATTCGCCCAAACCGCCTTGCTGGTACCCAAACCGCAATCGATCCTCAGTGGCATTCAGCGCGAATTCGAAAGTGAGGCCTATCTCAGGCAGACCACTGCCATTCTGAGACAAAAGGCCTCTCCGATACAGGCATTTCGTTCCGCTCCATTGCAGTCCGAGACCGATGAGAACCTCCATCGGCTCCGGATCGCCTTAAAGAAATTTCGCTACGCTCTGGAGATCTACGATCCCCTGCATGGCCATCGCTTTGAAAGGGCGATCCAGCTTGCCAAAGAATTGCAGGATGTTCTCGGAAAGGTCCACGACTATGTGGCCCTTACTCAGCAATTGCAGGCGCACAAGATCGATCTACAGGGCAAGAGTCATCTGAAACTGGCGGCGGGTTGCGAAAGCGTGATCGAATTCTTCGAGCGTAAGAAAAGGACTCTTTACCCCCTCCTGGAGCCTGCTTATGCCGCACTGATCCTGGAACTCACCGTTCTCTTAACTCCAAAAACACCGCTCCAGTTTTCATTACCAAAGAGGCGAAGGGATAGGAATCCAAGGCGCGCCACAGCTGCAGTCCCGTTGACGGATAATGCCGACAGGAACACAGGCTAAGGGTCAGAAAGTCGAAAGATGTGAAGAGTTGAAAAGAACGTCAGGCACAGCAGAACTCACAAGTTCTCAAAAAAGCGGTGGTCAACAACGTAGTTGAATCCGTCCGGTATGGGACGAATATATAATTCCGCAATCAGCGCATCCGTACAGCCGTTGACCAGCATCTCCGCCAGCGGTTTACGCGTCTCCTGTGCCTTCTTCTGGAGTGTCTCCCAGGCAAACTTGGTCAACTTAAACCCTCCCTTGCGCTGATTCCCATTGTCAAAAACAACCGCCGGGCACTTCTGATAGTCTCCGTCCGTTTCAGCCGAGCCATCCATTTCCAAGGCAAGAGTTCTATTCATAAACCTGAATTCTCTTTTCATGGCTCACCTCTTTGCGCAGTCAGTTTAGCCGAAAACCTACCGGTCGAGAATCATTTTTGCAGAAGAAATCACCGCAGATGCTTCACTGCTATGGACCCGTGCCCAATCAGGAACTCGTCAAACTCCCGCTGGATAAATGCCTGTTTCTTGACTTGGCGATACTCGCGCTCCAACTCCAGGATTTCGTCGTAGCCCAAGAAGTACTGAGCTAATTGTGTGCTGTCCAGCTTGGCGCGACGGAGTTTCTTTTCGGCTTGTGCTTGTTCTTGGAATCCCTCCTCGACCATAAACCGCAGGGCCTCCTCGTCTGTCATCTCACCGCAATGCAGCTTGATATCGATAAGGATATTGGTTGCGACAATCATGTCGCCACGGCGAGCGAAGAATTGATAACGCAAGTTATTCTGTCCGCCAAAGCCGAGCCGAGTCATTAGGTCTTCCCCATATACCGCCCATCCCTCGACGAATGGCGCATTCCAAAGAACGGACCGCAATGGGTTCGGATTCTTACGGGCGTAATAGTACTGGGTGTGATGGCCCGGGTAGGCTTCGTGCATGGCTGTCAGCTCTACTTCATACGTGTTGTTGCCCCTTAAGTAGGACTCGATGCGGGCGGCATCCCAAGAGGGATCGATCGGATCTACGTAGTAGGTCGCCTGCCATTGGGCAGCCGGCTGCAAAACACCCGGAGCAAGGTATTCCGCTGCCGCGACGCCACGTTTGAAGAGTGGCATTTCTCGAACCACCAAAGTTTCTTTCGGGGGCAGTTCCAAGAGATGATGCTCCTCGATGAATCGGCGGAAGTCGTCGAGGTTTCGCCGATGGGCCTCAACCAGTTCTTCGGCCTTCGGATGATCTTTCGAAAGCTCATCCCGCACGGCTCGTATAATCTCTGCCTGATTTTTCGGATTGCCTTCGGCAGGGAGTAAAGGCCTCTTTGGAAAGAGTTCTTTGTAAAGGTGAATAGCCACCTGAAGAAGCTCTTGCCGAGCTTTCTCAAAGGCAGACTGCGCTCTAAGAACGGCAGCTTCCCGCGTAACGTCTGTCTGCAGAGCCAGTGAAAATTTCTTATGATAGCGGTCCCGGCCCAGCCTCCAGTCCCCGGAACTTCGTGGAAGCAGGTCAGACTGAAGAAAGGTTTGATACGCTTCCAGAGCGGTGATGGCCGAAAGTCTCGCCCTCTCGGCTTCGGCACGAAGATCTTCGGCGACACCGGGACTTTGACGTATGAACTTCTCAAGCTCGCCGGTAAACAGGGCGATGCGTCCCTTGTTGTCGTCAATTGCCTGCTCCGTATAAATCCGCGAAGGGTTTCGCAATTGACCTTGAGCCTGCTTCAAATATGCAGGCAGATTCTTGAGCAAACTGCGGACACTTTTCAGCCGCTCCGGAAGAGGCGCAAAGTCACCGTAGATGATATCCGAGATGCGACCTGCTATCATCTCTCTCGGATCGTAATAGGGGAATGAGTCGTACAGGCGCGGATCCCATTCCCAGTCTTTAATCTCACGCAGATAGAGCAGTTCCAAATCGATTCCATCAGAGAGAATTTCGGCGTCGATCTGGTCGTCCGGAGAAAGCGCCCCTTTATCGATTGTGTTCAGCCGCAGCCGTTGTTGCTCCAGCACTCGCTCCCGTAACTTCAGCCCCGGGGAGGACAGGTCGGAGAATCGATCGTCAAAGCGATGGTCTCCCATGAAGGTAGCCAAGTGGGGCTTGGCCAGGAACAGACTGTCGAGATACTCGTTTTTCAGGTTTGCAAAATTAGTCATGGGCTTGTGAACGGCACAGGAGACACTCCACACCAGAATGGCCGACAAGAACAGATTTTGCAGAATTTTCCCCAATCGGGCCTTTCTAAGACTCATGGCAGCTCCGGGTTCCGAAGAATTTGCGTTTGTAATGACTTCGCTTCGGGAGTGGATGAGCAGCGCACACGCCACTGTTTAGACATCAATTGGGGATATCGATTGAAGAGGATAATAGTCTCGACTTGGAATCCGATCCGTCACCCCCAAGGGTAGCGCGTTGCCTCCCAGCTCACTATCTGCTTGTCAATCTATCATGAAACTTCTCTTCTTGGAGATCCGCATGAAGTCAGAAAATATCCCAAACCGAGTTCGCAAAGGGCCGAAAAAATGGCAAGACAGGAATGCGCCATCCATACTCAATGAATTAGGCCAACTGGGGCACATCCTGTTGGAGACTCGCCGACATTTTGTTTTGGGGCCGTGACGGTTTTGCATATAATGGATTTGAGTATGTCGCTTGTTGCCCTTCCTCATTTCTCAGCAATATTCGGTCAATAGACCGGGAATCTATCTCTAGGTGAGCGCTATGCGTTTGCGATTCTGGAAGTTTTGGCAGGGGTATGGAAATCGTCTATCGATGAAAAGTCGAATAGGCCTTGGCATCACTATTTCCCGGCTGATTTTTCTTCCGGTCATTTTCATGGCTATTTACTATATTGCGGTGATGGTAAGCGCAACCAATCAGATCGCTACTGTGGACGCCAAGGTTGCCCGCATGGCCGAGCAGATCATTTCTGAGATTGCAGAAATGCGACGAGCGGAGAAAAACTACCTGCTTTTGAAGGATCCTGCCTACCTCAAAAAAATCAATGAGGTTTCGCAACAGGTCATTGCTCAAATTGAAGACGGTCTGTTCATCTCTTCCTCGGAAAGAAATCGTTTTGCGGAGATGAAAGAGGCGGTGAAAGCGTATGTGAGCAACATCGAATTGGTTTCGCAGTCGAGCGAGCCGTTGCCGGATGCTGCAGCGCTCAATCGCTTTGCTGAGCTGGTACGCAGCTATCAAAAGAGAATCGACAGCCTACTGGAGGTGGCGAACCGTTTGAAGTCACAGGACGTGATTTCTCAATCCATTGATGCCATTAGCAACGAGGCGATGTCGTTCGATCGATACATCCTTCAATCGGTGATTGCGTCCGAGCCTCAGCGCTCAAAATTGCTGGCTGAGCTTCAGTCGAAGGGAGACCAGATTGCGCTCCTGGCCCGTCAGATTAACGAAAACAGCTGGAAGAAGGTAGAGGAAGAGCGAAGTCACACCGAGCGGCTTGGCAATCGCGCTACGCTCCTAATCACTATTACCCTTACGGTCACGCTGTTGCTCAGCTTCGCGTTCACCTGGTACCTTCCCAGACGAGTTCTGAATCCGATCCGCGAGATTACTCAAGCTCTCAGAAAAGCATCCAGCGGGAACTACGATGTCTTTCTGCATCTCTCCGCCAAAGACGAACTGGGCGATCTGGTGAATGAATTTCACAACCTCGTTGACCATATGCGAGATCGCGACAGCCAAAAGCCGCAGGTCAGCCTTCCGCCGCCCGTGAGAGCCGCGGAGCAGCCAGATGCTTTTACGGTTTTTTAGTTCCCCAGCCGTCTACAAATCAACGTGGGGGCCCTCCTTCACTCTGCTCACGGAGCTGTGGGTTGGTGTCCTAGCATCGCGGAAGTGAATCATTAAGAACAGTAGCAAGGATCGAATCTTGGCGGGTGAAGTCCGCGTTCGCGGATAAGGGGGAAATGCCAACGCGCCCCCGGAAGGCTTTAGCTCAGCGCTTTGTCGCGACGCTAAGGAAAAATCGGTGCATCGGTTTTTTGGGGGGTACTTAGCTCCAATCTTCTACCGGAAACCTGATTCCAAAAAAGTTCGTTGCGTGCATGAATTCGATGCCAACGCCTCCGAGTGTGTCGTCTCCCTCGTTCCCAATCCATACGACGCGAAAATCCGACCAGTCCTGACTATTTCGAAGGCGGAGCTGCAGAATGTCGTCTACCTCGACTTCATGGACAGATGAAACGCGAGCCCCGTACTTGCTGACCACATAGGTCTCTGTCTCTTCTTCGAACTCATAGCCGTGCTTGTCGATTCCTTTGATCACCACTGGGATCTTGACCATGGCACGGGGGCTGCGTCTCAAGACATAACCTTTGACACCTTTTTCGTCCACACTCGACACTCTCATTGAGTTGATCCTCGTGAGACACGGATTCACTGTCAAGGCTGAATCGGCTCGCCCGTTTGGGTAGGTCTATACTCCGGGCGCGTACTTCGCTCTAACTTATCGGGCCCTCCCGACAAAGGTTTAGAGCTAATCAACCTATGTCGAGATGTGCTGGGTTCTCCAACGAACCCTGTGTGAGAGTCCCCAGGCATGGCCCTCCAAATTTCTCTGCACAGGTAAGCTTTGTTGCTCTGCTTGACCAGCTTCGGCCCTTGAAGATACACTGCGCCGGTAGTTTCCCTGAGAGGCGATCTTATACACAGAGGAGTGATGGATGAAAAACAGCATATTGTCACGGCGATCCTTCCTGGTGAGCGGCACAGCCTTGCTCGCGGCGAGCAACACTCTGGCGCGAAAGACCACCTTGAGCCGTTCGGGATACAAACCCCTCAACGAAAAGCTCAACCTCGCCGCGATTGGAGCAGGAGGTAAAGGGGCAACTGATATCGATGGCTGCAGCAGCGAGAATATCGTGGCTCTCTGCGACACGGACTGGCAGCACGCGGCCAAGACCTTCGAAAAATTTCCGAACGCGAAGCGATACAAGGATTTTCGTGTCATGCTGGACAAGGAGAAGATTGATGCAGTTACCATTTCAACTCCCGACCACACTCACGCCATGGCGGCCATGGCTGCAATGGAAAGGGGTATTCACGTCTATGTCCAAAAGCCGTTGACGCACACCATTTCCGAAGCTCGCCGGGTGACCGAAGCAGCACGCAAATATGGTGTTGCCACGCAAATGGGAAACCAGGGCCATTCCGGCGAAGGTGTGCGCCAGCTCTGCGAGATCATCTGGTCGGGTGCCATTGGTAATGTGCGCGAGGTGCATGCCTGGACAAACCGTCCCATTTGGCCCCAGGGAATCACTGGCCCGCTACCCCAGGAGCCTGTTCCCGACACTTTCGATTGGGATGTGTGGCTGGGGCCGGCGCCGTTTCGGCCCTATAACTCAGGGTACGCTCCTTTCAAATGGCGAGGCTGGTGGGACTTTGGATGTGGCGCTCTGGGCGACATGGCCTGTCATATTCTGGATCCTGCCAACTGGTCTCTCCAGCTTCGCTACCCTACGAGCGTTGAATGTCTAAAACAAGAAGGTAAGACCGACCAGACTTATCCTACCAAGGCGATCATCCGTTACGAATTTCCAGCTCGAGGTTCAATGCCTCCGGTGACTGTGTTTTGGTACGACGGGGGGGAGCTGCCGCCGAGGCCAAAGGGAATCGCGGACAATGTCAAACTCGGTGACGGCGACAATGGTTCTTTATTCATAGGCGAGAAAGGAATGGCGACCACGGGGACATACGGCGACGGTACCAGATTGCTGCCGGATGAGCTGATGAAGGACTTCAAACTTCCAGAACCAATCCTGAGCCGTTCTCCGGGCCATTATAGAGATTGGATTCGCGCCTGCAAGGGCGGCGGCGCTGCCTGCTCCAACTTTGACTACGCAGGTCCACTTGCTGAATGGGTCCTTCTCGGCAACTTGTCAATCCGCCACCAGGGGAAACTGCTCTGGGACGGTGAACGAATGAAGGTGACGAATAACTCCGAGGCTAACAAGTGGGTTAAGGGAACCTACCGCAAAGGCTGGCGTTTGTAGCGTTGAATCGAGGTCCTGCAGTCGAGCCGGGTCAAGGTGACGTGATTTGGTTAGTCAGTGAAAGACCACGCTGGCATAAGACACAGCCGAACCTGTATTACGGTCGTCCATCTGATCGTACTTAAGAAGTCGTCCCTCCCGAGCCTCCATCAGGTTTAGCAAAGTATAGATGCAGGGGAAGCCGCATATTCGGCGTCGATCCAGATCCTGAGCAATGGAGTCCCAAAAGCCCTCGGGATCCCGCTGAGTCACAAATCTCAGTTTGGCTTCGTCTTCCCTCTTGAGCTTCTGAAGCTCCAATTCGTCCGTTGGACTGGGATCACCGAATCGCAGACCGATGTGAGCCAGATCGGCACCGGCAATCAAGCAAATTCTCCGTCCACTATCCCGCAAAAGCTCCTTAAGAGAATCTACAAAACTTTGAAACTCGCCGACTTCATGAGGAGACTGTCTTTCCTGGATCATCCGATGGAAGGACCCACAAAGAATGGGCAAAATCTCAAATTCACCTCGGTCAGCCAAAATGTATTTCAAGAAGACCGTTTGAAATTCAATCGAGTGTTCCTGTTTATGGACGAACTCATCTTCGAAGAGACGGTCACCGTAATGCTGCTTCAGCTTCTCGAGAAGTGAGCGGTTGGTTTTGACCACCCCTAAGGGTGTCTCATAGTCTTTGAAAGTTGCCGCGAAGAAGTGACGGGTCTCAGCGTGGGCGGTTCCAAGAATGACGAACAGGTCAAAGTCGGCGTCTCGAATCTGGTCGTAGACCCAGGCATAGCAAGTCCCCCCCACTCGCAGATCGATATGGGGCGCAATGAGGGCAACAGCCATGCCTTCTTGTTGTTCAGGCAGATCGCCTTGCCTACGGACTTTTTCAAAGTGTACAGCGAGTGTATCTCGCAATTCCGCGGGGTCAATCGGATAGCTCGTGCCCGCATGGGCAGCGGGGCGCGTCTGGCAATTCGCGAAGGCTTTCTCGAGATTTGACTTGTGCTGGCCAAACCGTTCACTGTCGAGAAACAGATTGGCATCCAGTTCCTTGATCATCTCTTCAATCTTCTCAGTGTAGAGAAGTTGACCAAACCGTTTCCAGAAGGCAGCTTGAATGTCTCGGATCGAATGCTTACCGTCAAACAAACTGACAGCAAAAAAGGCACCGAGGGGGAGGAAAACGACCTTGTCGGTCATGTTGAGAGGATCGCGAAGGCACACATAGTTTCCTCCTTGCGAACTGACCGGAAAGGACTCAAGGTACCGAAGTTTTGGAAAATCCATTTGAACCCTTTTCTTCTTGGACTCACGGTAGATAGTGACAGTCCGCTACCCCGCTGAAAGTATCGCATGATACCAAAGGATCAAACAATAACTGACCGTGCTGCGTCACAAGCCGTACACGAAAACTTGTGAAACATCCTGCCGGCAGACGTCCTTTGAGCCCATGCTCATGCGCAAAAATGCCGGCAGTCGCCTGGCACTCTATCAGTCTTTTGAATTGCCCGTCCTGCAGGAGTTGAATTTCGAAACGCTGGTTTCTGATGACCGTGCTCGGGTTGCGGCCTCGAGCTTCTCACCGTGAGTATGACGATTTCAAGTCCGCTCCTGGATTTGACTGAGCAAATGAATGACAGGGAATCTTTGGCTGAATCTGGGTAGGTGATGCGGCGGGACCGTCCGAGATGCGCTAGCGCTAGGTAAATCCGAGCTGCGCCCGCGCTCCAGCAATAGAGGAACGCTGCCTCTAGTAGGTATCCAAAGAGACCTTCTTGAGAAACTTGAAATCCTTTAGCAGTTTGCCGGTTCCCAAGACAACCGCAGAGAGTGGATCTTCCGCCAGCATGACAGGTAGTTGGGTCTCCTCGCTGAGTTTTCGGTCCAGGTTCTTGAGAAGGGCTCCTCCGCCTGCCAGGACGATACCCCTCTCGACCAGATCTGCGGACAGTTCGGGAGGGACTCTTTCCAAAGCAGCACGTACAGCATGAACGATCACGCCCACACAGTCCGACAATGCCTGCCGGATTTCTGTATCGGTAATCTTGATGCATTGTGGTACGCCGTGCATCAGGTTTCTTCCTCGGATTTCAATTTCGATCGGCTCCTCTAATGGGTAGGCCGATCCAATTTGACTCTTGACCTGCTCTGCGGTGCGCTCCCCGATCAAGAGGTTGTACTTAGTTTTGATGAAGCGAATGATGGCTTCATCCATTTCGTCTCCCGCCACACGCACCGATTTGCTATATACCACTCCGGCCAGAGAAATCACCGCGACGTCCGTGGTTCCACCTCCGATATCCACAACCATACTGGCCGCCGGCTCTGTCACGGGAAGGCCGGCGCCGATAGCGGCCATCATAGCTTGATCTACCAGATAAACCTCGCTCGCCCGGGCTCGCGTGGCTGAGTCTATCACCGCTCGTTTTTCCACCTGCGTGATTTCTGAGGGCACGCTCACCACGATCCGCGGGTGGACCAGAAACTTGCGTCCATGCGCCCTTTGGATGAAGTGAGCCAGCATCTTTTCAGTAACTTTGAAGTCCGCAATGACGCCCTTCTTTAAGGGACGAATAGCCACAATGTTTTGAGGAGTCCGACCCAGCATCTCTTTGGCTTCGAGCCCCACGGCTTCCACCTGATGTGTAACGGTATTGAGAGCTACGATGGAAGGCTCGTTGACTACAACCCCTTTGCCTTCAGAGTATACGAGTGAATTGGCCGTACCCAAATCGATGGCAAGATCATTGGAGAAAGTGTGCATTGCGGAACTCAGGCTGAACATAGGTGTCCTCTTCGCAACTCAGATTTGATTTAGGGTATCGTCATCTACCGAAGGACCATTAGCTCTGACAAGCAATTGGGTGCATCTACAGCCCTTGTGAGCTCCGCCAGCGGACTTTACTACTCGTCTCGTGCATGGCCCGAGTTTGTGACGTCGGCCGGCTCAGTGCAAGCGCCCGTGACGACGCTGGCCAAGCCTTCGATCTATACTTTCGTGCCAACCCTTCCTTGAATTATCTGCTTCGCATCAGCTACACTTCGTTAAGACGGAGCTTGGCTTAGGAGAACTGATCATGAAGCAAGTCCTGGATTACATCGCGGAGAACCAGCCTCGGTTTTTGGAAGAGCTCAAGGATTTTCTAAGAATTCCCAGCATCAGCAATAATAGTGAGAACAAAAAGGACGTGCTGCGTTGCGCCCAATACGTCGCCAGTCAACTCCGGCAGATCGGCATGCAGCAAGTAGAAGTTTTTCCGACTCCAGGCCATCCCATCGTCTACGGGGAGTGGCTAGGCGCACCGGGCCAACCGACCATTCTGTTTTATGGCCATTATGATGTTCAACCCGTTGACCCTCTCAGCTTGTGGACTTCGGGACCCTTCGACCCCACGATCCGCAACGGCGAGCTGTATGCCCGGGGATCGGCCGATGACAAGGGGCAGGTGATGATGAATCTGAAGGGAGTGGAGGCTCACCTCAAGAGCCAGGGTCGGCTTCCAGTCAACATCAAGTTCCTGATCGAAGGTGAAGAGGAGGTCGGCAGCAACAACTTGGACGCATTCATTGCTTCACATCAAGAACTGCTAAAGGCCGACTGCGTCCTGATTTCAGATACTCCAATGTTCGACCGTGGGCTCCCATCGATTTGTTATGGCTTGCGCGGACTGGCCTATCTACAGATCGATCTGAAAGGGACTGACAGTGATCTTCATTCCGGATCTTTTGGCGGTACCGTCATCAATCCTAACTTCGCCTTAGCCCAGCTAATCACTTCTCTTAAGGACGCGGATGGACGCGTTACGATTCCCGGTTTTTACGATGATGTCCTGCCGATGAGTTCGGCAGAGAAAGAAGAGCTCTCTCGTTTGCCCTTCGACGCGGAGAAATACCGGAAGAGCATCGGGGCTCCTGCCCTTTTTGGAGAAGAGGGTTACTCTCCTCTCGAGCAGATCTGGGTTCGTCCGACTCTGGAGGTGAATGGATTGTGCGGTGGTTTCATCGGTGAGGGCGCCAAGACCGTGATTCCGGCTCGAGCCATGGCTAAGATCAGCATGCGGCTGGTTCCGAACCAAGATCCGGACAAAATCGCGGGTCTCTTTGAGAGTCACCTCAAAAAGATAGCTCCTCCCACGGTAGAACTCACCATCACTCGGATGCACGGCGGCAAGGCCTGGATCGCGCCCATCGATCATCCAGCGATTCAAGCCGCTTCTCGCGCCTTTGAAAGGGCCTTTGGCAAGCGCCCGGTTTTTGTGCGTGAAGGGGGATCGATCCCAGTTGTGGCTACCTTCGCGGATATTCTCGGACTACCCAGCGTCTTGATGGGGATTGGCCTGCCAGATGAAAATGCGCACGCACCGAACGAAAAGCTGGACCTTTACAATTTTCAAAATGGAATCGTCGGATCAGCTTATTTCTTTCAGGAGATGGCAAAATAAGGCAAAGAGAGCTGCTAAAAGCCGAAACCATCCGTTTTATGCCGCGCTGCCTCTAAAGGATCCCTTTGGGGCTGCGAATAAATTGATGTAGAGCAACCCCATAGTCCTTGCTTTTTATCTTATCTTCCCACGGCCTGCCACCGCCCAGCTTCCTTCTACAACTCCGTTGCGGTGGAAGTAAAGCTGATCATGCATGTTGACGCAAGCGCAGACATGATTTGGGATAACTGTAAACCTCTCTCCCACCTTGGGTTTATAGGACGAGTGGGTCAGATCCACATGGCCATGTTCTTCTGACATCGAGTAGAACTCGAGGTCTGCGTGATTCGTTATATATCCGAAGCCTGTCTTGTCTCCTGAAATTAGCCGATCACCTGAAAACGTTTTGGACCCGCCATCGAACATGACCCTTCCATTTACAGCATTGCTTATCACGGTGACGATCACTTTGAGCGCACACTGCGAAAGCTGGCAGGCCTGGACGCCGACTTCGTTCATGTCATTGAAGACATATGTCCCAGGCCGGATTTCAGTGAGGCCTTCAACCCTATGGCTGTTGCGAGCTGTTGGGGTGCTTCCTCCACTTACAATCTCGCAGGAGAGCCCCGCCTTTCCGAGTTGCTCACGAATCTCCAAAATTCGCTCACTGAGAAGCCGCAACGCGCCAGACTGATCCGGCGGCAGGTCCCAGATATGCCCAGGATAAAACATGATTCCGGCAAATCGCACTCCGGGACGTCTTTCAACTGTCGAGGCCATCTTGACCAAGTCGCCCACGGACTGCAAACCGCAACGCTGCATCCCCATGTCAAACTCAATCAGAACGCCGATCTCGCAGCTCGCCTTGTGCGCGGCAGAAGAGATGCCTTCCAAGGCCTCCATGGAATCCAATGCCACGGTCATCTTTCGTTCCAAAGCCAGTCGAGTCAATCGTTCCAACTTGGACTGTCCAAGCACCGGGTAGGCAATCAGGATATTGTCCAAGCCGGCAGCCGCCATTACCTCAGCCTCACCGACCTTGGCGACTGTGATCCCGATGGCACCTGCCTCAATCTGCATCTTGGCGATGGCAGGAATCTTGTGGGTCTTGGTGTGGGGCCTCAAAGCAAGAGCCTTGGCCCGACAATACTCCCCGAGCGAACGAATGTTCGACTGAAGAATATCCAGGTCTACGATGACTGCAGGAGTATCAAGTTCTTCAATGCGCATGGTTGCACCCGTTGAGTTTGGATCTACCCTTGGTTCGGGACGTGCCTAAATGGAAACTGTTTTGAGACTCCCCTGAGAACGGAAGGCGTGAACAAACCGACTACAGAGCAAAAACGAGTCCCTCTCCCCAAAACCAAACTACGTCAGGACGTGAGATAAGATGCCCGTCGATTGACTAGATAACAAGATCAAACGAGTATTGAAATAACGTCAACTTCCAACGGCAGCGAGTATCTCTTCAGCGTGCTCTTCGGGCCTGACTTTTGGCCAGATCCGTTTGATTTTTCGGTCCGGCCCAATCCAGAATGTGACGCGATTGGTGCCCATGTATCTCCTTCCCATGAACACCTTTTCACCCCACACGCCGTAGGCATTGACGATTTTCCTTTCATCATCGGCCAACAAGGGGAATGGCAATTTGTATTTTTCCACAAACTTTTCGTGCGACTTAACCGGATCGACGCTCACTCCCAACACGACTATTCCCTTCTTCTTGAAATCGGCAAAGCGGTCCCGGAACGCACAAGCTTCCTTCGTGCAGCCGGGCGTGTCATCTTTGGGATAAAAATACAGCACGACATCCTTGCCTTTAAAGCCGGCGAGCGAGACCTCATCGCCTGTATTAGTGGAAGCCTTGAAATCCGGCGCCAAATCCCCTTCTTTGAGCTTCAACTTGACTTCCTTGGCCATGACATTTCCTTGTGATCTGTTGGAATTGGACCCTTGTGCAGCAAGTCATCGTAGAGGCTACTCAAACCGAATTGGAACGTCAAGTTGTTGTGCTCGAACCCGCACCACGTGCAATCCGAGATCCGTTGCGGGTTAGCGGCGAACTGGAATACCGTGTCAACTTGAAGGCCGAAATGGAGATCTCCCAACTGCTCGAGAAAGCTGGTCGGACGAAACCTAGCTCGACGAATTCAATGCTTAAACTTGAGCGCGAAGAGGCGACCGACGATGGCTCTGGCTGAATGTGCTAGCGTGTTTCTGCAACGCAAAACGCGTCAGGCAACGCTCAATCTGAAACGCAGTCGTTCCAGGATCTCCGTCATCTGGAAGCTGCTGGTGACTTTGTCTCCAGACTGGGTCTGGACGTAGAAGACATCGAAGGCGTGATTCTTTTCAGTCGCCAGTTTGGCCGACAGAATATTCAATCCCAGGTCAGCCAGCGTTTTAGCGATATGGTAGCCGAGTCCCAGGCGATCTTCGGTCTGCACCTCAATCACGGTGCTTTGTGCCGAAATATCATTGTCAATCCTTACCCGAGGCACGACGCCCGAGCCGCTTTGTCCAACGGACACACTTCGAAAGCGACCCTCGAGGACGGTCTCTAAGTCTCGCAGTCCAAGGATCACATCTGCAAGAAGCCGGTCGACACGGCTCCAATCCTCAGGATAGACGATCGCCTGATCCTCGGCATTGCTCACTTGGAACGTATCGATGACGATGCCATCATCCCGCGTATTCAGCTGGGCGCTCAAGATGCTAAGCCCGCTTGCTGCCAGCGATCCGGCGATCTGAGCGAAACGTCCGGGAACATCTCGGGCGGCAAGGTTCAATTGCGTGTATCCTGCATGCGGATGAGGAGTCCATTCGGTAACAACCGGCCGCTCCAGCAGGCGCTCGCAGAGTCGTATGTGCGACAGAATCTGGGGTAACGGAGTGTACAATGCGTATCTTTCCGGCAAGAACAGAAAGTGCTTCAGGATGGCATCAACATCAACCTCGTGCCCTAGAGACTCCACCACCTTCTGCTGCGTCGTGGCGACTTGAGCATACTCCGGTTGGCTGATTTCGTCTCCAAACATGAGGCGATCAAACACTTTGAAGTAAAGCGACCACAGCAAGAAGTGCTTCCGCTCAGACCAGGCACTCTCTCCCATCGAACTGAGATCCGCATAGGTCAGCAATAGCAACATGTTCAAATTGTCCGCTGTCTCTACAGTGTCGCTCACTTCCTGCACAATAAGCGGATCATCAATATCGCGTCGTTGGGAAACATGTCCCAGCAACAAATGTTCCCGGACAAGCAGCAAGACCTTGTCGCGCGTCTCCGGGCTAAAGTTCATCCGATGAAGAGCTCTTGCAGCCAGCCGTTCGCTCCGCGATGCGTGTCCGGGTCCATGGCCCTTTCCGGTATCATGTAGGAGGAGGGCTAAATAAATGAGCGAAGAGTCCGTCGCCTGGTCCAGCACTCTCCGGTAGTCGTGAAGCGCAGGGTCGGATGAATTGGCAACTTCGTCCAGCGTGTCGATCGCCATCAGGGTGTGTTCATCGACGGAGTACTTGTGTACCCGGTCCGCTTGTGCCAAACAATCCAGGCGACCAAACTCGGGCAAATATTTTCCTAAAAATCCCAATTCCCTCATGATGCGCAGAGCCGTTCCCACTTTGCCTCGGTTCTTGAGAATCGCCCGGAACTGCTCGTGCATCGTGATCGTGTTGAAGCTCTTCATGTCCCAGGTCGGTAAATTGGACCTGATCGTACTCTTGAGTTCGTCTGTCAGCAACGGCTGGCTCTGGCTAAAATGAAACAACTTCATCCAGCGTTCCGGGGTCTGTTCGCTCAGGGCCGTCCCAGGAGCTGCCGCAAGCTTCAGATAAGGTGCTCGGAAAGGTTCGGCTCTGCCCGTAAGCCTGGCTTTGGTCTGTTCCACATAGCGACCGAGCAGCGTCACGATGCACTGGCGATGCCGAAGGGTGGACTGTAGGAACAGCTCCGCGGCCTTTCGGAACCGAGTGTCTCGGTAGCCGAAGAATTCTGCAACTGCCGCCAGGGTGTCATAGGACAATAAATTCTGCGGTCGTCCGGCAACCCAGTGCAGGTGGTTGCGCGTTCTTATCAGGTGTTCGCGCGCAGCACCGAGGCGACTCCACTCGAGGGGAGTCATGATCCCTGCGGCCAAAAGTTTGTCGGGATTGCAACCGCCAAAGAAAACGGTTGCCGATTCCAAAAGCGCACGAGCGTCCAGCAACCCACCCGAGCCCTGGTCTAAATCGGATTCCAAAAGATACGGGCTGTCGCCATGTTGATGGTGAACTTGCCTAAGGAACTCTGAAAGTTGGTGGACGTAGACCAGAGGATTCTTGTACTGGCCCGACTTGAACCGCTGGATGAGGTCTTGAACGACCGATTCACTCCCGACAATTCGACGCCCTGACAACAAAGAGAATCCGAACGAAAAATCATTCTGAGCCTTTCGCAAGCACTCCTTGAAACCTAACCTCGAAGAGCGAACCTCCAAGCCAGTGGACCTGACGATTTCCAGGATGTCCTCAAGTGTGGACTGGACGAAACCTTTCGATGTGGGCTTTTCCAGAATGACCAGCTCGATCGGAGAGAAGGGGCTCAGGTCTCGGCCACCGTACTCGCCGACAGCAATCCAAGCCAGTGACAAGGCCGCGCCAGTCAGTTCTAGATCAGAGTGCCGACTCTCGTGAGAGGACCGCCAAATCGCCTGAAGCAATACATCCACCAAGGCACTTCGCGAGACACAGACCGCATCACCTCGGGCCCCGTTCCAGTGTCGTATTCTGAGGCGAAGCATTTCTCTCGCGTAGAGACTTTGACAATAAGAAAGCAGCGAGCCATCGTGGAGATTGAGTGGCGATTCGGCAGCGGCCAATTTTTGCTGGTCCTGAGCTTCCAATTCAGAAGGCATGAGCGATCTCTTTTGATTAACGGGTGCACAAGTAAGCAAATGCCTGTGGACCCAATCAGTGCGCCACTATCACCGATTCCCTTTTCCCGAGTGGACGAGGTGAGCCCACACGACACAGCAGTGTTCTAACCATGCTGCACTTAATGTCTTGTCTGGGAGGACAGCTCAGCAATAATCTGACGCAGGTATTGAACATCTTGCTGATGAACCTCTCGCAATTCGGGCATTCTGAACTTTCCAAGGCTATCATCTTCCAGGGTCAAATCACCCCGATAGCCGGCGTGATAATAAAATCCAACGATCCTCTTGAAGTCGAGGTCACCCGTCTTGACAGGTTCTGCGTATTTCGAGTACTCCCAACCCTCTGGACGTTGATTTTGCTTTTGGTCGTCAGGATACTTGACATTCTTGATATGAACGTAACGAACGTAGGGCGCAAAGTGCTCGGCTAGCTCGTAGATTTTCGGTAGCGGATGACCAAACCAGTACATGTTGCAAATGTCTAACGTCAGCCCCACTCGTTTCGTATCGAAAGATTTCAGAATGGGATCCAGAATCTCCTGGCGATTGAGGTAGTGCCCCAGGTTTTCGATAGTGAGCTGGACGCTCGTCTGAACTGCCACAGCTTGTAGCGGCCCAACATATTCCCTGGCTCTCTGGATAAACTCTTCGTCTTCAATGCCTCTGGCGACGAGCGGCATCATAATCACCGGCACTTTCAACTGTTCTGCCACCTTGGCGACTGCTGTGAGCCACCGTTGGATTTGCGCAGGCGTTTTGTCTCCCGCTATGGGGATAACGGTTGTAAACGCATTAATGGAAAGCTGGTGCTTCCGAAACGCGTCCTTGAGACGCTTGATCGAAGCGGGAGTGTCGATCTGGTGCAAGCTTCCGTTGGCTTCGTAAAGGTTCGGACACTTCAGTTCAGGCGTGACTTCGATCTCCAGGCGATTCACGCCAATCGCTTTTGCAGCACTCCACACGTCCTTATACTCCATGCTCTTGAGGTAGCCGTCACGAATTCCGACCTTCATGACCTCCTTGGCCTGGAGGGCTTGGGCCAATACGAGGGCTGCCAGGCTCACCTGTAGCAGAACTCGCCAATCCTTCATTCGTTCTCTCCTGAAAATCCCTCTTTGAAAGGGGAAGGGGCCGTTAGGCCCCGGGGGATGTCCCGATCGGGGCGCGCCGTACAAGTTCCCGAGAGACATCCCCCTAAACCTCCTTCGCAAGGGGAAATTATTCATTTTCATCCATCGTAGTGCCGCCCCGCGGCATGGAAGGTTCCTCCTCTGAAAATCCCCCGTTTAGGGGGCAGCAGCCGCCAAGTTCCATGTCAACCGGAATGGCCTTCGTCAAATCATCATCGCAAGCCTTCTGCACAATCCAACCATACCAAGAGTACTGCCCCAATTGAACTTCATTTTTGCCTCGTTCTGTTTTATAGTTTCTGCCGTTGGATTTGGTGAGGATATGGACACGATCGTTAAGCCTGCGCGCAGGATGATTGGCACCATTCAGGTGCCGGGCGACAAATCAATCTCACACCGGCTGGCCATATTGGGTGCCATCGCCGAAGGCCAAACTTTCATCGACAACTTTGCCAGCAGCCAGGATTGCCAAAGCACTCTATCCTGCCTGAGGTTATTAGGGGTGCCTATTGAGACTTCGGAGGCAGGTCGCGTTACTCTATCCGGACAAGGCCTTCGAGGACTGACCCCTCCAAGAGAGACTCTGGATGCAAGGAACTCCGGTTCGACCATTCGCATGCTCTCGGGCGTCCTTGCCGGACAGAGCTTTCGAACTGAAATCACCGGGGATGCGTCGTTGCGACGCCGTCCCATGGGCAGGATCATTGCACCATTGACCCAAATGGGAGCCACAATCCAGGCTCGGGAAGGAAACTATCCTCCTCTTTCTATTCAAGGTGGGCCCCTGAAATCAATTCATTACCTGATGCCCGTCGCCAGCGCTCAAGTCAAATCAGCCGTATTGTTGGCGGGGCTGCTGGCTGAGGGAGAGACATACGTGACTGAACCAGTCTCAAGTCGCAACCATACCGAAGTCGCTCTAAAAGAATTTGGTGCAGAGGTTCATTTTCGGGAAAATCGAATTTCTCTTAAGGGCGGGCAACGGCTACGCGGCGTCAAAGCGAGGGTGCCCGGAGACATCTCCTCCGCAGCTTTCTTTCTGGTTGCTTCTGCTCTACTCCCAGAATCAGAAATTGTCCTGACTGATGTGGGAATGAATCCTGGCCGATCGCTGATTATCCATTTGCTTCAAGGCATGGGTGCATCTATCGAAGTTCTGAACCAACAGACTCGGGCGGGCGAACCGGTCGCAGATCTGCGAGTTAAGCCTGGTTCTCTCACTGGAGGAACCCTCTCCGGAGAGAGTATCCCACAGGTCATCGACGAGATCCCCATTCTCGCCGTGCTCGGTACCCAGAGTGAAAAAGGGCTGGAGATTCGGGACGTAGCGGAGTTGCGAGTGAAGGAAAGCGACCGCATCAAAAGTATCGTCCAGAACCTGAGGTCGATGGGTGCGTCGGTCGAAGAGTTTGCGGACGGCATGTTCGTGCCTGGAAGGCAATCTTTGCAGGGAGCAAGAATTCACACCCATGATGATCACCGCATTGCTATGGCCTTTGCGGTCGCCGCTCTCATTGCCAAAGGAGCAAGCGTCATTGAAGGTAGTGAATGTACCGCAGTATCGTTTCCCGGCTTCTTCGAACTGCTGGATCGGGTAGCTGTCCGCTAATCGCTCACGCCCCAAGAGCGGGCTTCAACACAGATCTCTTGCCTACCTCGCCCGAAAGCGTTCCTAAGAAGATTCGGAATCTATGCAAGGCAAACCGCAACGACTCCGATGTTTTTGACGAGGTTATCTCCTCAATAAAGTTCTCGTATTCTTCCCAATCCTTGTACATCAAGTACTTCATGGTGCTTTCTCTGAAGTCCTCGACGCTCTTCATGAGCGCGGGTACCGACTGATGATCCGCCTTCTTCTCGTGGTCGGCAATGTAAGACGCCAAATTCGCGATCTCGCTAATCAATCTCTTGGATTGTTCGAGGCGGGTGATCAGAGTGGAAAAGAGCTTCTTGCCGTCGAACTCGGGGTCGAAAGCCTGAGCAATCTGAACAATCGAGTGTTGCAGTGAATTCTTAAGCAGTCCGTGGCTGTTTTCTACCTTGGCGTATATCGGAGGAACCTGACGCAGATAGACCAGACCGACCAGCTCATGGCTGAACACTTTCTTCGTCTCCTGGCTACAGGCAAAAATGGTCGCATCCAGGCCTTCCGTAGTGTTCGGACTGATCTCGGGATTCTTGCAAACGCGATTCTCAATGAAGTCGAACAGCATCTGCAGCTCAGAATTAATGAGGGAAAAAATGAGCAAGGAATTCTTCAACGGACGGTCAAAAGCGAGATCCTTTTCAACAAACTCGAGGTACCGCAGCATCCGAAAGAGCTCCAAAAATACTTTCGCGACGTCCTGTCGCAGCCCCTCGTGCCTGATGCTCTTGATCAGCGTGGCAATCGCGGAAATGTCAACCCGGTCGTACTGCACCTTGAATTTGAAAGCCACGAGCATCTCAATGTAGCGGCACTGCTTGATTTCACGATTGATTAGTTTGCCCATGGCAGTGAAAGTCTGAAAGGTCACTTCGGGTAATTTGACGAGTTCGTCAATGATGGAACGGAGATCGTTCAGGGCGTCCAGTAACAGAGCAAGGGAATCGTCGGGAGTCGGTTGAGCCAGGATCCGATTGCAGAAATCATCCATCACATAATCTCGTTTGAGATAGTTGTGCAGATAACGATCGAACTGAAGGAGGTTCGAACGCTCCTGATTCATGATCTGGCTAGCAAGGAAGCTCATTCGCAGAGTGACATCTCGCACTACAGCTAGTTCTTCTCTGAAATCCTTAAGCAAGAAGTGCTTGACCTCGCCATCGGGTGATGGCTGGTTCTTGGCCCGGAAGAAGCGGTCAAAACATTTGATCCACATCTCCAGCTCAAAGACATAGTCAATCTTTTGCTTGCGACTAACTTGCTCCAGCCACTGGTTGAGTGCTGTATCTTTTCGTATCGAAGCGACTTCTTTCATTTCATCATTAGAACCTGAGGAGAAGACGGGAAGTTGGTCGGTAGAGCAACGATTTTCGGCCCGACTCCGCCCGCCCTTCGCGGTGAGGGGCGACTTGCCACTCCTGCCGTTTTCGCCAGCCTCGTTTTTGTAAGGAGAGACGTCGTAGCACCAGAACTGGTGCCATCGGAACCCTCTTCAACCAAAAGTTATCGGAACATCAGAGTTCCGGGTTCATAGGGAAAACGCAAAAAACCTCGCCACTTTGTTCCTGAACGGTGATACTGACCCGGCTGTGACCAATTCCCTCACGGGCGAGAAGCCGCCATTGCGTTTCTCGCTTGCCAAGGAAGATCTCTGGGTGCTTGTTAGAAGAAACTTGAGGCTGAGGGAGCAGGCGCAGAAGATCCCTTCCTACCTTAGGAGGGAGACGAACGTCCGCACGAGCACTAAACTACGTCAGGGTCAATTGGGACTTCTATTTCGCGACGAGTCCTCGGCTCTCCAGTGAGCTTCTCCGTCCTCGCGCATTCTGTCCAGGGTCTCCTGCATTTCTTGTAGTTTCTCTTTCATTTGGACTTCGTCCGCGTTCCTCGAAACATAGATCGGCGGAGCTTTCAAAATCAAAGCCCGGGAAAAAGGGATTGGGACTTCGGATTGATCCCAACTCTTGAGCCGAATCTTATGTTGAACGGAGATGTGAAAGCAGAAAACAGCATTCCCTGTTTTCTTGGCCAGCAAGAGCGGACCTACTTTGGCGACATAGCGTGGACCGCGAGGCCCATCCACCGTAAAAGCTACGTCCAGACCTTGCTTCAAGCCCTTGGCCATTTCCGCTAAAGCCTTGAGCCCGCCTCTGGAACTCGAACCTCGAGCGGCCCCGTAACCGTGTTTCTGAATGCAGCGAGCAATGTACTCGCCGTCAAAATTCTGGCTTGTCATTACAATGATCCCGCGCCGTCTCCAATACCAGGTCGCCGAGAAGATGCCGGCATGCCAGAAAGTGAATATAGCTCGCTTGCCGGTGCGATAAATGTCGTCGAGATTGTTGTCGCCTCGACTCTCCCAGCGCAGACTTCGCCCCAGAAGATAAATGAGTCCAGCGCTGACTTGAGAGATCAGGAAAATCTGGACTTTCTGCCAGAAGGAAAAGCGGCGAGAAGCACTCCAGTAGGCGAAGCCCCGCAGGACTTCACCTCCCGGAGAATCCTCCTGCGGGGAAGGAGAAGAGCTGACTTCCATGAAGAATCCGATACCAACAATCTATTTTCGAATCTCTTTTGCGAGCTCTGTGAGGACGGGCACCACCTTGAAGACGTCACCCACAATACCATAGTCGGCTACACTGAAGATGGGCGCATTGGGGTCTTTGTTAATGGCGACGATGCATCCCGAATTGACCATGCCCACCAAATGCTGAATTGCGCCCGAAATGCCGCAGGCGATGTACAGCTTCGGAGCGACCGATTGGCCAGAGCTTCCGATCTGGTGCTCCTTGGGAAGCCAACCTCCGTCAGTGACAGGCCGCGAAGCTCCGACCGCCGCTCCCAGAGCCTGGGCCAGGTCAAGAATAATCTGAAACTTCTCCTTGCTGGCCAGTCCCCTGCCGCCGGCAACGATAATCTCCGCCTGACTGAGGTCCACCTTCCCCTGCACGGCTTGAATAACTTCAAGCACCTTTCGCTTGAGGAGGTCATCCGGCAGAGGTACTGATAAATTCACGACTTTGGGGAATTGGCTGGGCCGCACGTCGTAGGCGTTGAACGCGCCCTGCTGGAGAGAGACAAAATGCGGTGGCTCTCCCTTGAGTCCGACCTCCAGGCTAATCTTTCCATTGAAAACCTGTCGCACGAAGAGGGGTCGGTCTCCGTCCATACGAAAGTCAATACAATTGGGGATGAACCCGCGGCCTAACATCGCCGCAAGTTTGGGAGTGAAATCAATAGTCTGGTAACTATGACCCAGCAAGAACAAGAAGGGCGATTCCTGCCGGGTGAGGTATGAGAGCACTTCGCAGTAGGCTTCTGGAGTATAGCTTGCACACTGATCACTAAGGATTGTCAGAACCTCTTGTCCGGATCTTCGCGCAACGTCTTCTGCCAGGCCTTCGATACCTTTACCGATAAGAACAATCTTCAATTCCTGGCTGAGTTGTTTCGCCAATTCTTGGCCAAATCCAATAGTTTCCCAAGCGAGATTTTTGAGCTTTCCGTCGCGATGTTCTGCCACTACTAAAATGTTTCCCATGGTTTCCCTTTTGAAAGTCCTATAAGACTTTCGCTTCTTTGTGCAGCTTCTCCATTAGAGTCTTAGCTGCCTCCTCCGGCGTCCCGTCGATCAGTATGGTCTTCTTCTTTCTTTCGGGGAAAAACAGCTTGCGATGATCAACTTTGGAACCCACCTTTCCCAACTCCTGAGGCGTCATTCCCAAGTCTTTCGCACTTCGGGTCCGAATTTCTTTTTTCTTGGCCTGCATAATCCCCTTCAGCGTCGCGTATCTCGGCTGGTTGATGCCGGACTGAATGGTCAGGACTGCCGGAGTCACAATCTCCACCACTTCAAACAGATTGCTTTCCAACTCGCGCTTGACCCGCAGTCTCTTTCCATCCTCGAGGACTTCGACCGCCATGACGATGGTGGCATGATTCCAGCCGAGAAGTTGGGCTAGAATCGTTCCGGTCTGAGCAAAGGCCCAATCGTCCGACTGTACCCCGGTTAGGATCATCTCAAATTTCTGATCCGCGATGGCTCGGGCAATGGCGCTGGCGGTTACAAAGGCATCGGAGTCACGGAATGCAGGATCGGTCAAATGGAGAGCGCGATCTGCACCCATAGCCAAGCCGCTCTTGATCGCCTTCAGAACGCGCTCACCGCCAAGGGACAAGACAACGACCTCGCCGCCAAGCTTCTCCTTCAGCCGGAGTGCTTCTTCAAGCGCGTAGACATCGCTCTCGTTGGTCTCGAAAACAAGATCTTCTTCCAAAACGCCAGTTGCTGAATCATTGAGCTTATACCGGGAGTCTTTCTCCGGAACCTGTTTTAGACAAGCCAGAATTTGCATGTAATCCTCATCAAGTAAGAGCAACTTCAAAATAGACCATCTATAAAGACCTTGTCAAACAAAGGCACGGCGGTCAAATTACTGCCCGTTGCGCTTTCGAGTCGACTTACTTGGCTTTGGCAAACACTTGGCGACTACCCGCGGCTGATTTATGTTTAGCTGAACGCGTCAGGATCGGTGGCTGAGCGGTTTTCAACACGTCGACCGGTTACGAGTCGGGCAAACTCGCGTGATCTACTTCCCGTCCCGGAGTAGTTCGAGCGCCTTCGCTATAGCGGGGTCTTTTCCACCGGCAACATCCTCGTCGGCGAATACCGGCACCGCGATGTCGGGGGGAATGCCGAGCCCGTCGAACGCAGTGCCTTCTTGTGTTCGACACACCTCATTCGGCAGGTCGAAGCTCCACCCATTCGGAAGCCGCCGGTCCAAAACGGAAAATACTCCCTGCGTATTTTCACCGATCCGGGTGATGTGCGGAGTGCGGCCCATCAGCGCCTGAGTGAAGGTCTCTCCTGCGCTGAGCGTGTAGGGTCCGATCAGCTCCGCGACGGGTCCCCTGAAGCCCGGCCGACGAGTCGGCCTGACCATTACTGGATAACCCTCCGTCCATTTATTCCGATCAACCGGGTCCGCGCGTGCATGTATCGAATAGGCCAGGTACTCACGGGTTGCCAGGCGCGAGGCGACAGCTAATCCATACGGACCGCTTCCCCCGAAGTTGATACGCACGTCTATCACGAGTGCCCTGAGTGCGGGATCGGAGAAAATCGCGTCAAGTGCCGACTCCAATGCCATCAGACCCTGCGCAATGCCGCCATGTCTGGAGTAGCTGCTGAACGACACGATCCTGAGATATCCGGTGACGTTGTCGATGTGACCGTACTGGATCTGGTCGTTGCAGAATTTACGAACGGGGCCCTTGAGCCAGGCCCGGTCGGTCGCCGCCAGCAATTTGCCCAGGTCGCTCTTCTGAAATTCTTCCTCGGTCTGGCCGTTTAGAATTC
>Ga0075423_10000058_pt1 | contig 59616 bp, 57 predicted proteins | sample SoiMethybrSBSTD2_FD_80114 | JGI IMG/M metagenome (GOLD analysis project Ga0075423, IMG submission 80114) | Bulk soil microbial communities from a Populus tree surrounding site in Tennessee, USA - Soil MetaG P. TD hybrid SBSTD2 | ecosystem: Environmental > Terrestrial > Soil > Tree plantation... | reverse complement strand
GAGCCGCTCCTCGAGCTTCTCGCGGTCGTAGTCGCTGGTGCTCTTCTTGATCGCGGCGCGCAATTCCTCGATGCGCGCCTCGACCGCCTTCTTGTCGCCCGCGCCGCCGACGATCGTGCACTTCTCTTTCTCGACCTTGATCTTCTTCGCGTGGCCGAGCTGGGCCAGGCGAACCTTCTCGAGCTTCACGCCCAGCTCGTCGGAGACGACCGTCGCGCCCGTCAGGATCGCGAGGTCCTGGAGGATCGCCTTGCGGCGGTCGCCGAAGGCGGGAGCCTTGACCGCCACCGCCTTGAGCACTCCGCGCAGCTTGTTGATCACGAGCGCCGCGAGCGCCTCGCCCTCGATTTCCTCCGCGACGATGACGATCGGCTTCCCGGCCTGGGCCACCTGCTCGAGGACCGGGACGATCTCGGCGACGCTGGAGATCTTGCGGTCGCAGATCAGTATGAGCGCGTCGCTGTACTCGGCCGTAAGCGACTCCGCCTTGTTGATGAAGTACGGGGAGATGTACCCCTTGTCGATCTGGAGGCCGTCGACGAACTCGAGCTCGGTGTCGAAGGTCCTGCCCTCCTCCACCGTGATCACGCCCTCGCGCCCCACCTTGTCGATGGCGTCCGCGACGAGCTTGGCGACCGGCTCGTCGAAGTGGGAGCTCACGCGGGCCACGTGGAGGTAGCCGTCGCGCCCCTCGACGGGGCGGCTCATCTTCTTCACCTCGGCGAGGACCGCCTCGACCGCGAGATCGATCCCCCGCTTCAGCGCGGTGGGATTGGCGCCGGCCGTGAGATTGCGCAGGCCCTCGGCGTAGATTTCCTCGGTCAGCACGACGGCCGTGCTCGTGCCGTCGCCGGCCGCGTCGTTCGTCTTGTCCGCGGCGGCGTTCGCGAGCTTGGCGCCGACGTTCTCCATCGGATCGGGCAGCTCGACCTCCTTGGAGACGGTCACGCCGTCCCGGGTCGCCTGCGGCCGTCCGCTCTTGCGTTCCATGAGGACGTTGCGGCCGCTCGGCCCAAGGGTCACCTTGACCGCGCGGGAGAGGGAGCGGATGCCCGCGAGCATCTTGCGCCGGCCCTCGTCGTCGTACATCAGCTGCTTGGCCATGGACGGGTCTCCTTGGTTCGCATCCGGCATCAGGCATCAGGGGCCCGATGCGAAGCCCTAACCGATCACGGCCAGGATTTCGCTCTCCTGGACGATCCGGTACTCCTTGCCGCCGACCTTGATCTCGTTGCCGCCGTACTTGCCGTAGAGGACGCGGTCGCCCACCTTCACGGCGAGCGGGACGACGCGGCCGTTGCCCAGGACGCGGCCCGAGCCGACCGCCACGACCTCGCCCTTCGTCGGCTTTTCCTTCGCCGTGTCGGGCAGGATGATGCCGCCGGCCGTCTTGTCCGCGGCCTCGAGCGGGACGACGACCACGTTGTCCGCCAGGGGTTTCAGCTTCATGGGTTCGCCCTTTCTATTCGCTGTTCCGTAATCAACCCTTCGACTCCGCCCCGCTTCGCTCAGGGTAAACCGCCTCTTCGGGCGGTTTACATCATCGGCGCGCCCGCGGCGCCGACCGCCTTCTGACCCTCCTCGTCGGGGATCTCGCTCACCAGGGCCTCCGCGGTGATCAGCTCGGAGGCGACGCTCGCGGCGTTCGCGAGCGCCGTCGCCACGACTTTCGCGGGATCCAGGATGCCCGCGGCCAGCAGGTCGCCGAACTCGAGCGTCTCCGCGTTGAATCCGTACGCGCCGGTCCCTTCCTTCACGCTCCGCACGGCGAGCGAGGGATTGTGGCCGGCGTTGAGGACGATCTGCCGGAGCGGCGCCTCGAGGGCGCGCCGGACGATGTCGATCGCGAACTTCGCGTCCCCTTCGAGCCTGAGCCCGTCGAGGGCCGAGGCCGCGCGGACGAGCGCCACGCCGCCGCCGGGCACGACGCCCTCCTCGAGCGCGGCGCGCGCCGAGTGGAGCGCGTCCTCGACCCGGCGCTTCCGTTCCTTCAACTCCGTCTCGGTCGCGGCGCCGACGTCGATGCGCGCCACGCCGCCGGAGAGCTTCGAGAGCCGCTCCTGGAGCTTTTCCTTGTCGTATTCCGAATCGCTCTCCTCGTACTCGTGCCGGATCTGGGCGACGCGCGCCTTGATGTCCGCCGAAGAACCCGCGCCTTCCAGGAACGTGGTGGTGTCCGCGTCCACGATGACCTTCTTCGCCGTGCCGAGGCTGGAGAGCGGCAGCTTCTCGAGGTCGATGCCGAGGTCCTTGAAGACCGGCTTCGCGGCCGTGAGGATGCCGATGTCCTCGAGCATCGCCTTGCGCCGGTCGCCGTAGCCGGGGGCCTTGACCGCGCAGACGTGGAGGACGCCCCGGAGCTTGTTGACGACGAGCGTGGCGAGCGCCTCGCCTTCCACTTCTTCGGCGATGACGAGAAGCGACCGCTTGGCGGCCGACACTTTTTCCAGGAGCGGGATGAGCTTGGCCACGCTGGAGATCTTGTCCTCGTGGACCAGAATGAGGGGACGTTCGAGGACGCACTCCGCCGAGCCCTTGGTGTTCACGAACTGGGGGGAGAGGTAGCCCCGGTCGAACTGCATCCCCTCGACGATCTTGATCTCGGTGTTGATGCCCTTGCCTTCCTCGACGGCGATGGCCCCGTCCTTGCCGACCTTGGCGAAGGCTTCGGCGAGCATCTCGCCCACGGTGCGGTCCCCGTTCGCCGCGACGGCGGCAATCTGGACGAGCCGGTCCTTGTCGCCGGCCTTCACGGGCTCGGCCGATTCCTTGATCTTCGCGATGACGGCCTGGGCGGCCGACTGGATCCCGCGGCCGAGCGCGACGGCGCTCACGCCGGAAGTGACGGCTTTCAGGGCGCCCAAGAAAAGGGCTTCCGCGAGAACGGTGGAGGTGGTCGTGCCGTCGCCGGCGTCGTCGCTCGTCTTCTTCGCGGCTTCCTTGATGAGCTGGGCGCCCATGTTCTCGAAGGGATCGCGCAGTTCGACCTCTTCCGCCACCGAGGCGCCGTCCTTGGTCACGCCGGGGGCCCCCCAGCTCTTTTCGATGACGACGGTGCGGCCGCGCGGGCCCAGCGTGGGCCGGACCGCGTTGCCGATCTTCTCGACGCCGCGGCGGATGGCCCGCCGGGCCTCGTGGTCGAAGAGAATCTGCTTGGGCATGCCCGACCTCCCGTTGGTTGTCGACACGGACCCCGACTTCGGGACGACTATGGAATCGCAACCGGCGTGCCAGATCCCCGCCGATCGGGTAGGTACAATATGTTGAAAGGGAAGGCTTTGCAATCCCTAACCCCGGGTCACCGGCGGATTGTCAGAGTGGCAGGTTTGTTGGCAGGGTTGGGGGGTGGGCGGCTGTCCGCTGACGGCGATCCGCTCAGCGCCCGGCGATTTCGTCCCGGAACTTCTCGAACGCGCCCAAGAGTCGTTCGTCGGTCAGGTAGAGGCCCGCCTTGAGGAGGCGGCTGAACTCCGTGACCTTCTCCATGCGGATGTCCGGGAGGCCGAGCGTCTCGGAGACGAGGCGGCCGACCACGGAGATTTCCGCGCGCGAGGCGGCGTCCTGGGGCGGATGGAGCGGGGGTTTCGAGACTTCGTGCGCCCGCTTCCCCTCGATCCTACCCGGCCCGTGAACGCCTTCCGTCCTGCCGATATCCATCGGACCCTCCTGAGGTACTCCGCGCCATCGCGCGGGCCTCGACCGGAAGCGTACGTGCCTTCACCCTAATCATCGGTCAATCGATGGGAATACTGCAGGCCAATTCCCCGGAAGGAAAAAGTCGGGAGTCGAAGGTTCGGAACGTGTCCCCTTTGAGGGGGGACGATTGCGAAGCCCGACCAAAATCGCCACGGGCTGTCGCGGTGGCTCACGACTCAAGTCTTCCGAAATCGGACCCCGCTTCCGCGGCGGGCTCTCGCTTGACGCTCGTCATGCGTAGGACTAGTATCGGACCCACGAGGAGAACGACATGCGCCTGATTGTCCCGGCCTTTTTCGCCCTGTTCGCCGTCGTCGCCGCGCCGCTTTCCGCCCGCGCCCAGGAATCGGACGAGGCGCTCAAGGCGCGGATCCTGGAGAAGGTGAAGAAGCAGCTCGCGGATGAGCACAAGGTGATCCTCGAACGGGTGGCGAAGGCCATCGACGAGGAGCTGGCCGGCGGGGCCAAGCCGGAACCCAAGCCCAATCCGGACCCCGCGCCGAGGACCCCGGAGAAACGCATCAAGGATCTCGAGCGGAAGATCAAGGCGCTCGACGACCAGCGCGAAGATCTCCAGCGCGACATCCGGGGGATCAAGCGCGAGATCGAGGACGCCGAAATCATCGAGGACGCCACGAAGGCGGGCCCCCAGACGGGCCGCGAGGCGCAGGACGAGTTCAAGTCGTACTTCGACACGCACGACGCCGCGACGAAACTCCTGAAGACCGAACGCGACCAGGCCGTCAAGAAGTTCGAGAAATCGATCGCGGGATTCAAGCGGCTCTTCTATGCCCTCCGCCCCGCGGGCAACGCCGAACTGATGCGGGGTCTGGGCGTCCCCTCCGCCTACAACGTGGCCTGCGGCTACGCGCTCATCGGCCAGAACGAGAAGGCCATCGACTGGCTGGAGATCTCGGTCAAGGCCGGCTACGACGACTTCGACCACATGCGGCAGGACAGCGACCTCGACGGGCTCCGCAAGGAGCGTCGCTACCTGCGGCTCCTCGCCGATCGCTAGAGACAGCTTCAAAGCTGGGAATCGGGGCGGCGGTCCGCCTCCGCCCCGTTCCCGTCTCTCTTGACCAATTCCCGTGGGGGTTCGGCGGGACCGCTGTCGTTGGATTTTCTTGCGCATGCGAGGTGGCGCAAGAAGTATCGGGGCGGCGGGATTTGAACCCACGGCCTCTTGCTCCCGAAGCAAGCGCTCTAGCCAGACTGAGCCACGCCCCGATGAAGGTGTGAGGCGGAGATTATATCAGTCGGTCCGCAACCCACAAGTCTTGTTCCTCGGCCCTTGCGGGTCGTTCGGGCTCGACGCTCGAAGCTTCCGGAGCCGGAAGCTCCCCCATCACTTACCCCATTTCTTGACACCCCACCCCCGGCGAGTCGTAATACCCCCGGGTCTCCACCTCGCGTCCAGTCGGGCCGCGCCCCGAAGGGAGGTGCCATGTCGGCCAAGGCGGGCTTCATCCTCATCCTCGTGGACAACCTCGACGTCCAGTTGAACTTCTACCGACGGGTGCTCGGCGTGCGCGAGATGAAAACCTGGTCGGACACCCACACCGAGAAGGCGGCGCTCTTCGAGGCCGGGCCGATCCGGCTCATCCTCGCCCAGGAGCGCGCGTCGTCCCCGATGCCCCATCGCCCCAAAGCGGCGAAGGGCCGCGTGTGGCTGGGACTGCAAACGAGCACAGATCTCGGCGCCGCCCACCAGCTCACCGGCGTCGGCAAGACGCCCGACCAGATTTCCGCCGTGCACGAGGCGCTTTGGGGGCGCGGGCGCTGCTTCTTCGCGGTCGACCCGGAGGGGAATCCCCTCGTGGTCGGGGAGCAGGGCGTGGAGACGTCGTCGCGGCCGCGGATGTGACGGCTCAAAAAAAATCCGCCCGGAATACCAGTGCGGGAGAGGAGGGAACTGCGTATTCCAGGCGGACAGCTGGGGTGGGGTTGTCGGTGGGGTTCCGGGGTCCGGAGGCGGATCCTCCCGCGGTCTCCGCCTCGCCTCCCCGGGGCTCGCCTCTCTCCTTGACGGGCGCCGCCGCGCGGCCCCGACTCATAGTTTATATATTATAAACTACGAACTGTCAAGCCGAAACGGTCCCCGCCCGCGCCCCGGCCTCCGCGCGGGACGGGTCGAACCGGTAGCCGACGCCCCGGCGCGTCTCCAGGCACGCCCCCCACCGCCCGAGCTTCTTCCGCAGCGACGCCACGTGCGCGTCCACCGAGCGCTCCTCCGCCCCCGGCGGGAAGGCCGGACGGTGCGCGGCCAGGAGCTGGCGCCGCGTGTACGCCCGACCGGCGGGCGTCAGGAGCCACCGGAGGATCCGGCTCTCGCAGGGGGTCAGCGGCGCCGACGGCCGCGGCCGCACGAGCTCTGAACGATCCGCGTCGAAGACCACGCCGCCCGCGGTCAGGAATCGAGAGGCGCCCGGCGTTCCGCTCCACGCGAGCATCCCCTGGACGCGCGCCACGAACGCCGGCTCCTCCTCGGGGAGCAGCACGAAGTCCGACGCGCCCGCCTCGAGCGCCCGGGCGATCAACGATTCCTGCCCCTCTTCGGCGAGCAGCAGGATCGGAAGGCGCGACGTGGCGTACTCCCGGCGGAACCGGCGGACGAGGCCCAGCGACTCTTCGGCGCCGAGCCCGAGGCTCACGAGCGCGACCCCGGGGGCCCGCTCGAGAACCCGGCTCCCGGCCTCCTCGGCCGAGCGCGCGAGAACCGCCTCCACGCCCGCGTGGTGAAAGCAGTGGCGGATGGCGCACAGGTTGACGCGATCGGGATCGACGGCGAGAACGGTGGCGTGTGGCATGCTCCCCTCTCTCCTGCTCCGCCGGACTCCGCCCGCCGCCCTCTCCAAGGCGCGGGACCGGTTCGAATGACCTTCCGGCGACATGCCGATTTTAGCATGTAACCGGGGAGGGTCAAGTCCAAATTCCTCGATCGGCCTCCGCCAGGGAACGGTCCGCGAAGCGGAACTCCCCGGCGAACCGGCGCACGAACGGCTCCTCGACCTCCGCGAGCGCGAGGCGGCGTCCCGCTTCCGCCGCGATCGAGGTCACGGCGCCGCCCTTCACGCCGCAGGGATTGATCAGCGCGAACGAGGACAGGTCCGGATCGACGTTCAGCGCCGCCCCGTGCATCGTCACGCCCTTCGCGACGCGCACGCCGATCGACGCGAGCTTTCCCTTCGCGGTCCAGACGCCCACGCACCCGGGTTTCGGCGCGGCGGTCACGCCGAAATCCGCGGCGACGCCCACGATCGAGCGCTCGAGGGCCTCGACGTGGCCGCGGATGCCGAGGCGCCGCTCGCGGAGATTGAGGATCGGGTACGCGACGAGCTGGCCGGGCCCGTGCCAGGTCACGTCCCCGCCGCGATCGATGCGCCGCACGGGAATGTTCCCGGGGTTCAGGAGATTCGTTTCGTCCGCGTGCTTGCCCAGCGTGAAGACCGGGGGATGCTCCACGAGCAGCAGGGCGGCGTCCGCGCCGTCGCGAACCTCGTCCGCGAGCCGCCGCTGGCGCTCCCACGCGTCATCGAACGCGACGAGGCCCGCGCGGATCAGGCGGAACGTCCCCCACCGCTTCACGGCCTAGGCCCCCGGCTCGCCCGGCAGGGTGATCGAACGGATCTCCTTGACGGAGACCTTCGACCGGATCTCGTCGATGGCCTCGGCGGGCACGGGCTCGTCCACCGTGAGCATGATGATCGCCTGCTGGCCGCGGCCGCTCCGGCCCACCTCCATGCGGGCGATGTTGATCTGGCGATTCCCGAGGATCGTCCCGAAACGCCCCACCATGCCGGGAACGTCCGGATACGAGATGACGAGCATGTGCTTCGAGGGCCGGAGATCGATCTCGAACGCGTCGATCTGCACGACGCGCGGGGAGGGGCCTTCGAAGACGGTGCCCGCGACGACGCGCCCGCCCTCCTCGGTCTCGACCCGGACGGCGAGGAGGCTCTTGTAATTCCGCGCGTCCTTCCGCTTGTTCTCGATGATCTGCACGCCCCGCTCCCGCGCCGTGAACCGCGCGTTCACCTCGTTGACCTCGTTGCCGACGAGCGGCTGGAGCGCCCCCTTCACGGCCGCCTGGGTCATGGCGGAGATCTCGAATCCCGCGACCTGCCCCGAGAAGGTCACCTCGATCGTCCGCGGCTTCCCGCCCTGCAGCTGGACCGCGATGCTCCCGAGGGCCTCGGCCAGATTCAAGTACGGCCGCATCGCGGGATCGGAGGCCCCCGTCAGGTTGACCGCGTTGCGCACGACGCCGTGGCGGAAGTAGTCGACGAACTGCTCCGCGATGTCGAGCGAGACCTTGAGCTGGGCCTCCTCCGTGGAGGCGCCAAGGTGCGGCGTCAGGGTCACGGCCTCGATGGCGAACAGCGGATGATCCTTCGCGGGGGGCTCGGTTTCGAAGACGTCGAGGGCCGCGCCGGCGATCTCGCGGTTCTTCAGGGCCTCGGCGAGCGCCCGCTCGTCGACGACGCCGCCGCGCGAGCTGTTCACGAGGCGCGCCGACTTCTTCATCTTCCGGAATTCCGCCGCGCCGAAAAGCCCCCGGGTCTTCTCCGTGAGCGGCAGGTGGAGCGTGATGAAATCGGCCTCCCCGAGGAGCTTGTCGAACTCGAGGAGCTCGACGCCGAGGACCTCCGCGCGTTCGCGGACGAGGAGAGGGTCGAACGCGACGACGCGCATCCCGAAGGCGCGGGCGTACCGCGCCACCTGGCTTCCGACCTTGCCGAGGCCGACGATGCCGATCGTCTTGCCCTCGAGCTCCACCCCGACGTTCGAGGAGCGCTCCCACCTTCCCGCCCGCGTCGAGGCGTCCCCGCGGGCGACGTGGCGAGCGTCCGCGAGGAGGAGGGCGAAGGCGTGCTCGGCGGCGGAGGTGACGTTGCCGAGGGGCGCGTTCATGACGATCACCCCGCGGCGGCTCGCGGCCTCGACGTCGATGTTGTCGACGCCGATGCCCGCGCGCCCGATGAGCTTGAGGCGCGATCCGGCCTCGATGATGTCCTTGGTGACCTTGACGGCGCTGCGGACGACGAGCCCCTCGTAGCCGCCGATCGCGGCCTTGAGCTCGTCGGGTTTCATCTTGCCGCGGGATTCGACCTCGAGGCCCCCGGCGCGGAGGGCGCGGGCGCACTCCTCCGCCACGTCGTCGGCGATCAGGACCCGCGCCATGTCACTTGCCGGCGCGCTCGAGGTATTCGCCCGAGCGGGTGTCGACGCGGATGATCTCCCCCTCCGCGATGAACGGGGGGACCTGGACGACCGCGCCGGTCTCGAGCTTGGCGGGCTTGTAGACGTTGGTGACCGTCGCCCCCTTGAGCTGGGGCTCCGTCGAGACGACCTTCAGGTCGACCGCGGGCGGCAGCTCGATCTCCAGGGCGCTCCCGTCGAGGAAGTGGATCTTGACGGGGAGGTTCTCCTTCAGCCACTGCGAGTCTTCGCCCAGGATCTCCTTGTGGAGCTCGATCTGCTCGTAGTTCTCCTGGTTCATGAAGACGTAGTTCGCCCCGCTCTGGTAGAGGTACTCGAAGTCGTGGACCTCGGTGTGGACGAGCTCCAGCTTGTCGCCCGAGGAGAACCGCTGCTCCCGCGACGAGCCCGTCTGCAGGTTGCGCATCTTGATCTGGATGATCGCGCGCCAGTTCCCGGGCGTGATGTGATCGACGTTGATGACCGTCCAGACCGCGTTGTCCCACCGGACCACGTGGCCCTTGCGAATTTCCGTCGCCTGCAATTCCGACATGAAGTCCAACCTCCACTGCGAATGGGACGGGGATTCTAACGTCTGGTGGCGACGGGGACAACCCACTTAAGAGTTCTGCGTTCTGCGTTCTGAGTTCGTTCCTCGTTCCTGGTTCTTGGCTTCGAACGAGGAACTCAGAACGAACGCCGAACTCAGAACCCAGAACTCGGGATTCCTTATCCTCGTTCCGGCTCTTCGTAGACCCACACGTGGTCGGCGTGGGTCCACGCCACGAGCTCCTCGGGCGTGAAGAAGATGGGGATCTCGCGCGCGGCCGATTCCTTCGAGTCCGAGGCGTGGATCAGGTTGAAGCCCTTGGAGGAGCCGTAGTCTCCGCGGATCGTGCCGGGGGCGGCCTGGTAGCCGAACGTCGCGCCCAGGAGCGTCCGCACGATGTCGATCGTGTACGAGCCCTCGAGCACCATGGCGACGACCGGCGACGAGATCACGAACTTCACGAGCGTTTCGTAGAAGGGCCGGCCCTTGTGGACCGAGTAGAGATTCTCCGCCGTGGCCCGGTCGACGCGCGTGAGCTTGAGCGCCGCGATGCGGAGGCCCTTCTCCTCGAATCGCTGGAGGATCTTTCCGACGAGGCGCCGCTGGACGCCGTCGGGCTTGATCATGCAAAACGTGCGTTCCATCGAGGGCGTACTTTAGGGAGAGTCACACGACCTGTCAAGGCAAGCCCGGATCGCCGATTTCGGATTGCGGATTGGGGGGCGGCACGCCGCGAGGCACGGCGCCGCGATCGCCTGTACGATCCATTTCCTGGGCGGCCGGATGGTGGGAGCGAAAGTCTTCGGGGACGATCAGTTCTTCGTGCTGCCCTTCGAGGGAAAGGCCGTCATCGTCGAGGCGGGCGGGCCGGCGGGTCCCGTCCGCTGGACTAGGTGATCTCCGGTTCCGCCGCCGGCGGTTCCGATGCGCTCGATCCGGCGACCGCGACCTCCGTCTCGTCGGCCTCGAGCGCCGCCTCGGCCGCCGCGCGCACCGCGGCCATCTCATCCGACTTCCGCGCCGACGCCTCCGCCCGGCTCCGCTTCAACTCCTCGCGGCGGCGGTTCAGCGATTCGAGGCCCTCGGTCCCGCTCAGGTCGACGCTGACCTTGTTCGAGACGCCCGGCGACTCCATCGTCACGCCGTAGAGGACGTCCGCGCAGGCCATCGTGCGCTTGTTGTGGGTGATCACGATGAACTGCGTCTCGTGGACGAACTCGTTGACGAGCGCGGCGTACTTGTCGACGTTCGACTCGTCGAGCGCGGCGTCCGCCTCGTCGAGCACGCAGAACGGGCTCGGGTTCGCCTTGAAGAGCGCCATGACGAGCGAGAACGCCGTCAGCGACTTCTGGCCGCCCGAGAGCGACGAGATGGGCATGAGCTCCCGCTGCGGGATGCGCACCATCACCTCGAGCCCCTGGTCGAAGGGGTCGACCCCCTCCTCTTCCTGCAGGATGATGTCCGCCTTGCCGCCGCCGAAGACCTTGCGGAAAATCGAGGCGAACTGCTCCCGCACGTACTCCAGCGTCCGCTCGAAGAGCTCCTTGCTTTCCCGGTTGATGCGGCGGATCAGGTCCTCGAGCTGGCGCTTCGCCCCCTCGACGTCCTTCTGCTGGCCGAGCAGCGTCCGCTCCCGCTCCTCGAGCTCCCCGATCTGGTCGAGCGCCGCCGTGTTGACGACGCCGAAGCCGGCGATCTTCGCCCGGAGGTCGTCCGCTTCCCGCGAGATCGCGCCCCAGTCGGCCGTGGCGTCCCCCTCCGCCGGGGGCGCCTCGAGGGCGTCGCCGATTTCGATCTGGAATTCGTCGCGAGCCCGCACCGCCAGGTTCTCGACGTTCGCCGACCGCTGCGCTTCCTGGACCCGCAGGGCCTGCATCTCCACGCCGGCCGCGGCGGACGTTTGCTCCACCGACGCGAGCGACTCGCGGGCCGTCGCGGCGCGTCCCTGTGCTTCCTGCCGGGCCGAAAGCGCCTCCTCAACGGACTTCGTCTTCTCTTCGATCTCGCGAAGCACCGTCGTGCGTTCCGCCGCCTGCCGCTCCAAGTCCTGCCGGGCGGCGTCGAGCCGGGCGTCGATCTGCGCGAGCGCTTCGCCGGCGCGCTTGATGGCGTCTCGGTGCTGTTCCATCTGGGCGCGGATCATCTCGAGCCGCCCCTCGGTGGACTGGTGGCGCTCCTCGGCCTTCGCGCGCTCCACCTGGAGCCGGGTCAGCTCTCCCTGGAGCCGCTCCCGGGCCTCCTCGTAGCCCTTGAGGGTCTCGCCGAGGCTCCGGATTTCGTTCTCGATCCGGTCCTTGAGCGCCGAGATTTCGACGACGAGTTCCTCGAGCCGGCGAGCCCGTTCCGATCGAGCCGACTCTTCGCCCGCGGCACGCCGCTGCTCGGCCGCCTGGTGCTCGCGCTCCGCTTCCAGCGCCCCGACCCGCGCCTCCTGCTGCTCCAGCTGGGAGACGACCTCGCCCAGCGCGATGCTCCGGTCGTAGATCGCGTGGCGCCGGCCGGCCTGCTCCTTCTCGAGAGCGCCGAGCCGCTCCGCCGCGGACGCGCGCTCGCCCTCCATCCGTTCGATCAGGCCGAGGTACTTTCCAATTTCCAGCTCGAGGACCTTGAGCTCGGCCTTGCGGGAAAGAAGGCCGGCACCCCGCGGCCCCGCGGACGTCAGGCCGCGCGGGTCGTAGACATCCCCGCCGCGCGTCACGTAGAGCCACGCGGTGGCCGCGAAGGAGCGAAGTCCTTCCGCCTCTTCCTCGCTTTCGACGAGGAACGCCTGGCCGAGGAGCGCCTCCGCCACGGAGCGGAACCGGTCCTCGGTCCTCACGTGGGCCGACAGCCGATCCAGGATCGCGGGCGCCGGGCCGGCGGCCGCGGACCACTCCGCGCAAGATTCGAGCGAGAGGACGGTCGTCCGGGGAAGATGGTTGGCCTGCAGGAATCGCAGCGCCTCGAACGCCTGTTCGCGCGTTTCGAAGAGGACCGCCTCGGCGTTTCCGCCCAGGATCGCCTCGACCGCCGCGACATCCTCCGGGCCGGCTTCGAGCAGATCGGCCACCATCCCGCAAAGGCCGGGCAGGCGGTCGCGGAGCAGCCGTCGGGCTCCTTCGCCGATCCCTTCGAGGGCGACCTGCAATTCCCGGAGCGTCTCTCTCCGGGATTCGCCGCGTTCCTTGGCCGCGCGCAGGCGGATGAGCTCGTCGTCGAGGCGCGCGAGGCTCTGCTTGAGTCCCGCCTGCTCCGCTTCGTTCCCGGCGAGCGCGCGCTTGAGTTCGGCAACCTCGGCTTCGGTCGCCGTACGCTGGGAGGCCGTCTGCTCTCGCTGTGCCTGCAGGTCCACCAGCTCGGCCGTCACGCGTTGCTCCGCTTCCGCCGCTTTGGCCGCGCGGGCCGCCAGGGCGACGCCTTCGGACTTCACCTGCGTCAGTTCATTCCGGTACCGGGATTCCCGCTGGGCGCGTTCCAGGGCTTCGGCCTTGCGGGTCTCGAGGGCCTGCGATACCTCGCGGCACGCCCGCGACGCGTCCTCGACAGCGGACCGCGCCTCGCCGGTCTTCGCTTCGAGCGCCCCCAGTTCCCCCAGGATCGCCTCGCGCTCCCGGGTCGCCTCCGCGAGGTGGGTTTCCTTGTCGGCGAGCATCGCCTGCGCCGACGCGCCATCCTGCTGGGCCCGGCCCCGGCCTTCCTCCAGGTCCTCGAGCCGCTGGCGCGCCGACTCGAGCGCCTGCTCGAAGTACGCCGCGCGCGACGACGCCGCGCTCAGGTCGCTCGTGAGGGCCGCGTGCCGGTCGGCGAGCGCGACCTGCTCCGCCTCGAGCTTTCCGAGATCCCCCCGCAGGGCGGCGATCTCGGCGTCGCGGGAGGTCTTTTCGTTTTCGAGTCGGGCGAGTCGCTCCGCGGCCTCGCGGCCCCGGTCGCGCAGGGTCCGCGCTTCGTGCACGAGCAGGCGCACGCGGCGGTCCCGGTGGGCGGCCTGGAGTTCGCGGTACCGGGCGGCTCGGCCCGCCTGGCTCCGCACGGAACGGAGCTCGCGCTGGACCTCGCGGACGATGTCGTTGAGGCGGAGGAGATCCTGCGTCACCTTGTCGAGGCGGTTCTCGGTCTCCTTCTTCCGGGCGCGGTACTTCGAGATGCCCGCGGCCTCGTCGAAGACCAGCCGGCGCTGGCGCGGGTCGCTCGTCACGAGGCGGTCGATCTTCCCCTGCTCGATGATCGAGTAGTTGTCCGCCCCGATGCCGGTCCCGTAGAGCAGGTCGCGGATGTCCTTCAGGCGGCAGAGGGAGCCGTTGATGAAGTACTCCCCCTCCCCCGTGGCGTGGAGCTTGCGGGTGATCGTGACTTCCTCGAACTCGATGGGGAGCGCGCGATCGGAGTTGTCGAGCGTGAGCGAGACCTCGGCCAGGCCCGCGGGGCCGATCCCGTCGGCGCCCTTGAAGATGACGTCGCACATCTCCTCGCCCCGGACGGACTTGTAGGAAAGCGTGCCGAGCACCCACTTGATGGCGTCGACGACGTTGGACTTGCCGCAGCCGTTGGGCCCGACGATGCCGGTGATGCCGGGCTCGAAGGCGATCTCCGTCCGGTGGGCGAAGGACTTGAACCCGCACATCTCGAGCTTCTTCAGCTGCATATTGTCGTGTGTCCTGCGGTTGGTGAGTTGTCAGACCTCGGACTTCAGACTTCAAACAGAGCCTGAATGCCGAGGAATGACGGCTACGCGAGCAAGATCCCCGCGAGCGAGCGGAGGGCCCGCAACAGCCCGTGAATGACCCCTCTCATACGACACCCCCTCTCAAAGTCGACAAGAATGTATCGGCAATTACGGGGGCGGCGTTGAGCGAAGAATGACGGCCGGCCGGAATGAGGAATCAGGAATTAGGAATCAAGAATCAGACAGCCGAAAATTGGAAATTCCCCTGATTCCAGATTCTTGATTCTTGATTCCGCCCTTATCCAAACAGAACCGGCCGATCGAGGAGGCCCTGCCGGATGGCAGCGTAGTGGGCGTGTCGTGAGGGAGCGATGGAGCCCGCCTTGAGGGCCTCGAGGACGGCGCAGCGGGGTTCCTTCAGGTGGGAGCAGTCCCGGTACTTGCATTGGTCGGCAAGCGCGGCGAACTCCGGGAAATAATCCCGCAGGGTCCCGGGGGTGATTTCCCAGAGCGCGAAAATCTCCAGCCCGGGCGTGTCCGCGATGAAGGTCTTCGGTCCGATTTCCACCAGCTCCGACCAGCTCGTCGTATGGCGTCCCCCGCCGGTCCGCTCGCTCACCTTGCCGGTTCTCGCCGACGACGCGGGATGGAGCGCGTTCAGGAGGCTCGATTTTCCCACGCCGGAGGGACCGATCAGCACCGTCGTCTTGCCGTCGAGAAAGGCCCGGAGCTCCGCGATGCCGTCGCCGCGCGCGGCGGCCGTGATGAACACGGGATAGCCCAGCGGCGGGTAGACCTCGAGGCCCTCCGGGCGGCCCAGGTCCGATTTGTTCACGCAGATCGCGGCGGGAATAGCGGCGGCCGAGGCCATGACCGTGCACCGGTCGAGGGTCAGCGGATCGAGATCGGGTTGCCGGACCGATTCGACGATCAGGATCGCGTCGACGTTCGCGACCAGGATTTGCTCCTTGCGGTGGTTCGCGGGATCCGGACGCGAGAGCTTGGAGCGTCGGGGGAGGACTTTTTCGATGATCCCTTCGCCGTCGCCTGTCGCCGTCGCCTCCACCTCGTCCCCGAGCGCGGCGAGCCGGACCGCGGAAGGCTTCCGCTCCTTCTTGAGGCGGCCCCGGAACGTGCTGGAGAGAATTCCCGCCTCCGTCGCCACCTCGTACGTCCGGCCGACGATCTTGGCGATCCGGCCGATCACGGGACGGACACCTGGGCGCAGAGCGTTTCGAGGGCGGCGCGGCGCAGGAGCGCGAAGAGCTCGGGCGGCGCGAGGCGCGCGCGCGTCTCCGGAGGAATCCGCGCCGTGCCCTGGGTCATGAGCGTGTGGAAGCGGGCCTCCGAGGCGAGCCCCTCGTCGGCGCTCATCGATCCGAATTCGCGGAGGTGCACGCCGTCCGTGTACGCCGCGCCCGCCTCGAGCGAGCGCGCCCGGGCGAACATCTGGCGGTCGATCCGGAAGAACCGGCCGGCCGCTTCGGATCCGTCGAGGTCGTGGAGCGCGAGCCTCAGCCCGTGCTTCTCGGACTCCTCGCGCACCAGGAAGTAGAGGAACGAGAGGATGCGGATGCCGAGCCGGAGGGCGGATTCGTCGGAGGCCATCTCGGCTCCGCACATGAGCCGCACCGCTTCGTTGAGTCCGGCCAGCCCGACGGCGTATTCGTGCGCGTCGCCGCGGGGGCGACGGAGCAGGGTCCGCTTCACGAGATGGGCCCGCACGGCGGCGTCGAGCGCGACCTCCATCTCCGCGTAGAAATCGGATCCCCCCTCGCCTCGGTAGCACGCCTGGGGGAGGTTGAGAGTGACCGCCTGCGCGATGACGAAGGGGCCCCCGTCCTGATCGGAGGGCCCGCGGACGGCGAAGCGCGACACCCGCCGACCGGTGCCTCCGGCGCGCTCGAAGACGAACGTCGAACGGCCCCGTTCGAGGGCGACGCGGCAGGCCTCGCGGAGGAGCAGGACTCCCTCCTCGTCCGAGAAGAGCTCCGCCGGAATGTGGAAATCGAAGCCGGCGTCGAGGTCGCGGGCGGTGCGGAGCACCTCGAGCGTGAAGCGGTTCGACGCCGGATCGAGGGACCGGCCCAAGTCGAGACCGAGACTGAGGCGCGGCGCGGCGCGCTGGAGCAGCTGAAGGACCAGGTGGGCCGCTTCTTCGGCGATCGTGATGTCGGTGGCGCCGGCCAGGAAGGGCGCGTATCCGGTATTCAGACGCACCAGCTCCACGCCGCCGGACACCTCTTTTGCCACGGCGGCCAGGCGGGCATCCAAGTGCGCGCCAAGTGTTCGAGCCCCCGCCGGCGGCTCGGCGAGGAGCGGGTGATTCCCGGTCCGAGCCCCGCCTCGCTGCACCTCGTCGACGGGAAGCGCCAACCAGTGGACCTTCAGCGGATATTCCAGATCGTGAATATGGATCCGGCCCTCGACGTGGGCGTCCGCGACGGCCCGGGGGTGGAGTTCCTGCAGGGCGTACTGCTTCATCGTCGTCTCGCCGATGATCCGGCACATGGCGTCCGGATCGATGACCTGGGGCGCCTCCCCCGTGGGCCGGACGAGCCGGTCGAGGTCGTACTTGGGAAGCCCCACCACGAGCTGGCGGCGCATCTTCGACGCGTGGCCCCGGGCCAGGAGTTCCTGGTTCACGAGCTCCCGGATCAGGATGGAAGAGATGCGGCGATGTCCCTCGCGGAAGATGCGCTGCTCGACGGCCGCGGCGATCTCCCCCGCCGTCGTCGGATCGAGCCCCGCCTCCTTCACGAGCGCGGAGGTGATGCGGTCGCGTCCCCAGGCGCTGACTTCGTCGCGCGTCGCGGCCTCGACGAGGACGGGCTCCGAGGGGAAGAGCTCCCCGAGGGGCGAAACCGTTTCGGGGGCCACGCGGCCCTGCGTCTCGCGGAAGAGGAGGTACGCCCGGGCGACCTCGCGATGGCCCGTCTCGAAGAGGATCTTCTCCACCATCCGCTGGATCTCCTCGCTCGAGGGGACCTCGCGGTCGTGGTAGCGCTCGAGGTAGGTCGTGACGACCCCGGCCAGGTCGTTCGCGAGGTAGCGGTTGTCGTGGCCCGCCGCGCGCGCGGCCCGGTAGATGGCCTCGGCCAGCTTCGCCTCGTCGTAGTCGACGATGCGGCCGTCGCGCTTGCGGACCTTGTCGATCTTGCGTGCGGTCATTCGGTTGAATTCAGATTACAGATTGCGGATTCCCGGCAATCGGAAATCGTCCCCACCGGCCTGTCTTGGCGTGCGTTTCTCTCCCTCTCCACGGGTTCACGTTACGGAAGCATGGGTTTCAGTTCGCGCATGAACTCCGCGATGTCCTTGAATTCCCGGTACACGGAGGCGAACCGGACGTACGCGACGTGGTCGAGCGACTTCAGCTCGCGCATGACGAGATCGCCGATCGACTTCGAGCGTACTTCGCGTTCGTACCGGCCAAGGAGGTCGGCCTCGATCTTGGTGACGATGTCGTCGATCATCTCGACGGGGACGGGCCGCTTCTTGCAGGCCATCCGGAGCCCCGCGCGGATCTTCTCCCGGTCGAAGGGCTCCCGGCGGCCGTCCTTCTTGATCACGTAGAGGATGCGCTCCTCGAGCTGCTCCTTGGTCGTGAACCGCTTCTTGCAGGCGAGGCATTCGCGGCGCCGGCGGATGATGCGACCGTCACCGGCGGCGCGGGAATCGATCACCCGGTCGTTGTCTTTTTTGCAGAAAGGACATTTCATGGGAGGGCGGACAGTCTAGCAAGTGACGGCTCCCAGCTTCCAGATTCCAGTTCCCCGCTTCCGAAGTTTCGAGCTTCGAACTCGACGACCGGCGGATCACTTTCCTACGCAGAATCGCGCGAAGATGCGATCCAGGATGGCTTCATCCGCCCGTTTCCCCGTGATCCCGCCGAGGGCGTCGAGCGCGGCGCGCGCGTCGAGGGCCGCGAATTCCGGGCTTCGCGCCGCCCGGAAGGATTCCGCCGCTCGATCGAGCGATCGCCGCGCCTGGCGGAGGAGCGCGAGCTGCCGGCGCGAGAGGGTGAATCGCGCCCCGGGACCCGCCCCTCCCGCCCACTCCCGCAGTCTCGATCGCAATTCCTCGATTCCCTCGCCCGTCGCGGCCGATACGACGACCGCGTCGGGAATCGACAGCGTTCCCGCCACGGCGAGTCCGTCGGCAAGGTCGGATTTCGTCACCACCGCGATCGCGGGCCGGCCTGGATCGGGAGCGAACGGGACGGCCGGCGCCGTGGCGTCCACGACGACGACCCACAGGTCGGCGCCTCGGATCGCTTCCTCCGCGCGGATGGCCGCCGCCTGGTCGACGACATCGGGCGCGCCCACGCCGCCGAGGCCAGGGGCGTCATGGAGTCGGAGCCCCTCCACGCGACCCTCGAGCAGATCGCGCGTGGTGCCCGGCACATCGCTCGTGAGGGCGTCGGCTCCCGCGAGCGTGTTGAAGAGCGTCGATTTGCCCGCATTGCGCGGTCCGACCAGGAAAGCGGCAGGCGCGTCCGACGCGACCTCGGCCGCACGGGAGTCGGCCAGGAGATCCGCCAGCTCGCGCCCGAGCTCCCGCAGCCGGCCAAGCGCCTCCTTCGCGGGCAGGAGATCGATGTCCTGGTCGACGAAATCGATGGAGGCCTCGACGTCGGCGGCGAACGACGTCAGTCGATCCTCGAGGCCGGCGACTTTCCTGGAAAACTCCCCCTGGAGGAGCGCCGCCGCGGCGGAGAGCTCGGCGTCCGATCCCGCGCGGATGGCGGCGAGGACCGCCTCGGCCTGGGCGAGATCGATCCGGCCGTTCTGGAAGGCGCGCCGCGTGAATTCGCCCGGCTCGGCGGAGCGCGCCCCGAGGTCGAGCAGGCGGTCGATCGCCGCCCGCGCGAGTGGAGGCGCCCCGGGAAGGTGCAGCTCGACCACATCTTCGCGCGTGTAGCTGTGGGGAGCGGGCATCGACCAAGCGTCGCAGGGAAAGGTCGCGTCGCCGAGGCGGCCCGTGCCGTGCCGGACCCCGCGACTCCGGGCCAGGAGGACAATTCGTCGAGCCAGCGTGAAGGCGCGTGGCCCGCTCAGCCGGATCACGGCCCGCTCCGAACCCCCTGCGGCCGAAGCAAGCGCCACGATGGTGTCCTTGGGAGGTCTTGGATGAGTTTTCCGTCTCCCGCTTCCCGATTCCCGCTTCCGAAGTGTCGAGCCTCGAGCCTGATTCGCCAGCGGAGGATTGTTTCGATGTCTCCCCATCATGTTCTCCGGCTCGGAGCTGGAAGCGTCGGAAACGGGGATCGGGAATCGGGAAACGGGTAGCTATCCCCCTTACCGAACGTAGGCTTTCAGGCGATCGCGCGCCGTGTCGTCGAGCGACTCGAAGCGGACGGCGAGGCCGAACTCGTGCTCGTTGTCCCAGAACCGCACCACGCGGCAGCGGGCGCGGAACGTCTTGGCCTTGGGCGAGTTGATCTCGACGTCGAGCTTGAACCGGTCCATGGGAAGCGACTGCTTCTTCGTCCGGAAATTCCGGAGGAGCATCCCCGAGCTCGAGACCTCCTCCACGTCCACCGCCCCCTCGTCGTACACGGTGTTCGTCCCGATGATGATCTGCACGCGCGCCTCGTGCTCCACCTTCCGCCGGATCGCGTCGCGCCGGTTCGACGTCACCAGCGCCGGGTGGAGGTATCCCAGCTCGCGGGCGATCTTGAAGACGTGCTCGATCGTCTCGGGGGCGAACGAGTCCCGCGTGTCCTTGTTCAGGATGCGCGAGACCGACCCCTGGTCGATCTTGCAGGCGTTCGCGATGTCTTCCTGCGTGACCTTGGACTTCTTGCCGTCTGTGCCCATCGCCAAGCCCTCCCGTTACGGCCCCACAACCGCGCCATCACCCGCCGGAACCGCCCGCGTCCCCGGCGGAAGAAAGTACTTCTTGATGACTTTCTGCTCGATCATGGCGAGCAGCGAGTTGACGAAGAGGTACAGGCTCAATCCGCTCGCGAGCGAATAGCAGAACAACCCGAAGAGGACCGGCATGAACATCATCATCTTCTGCTGGGCCGCCATCTTCGGATCCTGCGGCTTCGGCGCGAAGTAGGCCTGGAGGAACCACGTGACTGTCATCACGAGCGGGACAAGGTTGAACTCGTGGAGCGTCGTCACGAACAGGTTCACGGGCGCATCGAAAATCACGAGCCGGTCCGGCTGGGAGAGGTCGTGGATCCACGCCAGGAAGGGCGCGTGGCGGAACTCGAGCGAGATGTCGAGGACGCTGTAGAGCCCGATGAAGATCGGCAGCTGGAGCATGATCGGGAAGCATCCCGAGAGCGGGTTGACCTTCTCCTCCTTGAAGAGCTTCATGGTCTCCGCCTGCTGGCGCTGGGGATCGTCCGAGAATCGCTCGCGGATGATGTTGATCTTCGGCTGGAGCGCCGCCATCCGGGCCATCGAGGTCTGGCTCTTCTTCGTGAGCGGGAAGAGGCAGAGCCGCACCGCCAGCGTCGTCAGGATGATGGCCCACCCGTAGTTGCCCGCGACCGAGTGGGCGAAGCCGACGAGCATCAGGATGAGCCGGCCGATCGGATTGAAGAGCCCCCAGCAGCCGTAGCTGAGCATGTGGTCGGCCGCCCCGTTGACGACGGCGAGCTCCTCTTTCCGGACGGGGCCCAGGTAGAGGGAGAAGATGCCGACGTTCGACCCCTTGCCCGCCTCGAACTCCCGGAAGGTCGCCCCGACCGACAGGGCCTTGAGCTCCTCGAAGGAGGGCGCCTCTTTCTTTGACTCGCGCCGGGTCGACTGCCTCGTCGCCCGATAGACGACGGAGTCGATCCACTCCCTGTCGGTCGGCGTGCGAAGGATCGCCGTGGCGTACCGGTTGCGCAATCCGAACCAGTCCACGCGGCGGTTCTCGCGCTCCGCCTCGGGGACCTTCACCTCGATCGGCCTCCCCTCCTTCAGGGGCATGTCGTACGGGATCGCCTGCCACGACCGCGAACCGGCGAGGAGCGTCGAGACGAATCCGTTGCCGTAGTACTCGTACCGGTAGGGGCTGTCGTGTTCGAGGCCGGTCAACGCGACGAGCCGCAGCTTGACCTTCCGCGGGGTCTCGGGCCGGGAATTGCGGACCGTCAGGAGCATCTGGAGCTCGTGCGTCCCTTCCCCCAGGGTGAACTTCTTCCAGATGTCGATCCCGTTGGCAAGCTGGTAGAGGTAGGTCACGCTTTGCGAGGACTCTTCGGACACCGACCAGGTGGCGCGCGTAAGGTCCGCCTCGGATTCCTCCGCAGCGATGGCGAGGTGGGGCACCTCGGGGTCGAAACCGCGGAGGAGATCGACGTCCTGCATGCCGGCGACCAGGATTCTTCCCCCGATGAGCCCCGCGCCACGGTTCGTGAGAACCAGCGCGACCTTGTCGTTGGAGATCTTCGAGTCCTTCCGCTCCACGAGGGGCTGGCGCGCCGTGCCGGTTTCTTTCGGCGGCGTCGGCGGCGGGGCGGGTTTGTCCGTTCCCGATCCGGAGCCGGCCGGAGGAGGCGGAGCGGGCGGTGGCGCGGTCGCCGGCGCACCGGGCTTCGGGGGATAGAGCGCCTGGATGAGGAGCGACCATCCGAAGAAGACCGCGACGCAGAGGACGACGAGGAGGACGACGCGCTTTTCCAACCCCTACTTCCTTTCGTGGCGGAAGGTTTCCCCGCAGGCGGGGCAGCGCAGTTCGTCCCCCTTCCAGTCGCGCGGCTTGCCGCACTTCGGGCAGGGGCGGGACGCCTCCTCGATGAGCATGACAGGGATCTCTTCCTTGATCGGGAAGACGAGCCCGCACTTCGGATTCTCGCAGGCGAGCGTCTCGCCGACCTGGCGGAGGCCCGACGTGCAGAGGCTGCACGCCATGATGTCGAGCAGGTCCTTGGGTAGTGTCATGTCTTCTTTCCGTGACTCTCTCCGACGATGTGACGTTAGCGGGAGGTACCCATAGTGTCAAATATTATATGGTTAATTCCCCATAAATCTCGGACCCGCTCCCTCGAGCTCGAGGAGCTTCCGCTTGCGGTCGACGCCCCCGCCGAACCCGCCCAGCTTCCCCCCGGCCGCCACGACGCGGTGGCAGGGAATGCCGAGGCAGAGCGGATTCCGCGCCATGAGCTGTCCCACGGCCCGGGCGGCGCCCGGCCGCCCCGCCGCGTCCGCGATCTCGCCGTACGTCCGGACCTGGCCGTAGGGAATCCGCGACACCGCCGCGTACACCCGGCGGGCGAAGGGGGTCGATCCCGGAAGATCGAGCGGCCCGAACCTCACGCGGCCTCCCGCGAAGTAGCGTGCGATTTTCTTCCGGAAGGGACGCAGCGCCTCGGGATCGCGCTGCGCGAATCCCAGCCCCGCGAGCGCCTCCGACCCGGCCCCCCACCGGAGCAGCGCCAGGCGACCGCCTCGAACCGCCGCGATCCCCCGCCCGAAGGGAGTCGGAATGAAGTCGTACCGGAGTTTCATGGCGTCACCTCGATCCGGATGGCCCGGATTACCGATACTTCGACGATGCCTTTTCCGCGAACCGCGGGAGGCACCGTGGCCCCGGCCGCCTGCCCATAGGCCCCGCCTTTCAACGGAAAGACCGGGCGGAAATATTCCAGCTCCCCGCTGTTGGCCCCTTCCCGTTCCGCCGGCGGCAGGATCGCCGCGCGCTCCACGACGACGAATCGCGTGGTGGATCCGGACGCAACGCCCCGCGCCTTGCACCGCCCTCCCTCCTCCACCCGCAATTCGAGATCCCGCATCGTCGCTTCCGCGATCGTCGGGTGGACCGGCTTGACGAGACGCCCGAACTCCAGGTCTCCCGGCTCCCCCGGACCCCAGGGGACGCAGACGCTGATCGCCACGGGCGACTCGGGCCCCACCAACTGCACCTGCCAGACCCTGATGGCGACATTCCCCTTGGGAACCAGGGCGCCGTACGCCGCGACGAAGAGGATCGCCGCGGCCACCGCCGCGACGGTCAGCAACCACGGGCTTCCCTTGCGGGCCCACGTGACGTACACCGCGACGAAGAAGGCGAAGGCGTAGACAACGATGAAGAGCATGGCGGACTCGCGCTTCGCCGGGATCCACCTCTCGTTCACCCGGAAGGGGGACGAGGCGGGATCGACGGCCGGAAACCGCCCTGATTTTCCGCCGAGGCGGTCGGGAAGTTCGCGCCGAGGCTGGGTGACGAGGGCGCCGCCGAGCCCGCGCCAGATATTCATCGTCAGGTCGGGAGTCCATCGGTCCGAGGCCACGACGGCATCGACGATTTCCAGTGCGCCCATGTCCGCCGCCTCGTTCCAGTCGACGGGATCCGACGGAACGAACCGCACCGGGATCGTGCCCTTGCCCACGGTCATTTTCTCTCGTTGGAGCGCCGCGGCTTCCGTGTGGGCGGGATCGACGAGCACGAGCCGGGTCTCGCCCAGGAATTCGAGCGGACCCGCGAGCGGCCGGCGGTCCACCTCTCCCGAGGGCCCGCGCAGGACCACCTCGATCTTCGCGCCCGGCCCGACGGCGATGACCGGGAGGATGACCGAGAGCGTCCCTCCCGCCGGAAGTCGCACCGATCGCGTCACGCGGATGCCGGTGTCGCCCGTGGCGGTGAGGTCACCTTCGAAGGGAAGCGGACTGGCCAGGCGCACCTTGAGGGGCAGCCAGCACCCGCTCCGCGCCAGGCGGCCCGTCAACGACTCGACTCCCTGGATTTCGGGACGGTCTTGAAGCGCGAGCAGGGAGAGGATCAGGACCGGGAACACGCCCCGATTCTAGTCGCGCCCGGCGGTCGAGTCTACCGGCCGAAGGAACGGGCCCGAGGCGAGGAGCGCGACGGCGAGCAGACCGAAAATGGCGGCCTGGGCTCCCGGCGCCCACGAGATCGAGGCGCCCGGCTGGAGCTGCGCGGCGGCCCAGAAGGGCGAGAGGATCGCGAGGAAGTCCAGTCGCGATCCGCCTCCGATTTCCCCGGAGAGGAACCCAAGGAACGGGAAGAGCGCGGAGAAGGTGAAGAAGGCCAGGAAATACCAGGGCCGGGTGCGGGTCCATCCGAGCTGCCCCACGAGCGCCGTGACGAAGCAGGCGATCGCGCCGACCAGGAGATGGCCCCGGAAGAACTGGCCGACCGTGATCTGCGAAAGATCCTGGGTCACGAGCGCGAGCGGCAGCGCCACCACGAGAAGGACGCCGACCTGGAGAATCAGGAAATGGGACTCGGCGCCGGGACCGACGGTCTTGGCCACCGCCTCGACCTTGGAACGGATGAGATGGGGCATGAAGAAGGGCCAGAGGACGGTCACGAAGAAGAGCTCGACTTCCACCAGGCAGAGGAAGACGCCGTCGGGGCCGATCGAGGCGAGCCCGAAGGGGAGCATCCCGCCGATCGCGACGAGGAGCGCCCCGCACGTGAGGCCGGTCCAGGCCAGGTACAAAGCGAGAGCGCGAGGTACGTTCAATTGCATGACCCTACTCCTGCTTCCCGTACGACAAAAGCGCTATTTCGGCTTGCGCACGAACCCGGTATCCATCAGCCGGACCCGGGCGGGCCCCTTCTGATGGACTCTGACGACCGCGACCCCTTCCAGTCTCGGGTAGTTTTCCGCCGTCCGGCGCAGATTGTCCAGCTTCTCGCCGATCGAGGGCTCTCCGAACCGCGCCGCCGAAGGCGCCCGGCCCCAGCCGATCGCCGAACCGGAGGCGGTGACGAATCCCAGCTCGGGCGCCTGGGGATCGCGACGTCCATTCACGTTGGAGACATCCACCATCCGCAGGTTGAATCCGCGCAGGAGGGCCTCCCCTTCGGCGACCGAGGCCAGTTCGAGCGCCCCCGAGATCTCGGCGCCTTCCCAGGTCCGGCCCGCGGCGGGCGGGACGCCGGCGGCGCCGACGACTTCCATCGCGGCGTTCGGCACGCGGTCGTACGTCCCCGGAAGGCGGACGCCTTCGCGATCGACGAGGATATATCCGCCGGTCCGGCGCACCGCGAGCCGGGCCGAGCGCATTTCGAGGCGCACGCGGACCTGGTCGGGGAAGAGCCGCTCCACGGCGATGACGCGGCGGACCCACGGGTTCGCCTCGAAGGAGGCCGCGACGTTCTGGACGAGATCGGGATCGAGGAGGCTCGTCCGCCCCGCCGGGAGCATGACGACGCTCTCGGGCGCCGAGGGATCGGCCCACGCGGGGGCGACGTTCGCCTTCGCCAGGTTTTTCGGAATCCGGAACTCGGGCGACGAGGTGACGGCCAGGTAGACCGAGCGGTGGATCAGGAGGACGATGAAAACGAGCGCGCCCGCGGCGGCGACCCGGAGGCCGACCTTCGCAAGCAGGGGCCGCCGCTCGGCGACGGCCTTGACCAGGGCGCGCCACCCGGCGGTGAACCGGGCGGCGGATTTGCGCAGCGACATTGGGATCCCCGGGGCCCGGACTGTCCGGGCGCCACGGTGTATATCGTCCACAAGGCGGAGAAGCTTGACGGAGGGAGGAGATTGGTGAATTCGCCGGACTTCAGGAGGATGGCTGCCTGAAAACTACGGAAGTCTGAAGTCCGAGGTCTGATAACTTTCCGCGGCGGCGATCACAATAAGGCCGCCGCAACCCAGGACCCGGTTTCTCTTTCGCGCCGGAACGCGAGCCGGAGCATCCGGTCGCAGAGGTCGGCGTACGCGAGGCCCGCCGCGCGCGCGGCCTTGGGCAGGAGGCTGCGCTCCGTCATGCCGGGGATCGTGTTCACTTCGAGAACCTGGATCTCGTGGAGCGGCGTGAGGAACAGGTCGACCCGGCTCGCGCCTTCGCATCCCAGCGCGCGGTGGGCGCGGAGCGCGGTCATCTGGAGGGCGACACGGTCGCGCTTGGGGAGCGCGGGATCGACGATGCATTCGGTGGCGCCGTCAACGTACTTCGCCTCGTAGTCGAAAACGTCGCGCCCATTGCGGAGCTCGATGACCGGCAGCGGCCGGTCGTCGAGGATGCCCACCGTCATCTCGCGACCCTCGATGAATTTCTCCATGAGGGCCGTGCGGCCGGTGCGCGTGGCGAGCTCGAGCCCCTCGGAAAGGCGCGAGCGGTCGCGGTGGACGGAGACGCCGACGCTGGAGCCCTCGGCGCGGGGCTTGATGACGACGGGAAATCCGAGCGATCGCGCGCAGCGGTCCAGGTCGACCGGGCTGTCCGTGCGGCTCAGGACCTGGTACGGCGGCGTGTCGAGCCCGGACCGGAGGAACTGCCGCTTCGATTCGAGCTTGTCCATCGCGAGCCGGCTGGCGACGGGGCTCGACCCCGTGTACGGAAGCCGGCGCTGCTCGAGGAGCCGCTGGACCTGGCCGTCCTCGCCGAACCGCCCGTGCAGCGCGACGAAGACGATGTCGGCGTCGAGGGCTTCGAGCTCCGTCCCGTCCTCGCCCCGGACGTCGACCTCGGCGACGCGGTGTCCGGCGCCCGCGAGGGCCCCGGCGATCGCGCGGCCCGACCGGAGCGAGATCTCGCGCTCCGAGGAAGGCCCGCCCAGGAGGACGGCGACCGAATATGTCTTGACCATGGGTTTCACCTCACCAGACGAGGATCTCGAGTTCGAGCGACAGGCCGAACCGCGCCGAGACCTCCGCGCGGATCCGGTCGACCAGACACAGGACATCATCGGCCAGCGCGCGGCCTTCATTGATTATGAAATTGGCATGTTTGCTCGAGACGCGGGCCGCGCCGGCGCGGGCCCCCTTGAGCCCGCACTGGTCGATGAGCCGTCCCGCGCGCTCGCCGGGGGGATTCTTGAAGATGCACCCCGCGTTGGGCCGCCCGAGGGGCTGCGTCTCCTTCTTGTCGCGCATGATCGCGTCGTAGCGGGCCGCGAGCGGCGCCGGATCGCCGGGGTTCAGCCGCAGCCCGGCGCCGAGGACGATGCGGCCCCGGAGATCGGAATTGCGGTACCGGAACCCGGCCTCGGCGGGGGCGAGCCGTTTCGGATGGCCCTCGGCGTCGAGGATGTCGACCCACCGGACGGTCGGGCCGATCTCGCCGTGACGTCCGCCCGCGTTCATCACGAGGGCGCCGGCGACGGTGCCGGGGACGCCGGTCAGGCCCTCGAGGCCGGAGAATCCACGCCGGGTGGCCTCCTTGACGAGCCGCGGAAGGCTCGCGCCTCCCTGCACGGCGACGGAGCCGTCGGGGCTCCAGTCGACCCGGTCGAGCGAATGGAGGCGGAGTACCGCGCCGTCGACGCCGCCGTCACCGACGAGCAGGTTGCTCCCCCCGCCGAGGAGGCGGACGGGGACGTCGCACTCGCGGGCGGAGCGGAAGGCGAGGCCGAGGTCCTCCTCGGTGCGGGGCTGGACGAGGAACCGCGCGGGGCCGCCGATCCGGAAGGTGGTGCACCCCGCCAGGGGATGTCCGAGGCGGACGGGGATGGCGCGCTCCCGGAGGAACGCTTCGTAGGCGGCGAACGCGGGCACGGCGGCGGTATCCCCCTGCTCTCTCCCCCTGATTATAACTTATAACTTATAAATTACAAATGGTTTCCCTCCGCCCCGATTCCCGGGGTACGATGGAGATGGCTTCGAAGATTTTTCGGAAGGCCGCGTACCACATTCGGGCATACCGAAGGGCCGCGCGTGCGTCTTATTGGATGAGAGGTCGAGAACCTATGCGGTTGCCGTTCGCCGCGCTGGCCATCCTGCTGTGCGCCCCTCTCGGGAAAACCCAGGACGGCCTTCCCCTCCAGGAATGCACCCCAGCCCAGGAGAAGTCGATCGCCCGCGGACTCAAGTGGCTCCTCGAGGCGCAGAATCACCACGGCACCTGGGGCTGCGAGAAGAGCGGCGCCCCCTCGACGGCGATCACGGGCCTCGCGGCCCTCGCGCTCGCCGCGTCGGGCAGCACCCCCCGCTCCGGCGAATACCGGGATTCGATTTCGCGCGCGATCTCGGGACTCCTCGCGGCGCAGGGCCACAACGGCTGCATCACGCGGAACGACTCCACCGGCATGGGGCTCTTCTACGACCATTCCTGCGCCACGCTGGCGCTCGCCGAGTTCTACGGGATGCAGAAGGACCCCGACGAGATCGACGGCCTGGCCGCGGGGCTCAAGTCGGCGGTGGCGTACCTCTACACCCGGCAGAACCGCGACGGCGGCTGGGCCGCCGTGGGGAACGGCGACGACTCCGACATCGCCATCACCTGCAACGTGTGGCTCGCCCTCCGCGCCGCCCACAACGCCGGGGTGACGATCGAGTCCGCCCGCGTCGAGAAGGTCGAGGAGTTCGTCAAGAAGTGCCGCGATCCGCGCGGCGGCTTCAAGCAGTACCCCGCCGTCCGGGGCGGCGGCGGCCGCATGTTCTACCCCACCTCCGCCGGCCTGCGCATCCTCCTCGGACTCGGCCGGAACGACATGAAGGAGGTCGAGCGCGGCATCGAGGTACTTCTCACCAAGAAGCTGGGAGACGACTACGGCGGGAAGATCTCCGAGTGGGACTACTGCGGCGGCTTCTTCGCGGTGATGGCGCTCCTGCACGAGAACGGGCCGGCGTGGAAGGCGTGGTACCCCAAACTGCGCGACCAGATCATCAAGCTCCAGAACCCCGACGGCTCATGGACGATCGAGTACTGCCTCTGCTGCCGCGCGTACGCCACGGCCTTGGCGCTCCTCATGCTCGAATGCCCCAACCGGGTACTCCCGATCTTCCAGCTCTGAATATCCAATCGCCGTTCCTTGTCGGGAGCGGCCCGGTTCGAATGGGGACTTTGGACTTCCGCACCTTGCACGACTTTGAACCTTGAACCTTGCACGTTGAACTCGGCGGCATCGATTACTCTGGCCGTTTCAGCGCGAAGGGCAGCGGGTTCTCGAGCATGCAGGCGATCGGCGTGATCGTCGACAGCTCCGGGATCTCCCAGATCGCCAGGTCGGGGACATTCTGGTCGGGGCCCGTCAGGGTCCTCCAGCCCATCATGCCGTTGTTGGTCGGGAACTGGGCGCCGTCGATGAAGAGATTGAGAGGAAGCATCGACCCGTGCGGGGGATCGGGGTGCTTGACGATTCCGCTGTAGATCGTCTTCGCCATCGCCCCCGGGAAGTTGAGGAAGATCCCGGCGTCGCGATTCTTGCCGAACAGGTCGCCGCCCCCATGGCGGTGGATCTTGTACTTCCCCGTGGCGTCGACGAACGGCTTGTCCCGAAAGAGCACCGTGGTCTCTTCCACCGACGTGCTGTAGTGGCGGAACGGCTTCCGGACGATCTCCCAGGTGCGGAATTTCATCCACGCCGATCCCTTGGGCGCCTCCTCCCCGGGTTTGTACGTCTCCTTCTCGGCTTCGCTCAAGAAGTGCTCGAACCGGAGCTCGAGGGTGCGGCACGGGACCGAGGCGAGGTACTCGGCGACCGAGACCATCTCCTCCGTGAATCCCTTGGGCGCGAGGAGCCGGATCTTCTTGGGCGTGTTCGGTTCGCGGGCGACGGTGTCGCCGGTCACGCCCGCCATGCCCTGGGCGACGCAGCGGGCGGCGAGCGCCTTCGCGGCCTTGGTGCGTTGGGCGTCCGGGACCCCGGCGGGCGCTTCGAAGAGGAGTTCTTTCTCCTGGGCGCGGGCGGTCGGTACGGCGGCGAGCATGGCGAAGGCCATCGCCACCGCCTGCGCGAAGAGGATCCGCCGGGCCCTGTTCATCCGCCTCGAATCATATCTCGCGGCGCCCATCAATGACATCCGACGAGGTCAGTCCTTGTAGACTTGCTGTTCGACGTAAGCCACCTCGGCGCGTACGTCGCCCTCCCCGCCGGCGGCGACGGGGGACTTGCCGGAAATCCGGATCGTGAGGCGCAGCTTCATCGAGTGAAGGCGGCGGTTGGTCGCATCCATCTCGATGGCGCCTTCCCCCTCGACGGTGACGTCGAAATGGCCGGGGAGCGCGCCTGGAATCGCGGGATCGGCCTTCTCGGTCGCCTTGAGGCTCGGCTTGGCCTTGATCACGAGGAGATTCCGGCCGCCGGCCGTGACGGTCTTCACGAGGGTGTTCTTGAACTCCACGATGATCTTGTCGTGGAGGACGGGGACCGCGATTTTCTCCTCGCTCACCCAGGAAGCTTCCCCCGACTTCGCGGGCCAGTACATCATGCCCGCCTTCATGACGAGGCGGTCGCAGTCCGTTTCCGGCGAGGAGAACTTCCCCTCGGGGCCGATGCTGAATTTCCAGGCCCGGGAATGCCACCCGCGAAAGAAATCGACCATCCCGCCCGGGCGGGCGTCGGCGCTGATGGGCTTGGCCCCGTCCTTATCCCGGTCCCACTCGACCTTGAACGGCGTGTTGTTGAGCTCGCCCGTGGCCGCCAGCGTCCGGACCCGGCGCTCCAGCTGGGCGGTTCCGTCCGAGGCTTCGGTTTCCAGGACGACGTTCTCGAAGAGCGCGCGGTAGGCCATCTTGAGGGGCGTCTCGTTCCCCTCCTTGATGAAATCGGGGTGGCTGCCGCGGAGCGAGATCTGCAGGTCGCCCGCCGCTTCGTACTTCGCGGTCTCGCCTTTCGCGAACTTGTAGGGCGGTTGATTCTCTTGAGCCGTGGCGGCTCGCCCTCCCGGGAGCAGTGCCAGCACCAGTCCGAAACCGATCGTGGAAACTCTCATACGCCGCTCCTGCCGAAAGCCAAGAAACGCCGAACGCTCGGGTCTCTCGATTGGACGGGCCGAGTCCCGGGGCGTCCTCCTCATTCGCGGCGGGGGGAAGAATATATGAACTCCCCCTTGCCCCGGCGAAACTCCGTGCTAGAATCATGGGCGAATCCCATTGTTCATGGAGAGATCGCGGTGACCGCCCCTTCCCCCGCCGTGGCCTCGGGAGTCCGCCTCTCCGAGGTCGTCGCGGCCCTCTCCTACGCGCTCGACATCACCGAGGGCCAGCCCGAGGGGCACGCCGTCCGCACCTGCCTCATCGGGATGCGCCTGGCGGACGAGCTCGGCCTCCCTCCCCCGATGCGCTCGGCGCTCTTCTACGCCCTGATCCTGAAGGACCTCGGCTGCTCCAGCAATTCCGCCAAGGTCACGTACCTGTTCGGCGCCGACGACCGCGACGTGAAGCGCGACGTGAAGATCACGGACTGGACCCGGTCGGGGGACGCCCTCAAGTACCTCTTCCGCAACGCCCTGCCCGGGCGGTCGACCTTCCGCCGGATCCTCCGCACGATCACGCTCGCCATCCGGGGAAGCCGGGGAGCTCGGGAGATCCAGCGCATCCGCTGCGACCGGGGAGCGGAGATCGCGCGGATGATCGAACTCCCCGAGGAGTCGATCCCGGCGATCCGGCACCTCGACGAGCATTGGGACGGCAACGGGTATCCGGACAGCCTCAAGGGCGGCGCGATCCCCCTCCTCGCGAGGATTCTCTGCCTCGCCCAGACCGTGGAAGTTTTCTGGCGCGCGTACGGCGTCGGCCCTGCCTGCGCGATGGCGCGGCACCGGTCGGGAACCTGGTTCGATCCCGACCTGGTCCGGATCCTGGGCGTGGTCGAAATGGACGCGGCCTTCTGGGAGAGACTCCGGCGGCCCGACGCGCGCGAGCAGGCGGCCGCCCTCGAGCCCCCCGACCGCGTCGTGACCGCCGACGAAGCCCGCATGGACCTTATCGCCCAGGCCTTCGCGAAGGTGGTCGACGCGAAATCGCCCTGGACCTTCAAGCACTCGGAGCGGACCGCGGGACTCGCCGTCGGCATCGGCCAGAAGCTTGGACTCGACGACACGACGCTCCGAGACGTCCGCCGCGGCGCCCTCCTCCACGACATCGGCAAGTTGGGCGTCTCGAACCTCATCCTCGACAAGAAGGGGCCGCTCTCCGGCCCCGAGTGGTACGAGATGCGCAGCCATCCGGAGAAGACGCACCAGATCCTGAGCCGGGTCCCCTGCTTCAGCGACGTCGCCGAGCTCGCCGGGGCGCACCACGAGCGGCTCGACGGAAGCGGGTACTTCCGCGGGCTCAAGGTCGAGCGCCTGACGCTCGCCGCGCGCACGATTCCCGTGGCGGACATCTACGAGGCGCTCTCGGCCGATCGTCCCTACCGCGCGGGACTCTCGAAGGACGAGGTCTTCAAGATCATGAAACCGCAGGCGGGCGTCCGCCTCTGCAAGGAGTGCTTCGAGGCGCTCGACGCGTACCTGCTGACCGACGAGGCCGGCGTCTACGTCAAGAAGGCGAAGAAGGCGTAGGCCGCCGGCCGGATCAATCGATCGCCGTCAATTCCACCCGTTCCCTCCGTCCCCGGCCGCCGATCTCCAGGACCAGGCCCACCCCGGGCGCGTAGAACTTGTAGTCGCGCGGGCCGGACTCCAGCAGGCTCCACTCCGCCGTTTTCAAGCACCCTTCGAAGGTCCCGTACGGGACGGCGACAACCTCGTCGAGTCCGACGACCTTTCCCATGTCCTCGGCGGTCCCGGGAGCGTCCTCCTGCTTGTACTTCATCCCGGCTTCGGGGTCGGCCAGCATGATGATCCCGGGCGGGCCGTCGATGCCGGCCGTCCAGGAGCCCTCGGTCCCGACGATTTCCCCGTTCAGGATCTGCTTCGTGTCCTCGCCGAAGTACCAGACGTTGCCGGCCGGGTCCTGCGCGTACCAGTCGAGGGTGTCCTCTACGAGGTCGCCATTGAGGAAGACCTGGTCGTGCACCACTCTCACCGTCGCGCCGGCGATGACCTGGGTGTCGCTGGTCACCTCGACCACGTTGGTCTCGAGCCCCTCGGCCGTCTGGGTCTCGTAATGGAATTTCCTCCCGGTATCGAACGCGAGATAGGGATTGGTGATGTCCGGCGAGAAGTCGCCCGCCGGCGGAAGGGGAGGCAGCGGGTCGGCGGCCAGGACCGAGACCCCCGCGGACGAAGAGGGCGTGGAATCGGGTCCGCACCCGAGGAACAGGATGAGCAGTGACGCGGCGAGGACCGGGGATTTCGCACCCATGGCGGCTCCTTTCTGAAATATTCCAGCAGGGATTCGCGGAGGGCCGGAATGTGACGCGAAATCGGCGGGTCGGACGAAAATCAGGGCACTCGAGCCACGGCGACGCATTCCCCTTCGGCGAGACTCGGCGTTCCCATTCGCGCCGGCTCCAGATACCTCCGCCGGAAATCTTCAGAGGTCGCGAACGCCTCCAACTCGAGCCCCCGCGACGTGAGAAACCCGGAGAGGTCAGCGCGGTGAATTCCCCAGCGGAAAGGCTCGCTCACCAGGCGCAGCCACGGATCGACGAGCGGGCTGCTGCGCGCGAATCCCAGTCGTCCCCCGGGCCGAAGGTCCATGAACGTGAAGACGAATCGACTTCCCGACGGAGAGAGCCGGCGCACGACCGAAAATACGCGATCGATGTCCTCGCGTCCGAGGTACATGAGGACTCCCTCCATCACGAAGAGGGTCCGGACCCCGGAGTCGAAGGGCGACCGCTTCAACAGGACCTCTTCGATCGTCTCGCGCGTGAAATCGACGGAGACGAAGCGCAAGTTGGGCCCGGGCGTACGCCGGTCTTCGAGCCCCTTCAACTTCGCGCGCTGCGTGGCGGGATGATCGAGCTCGAGGAAGAGGGCGTCCGGGAATTCCGCGTGGAGCCGGAGGGCGAGCGTGTCGAAGCCGCCTCCGAGCACGACGACCTGCCGTACGCCGTCGCGCAAGCTGCGCCTAGCGACCTCCTCGATGAACCGTTTTCTCAGCGCGTAGTGAAGGCGAAGTCCCGGGAGCGTCGCCCGCTCCATCCAAGCCATGAGGGCGCGAAACCCGGGCCGATCGCAGAGGCGCGCGAGATTCACCCCCGGGGGCGAGACCGCCTCCAGGAATCGACGGGAGATCCGGGCCGCCTCGTCGGGCACCAACCGGCCGAATCGCGAGTCGGCTTTCAGGAGTACCGTGCCGAGGGCGATCGTCCGCGCCGTGGCGCTCGGCCGGTCTTCCTTCATTCGGCGAACATCTTCCGATAGTGGCGGTACCACTCGCTCTGGAATCGCTCGTCCGGATCGTACCGGCGTTTCAGGGCCAGGAATTCGGGGAAGCGCGGATAGGCCTTCAGGACCTGGTCCTTGCGCGCCCAGCGGTGGTACGTGAGGAAATAGCTGCCCCCGAGCGAGAGCGCGACGTCGATCAGGTCCTGGAACTGGAGCCGCGCCGCCGCGATCCCCTCGTCGTCGTGCGTGACCCGCAGGTTCATCACGACGCAGGCGAACGAGTCCCGCGCCCACGGCAGGAACGTGTCGTCATCTTTCGCGATGAACCGCACCGTCCCGTACACCAGGTTGGCCTTCCGCTCCCGGAGCTTGACGCCCGCGCCGCGCAGGAGGTCGGGCAGCTTCGGCCGAGGCACGTAGAGTTCGGTGATCATCAGCGTCCCGGGCGCCCGGGCCTTCGTCGCGCGATCGATGAGCTCGTCCTGCCCCTCGATGTAGTCGGACATCTGGTGCGCGTCGCTCCAGTAGACCTGCCCATCGGTCGAGAGATAGTGCTCGACGTACATCTGGAACCCCCGCGCCTTGTCGAGGTGGGCGAGCCGGTAGAGCTCGGCCCATTGCTGCGAAGTGAGCGACTTCCGGTCCTTCGTAATCTCGGCGTCGGGCTTGGCCGGCCGGTAGCACGAGAAGACGCCGACCTCGAGGAAATCTGAGGCGGTCTCGTCGGTCTTGAACTGGAAGTCGCCGTACAGGTATCCCTCCTCGATCCGCTTCGCCACGCGGCCAGGGAGGTCGTCGAGCCTGAGGAGCTCGACCTTCCGCTCCACCTTGATCCGCGGGACCAGGCGCAGCTGCACCTCGGTGATGATGCCGAACAAGCCGTAACCGCCGATGGCGAGGCCGAAGAGCTCCCGGTTCTGCGCGCGATCGCACCGGAGAGCGCGGCCGTCGGCGGCGATCAATTCGAACGACTCGACGTCGCCGACGAGGGGTTTGAACGAGAGTCCGCGCCCATGGGCATTTGCCGAGAGCGACCCGCCGACGCTGATCTTGTCCGCGCCCGATTGCTTCTGGCGGATCCCCCAGGGCCGCGGCTTTCCCTCCTGGTTCTCGATCAGCCACGCCATGAGGTCGGGCCACTGGATGCCCGACTCCACGGTCACCAAGCCCCGTTCTTCATCGAACGCCAGGACGCGGTTGTACTGGGAAAGGCTGATGTGAAGCGTCCCTTCGCCGAACTGCTGGCCTCCCATGGCGTGGCGGCCGCCCGAAATGCTGACGCCCCGTCCGGCCTCCGCGGCCCGACGGATCAGCGACACGATCTCCCCCTTCGTCCGGGGCTCGTGGAACTCCGCGACCTCCGTCTTGTTGAGGCGCGAATGGATGTCGTTGAGGCTGACCGGATCCTGGCGCGCCGGTCCGCACGAGACCGCCCCCAGCAGGCCGACGACCGCGAGGAGGATTTTCATCGCGGCATCATAGGACGAAGGAACAGGCGGTGAAAGGCGAGGCCGGTAGTGCACCTGGATGAGTACGCGGAAAACCGAGGTGATATCAAGACGATATCAAGCGGATATCACTTGGATATCGCGGGGACGCGCAGGAACTTGCGGGCGACCTCGTTGACGTTGCCTGCCCCCATCGTGACGACGACCACCGAGGGGTCGACCTTGTCCTCGAGGAACGCGACGACGTGGTCGAACGACGGGAGAAAGAGGGCCGCCTTGCCGTTCTGATCGAGGAGCTTCGCGAGGTCGGCGCTCGACACTTTCCGCTTTTCCGCGTCCCTGTCGCGCGCCTCGTAGATTTCCGGCAGGAGCACCAGGTGCGCGTCGCCGAACGAGCGGGCGAACTCCTTCAGGAAGAGCCGCGTCCGCGAATACTGGTGCGGCTGGAAAATGCACCAGATCTTCTTGTCCGGGTAGCGCTCCTTCACGGCGCGCAGCGTCGCCTGGATTTCCGTGGGATGGTGCCCGTAGTCGTCGATCACCGTCGCGCCGTTCCGCTCGCCCAGGACCTGGAAGCGCCGCTCGGCGCCCCCGAACTCGGAGAGCGCCAGCTGGATCAGCTCGCGACCCACGCCCGCCCACGTCGCGGCGGCGATCGCCGCGAGCGCGTTCGAGACGTTGTGCGATCCCGGGACGGCGAGATCGAACGACCCGTACGTCTTCCCGTACTTCTGCACGTCGAAGCGCCAGACGCCCCCTTCGACCGAGATCTTCTTCGCGCACCAGTCCGCGTCCTTCTCGATCGAGTAGCTCTCGCCGCGCCCCTTCAGCGTGCCGATGAGCTCCGCGACGGGCGGGCTGTCGACGCCGCCGATCACGAGCCCCTTCTCCCCCACGAGGGCCGCGAACTCGCGGAACGCGCCGACGATCTCGTCGAGGTCCTTGTAGTAATCGAGGTGGTCCTCCTCGATGTTCGTGATGACCGCGCACTGCGGCGCGAGCTTGAGGAACGAGCGGTTGAATTCGCACGCCTCGGCGACGAAGTGGCGGCCCGCGCCCCCGGCGGCGTTGGTTCCGAGCTGCGGAATGACGCCGCCGCACACGTACGTCGGCTCGAATCCGGCGCGCGAGAGGATGTACGCGATCATCGCGGTCGTCGTCGTCTTGCCGTGGCAGCCCGCGACGGCGATCCCCGACCGCTCGCCCATCAGGCGGCCGACCATCTCGGCGTGATGGAGGATCGGGATATTCAGCGACCGCGCGGCGGCGATCTCGGGATTGTCATCGGGCACGGCGGCGGAGCGGACGACCAGCGTGCAGCCGGCCGGAAGATTCGCGGCGTCGTGGCCCGTCGCCACGCGCGTGCCGAGCGCCTCGAGCTCCGCGGTCTGGGCGTTTCCCTGGAGGTCGGACCCGGAGACGGCGTAGCCGCGCGCCATAAGGAGGCGCGCCAGGCCGCTCAGGCCGATGCCGCCGATTCCGACAAGGTGCGCGACCCCGGGCCGCGTTTCGGGAGCCATGACGCCCAATCCCCCACGATGTGGCGGGCCGAATCTGGCCTCGCAATCGATGAAATGCCGCGGCGCATGGTATCAAATATGGTTTCCCCGCGCACCAGCTTTCGGACCCACTGCCCCAGCGCCCCGGGCCGGGCGGCGCGTTCGTCGACCGTGGCGGCCGCCCCGGCGCGCTCCAGCACGCGGGCATTTGCGGTCTGGTGGTCCGCCGCCGCGTGCGGATACGGGACCAGGACCGACGCGCAGCCGAGCGCGGCGAGCTCGGCGATGGCGAGCGCGCCCGCCCGCGAGATCACGAGATCGCACGCGCTGTAGACCGTTCCCATGTCGCGACGGAATTCTTCGACGCGCGCCTCGCGGCCCGCCTCCCGGTACGCCTCGCGCACGCGTTCCGCCCACGGTCCCGCGAGGTGAAGGATGCGCGCGCCGGGAACCGCGGAGAGTTCGCGCACCGCGAGCCGGTTGAGCGACTCCGCGCCCTGGCTGCCGCCGATCACGCCGACGACCGGCGCGTCGAGCTCCAGGCCGAGCCGACGCCGCGCCTCGGCGCGCGGGAGACGCTCCAGCCCGCTCCGCAGGGGGCTCCCGGCGTGGATAAATCGCCCGCCGAGCCCGGCAAATCCGTGCCGTGTTTCCGCCCATTGTGAATAGATCCGTCGCGCGCCCCGGGCCGCGAGGAGATTCGCCCGGCCCGGGATCACGTTCTGTTCGAGGAGCGCGTACGGCACGCCTTCGAGCGCCGCCACGGCGAGCGTGGGGAACGAACCGTAGCCTCCCAGCCCGACGACGAGGTCGGGACCGAAGCCGCGAATTCGATGACGGGCGCGGCCCACCGCGCGGATCATGGCGGCGGGAAGCGACAGGATCGGCCGGAGGCGCGGCGCGGCGATGGGCTCGAAATCCATGGCATACGCCGACAGCTCGCGCGCGTCGAAGGCTCGATCGGTGCACAGGAAGAGGGCCCGCGACCCGGGCGTCTCGCGCCGGAGATGCTGGGCGAGCGCGATGCCGGGGAAGAGATGGCCCCCCGTCCCCCCTCCCGCGAAGATGACTTTCATTCCGGTTTCGGCTCTTCGACTTTCTGAAGTCCGAGATCTGGGTTCTGATCACCGTGATTCGCGATATTCACCAGGATCCCCGCCGCCGCCAGCGTGAAGCAGAGCGACGATCCGCCGAAGCTCAGGAACGGGAGCGGGATGCCCTTCGCGGGCACGAGCCTCATGACCACCATCAGGTTGAAGGCCGCCTGGAGGACGATGTAGAGGGTCAGGGTGAACGCCAGGAGGAAGCCGAAGGAGGTCCGCGCGCGGTTCATGATCCGCCGCCCCACCACGCCGAACGCGGCGTAGAGCAGCACGACCGAGACCGCCCCGAGGAATCCTAGCTCCTCGCCGATCACCGGAAAGATGAAGTCCGAATGGACCTCGGGAAGGAAGAAGAGCTTCTGCGTGCCGCGGCCGAGGCCCTCCCCCCAGAGTCCGCCCGCGCCGAGCGCGATGAGCGACTGGTGCACCTGGTGGCCCGCGCCCTGGAGGTCGCTCTCCGGATCCCACCAGCTCTTCAGCCGGGGAAGGACGTGCGACAGGTGGGTCGCCACATAGACCGCCGCGAGGAACGCGCCGGCCGCCATCGGAGGCGCCAGGTGTCCGAGGCGCACGCCCGCCACGACGATGGAAGTCGTGAGGACGAAGCCGATGAAGGCCGAGGTCCCGAGGTCGGGCTCGACGACGATGAGTCCGCAGGTCAGGAGCGTCGCTCCGAAAACCGGCAGGAAACCATCCTTGAACCGCACGACGCGCGCGGGATCGGCCGCCAGGTGGCCGCAGACGTACATCGCGGCGGTCAGCTTCGCGAGCTCCGACGGCTGGAAGTACCAGCCCCCGGCGTACAGCCATCGTCGCGCCCCGTTGATCTGGCTCCCGATGCCGGGGATGAGGACGATCACGAGGAGCCCGAGCGTCGCCGCGAAGAGGATCGTTCGCGTCCTCGCCCAGAACTCGTACGGGATGCGGGCGGTCGCGATGAAGACGAGGATCGCCACGAGGGTCCAGGTCCCCTGCTTCTTCAGGAAATGGGTCGAGTCCTGGTAGCGCGGGTTCTGCTCCGCGATCACCCCGCTCGCGGAGTAGAGGATCACCAGCCCCAGCACGAGAAACAGGAGCACGATGACCGTGAGATGGACGGCATCCCGGGACAAAATGACCCCTCCTTATCCATGGGATGTATCGACCAATTGTGAACGGCAACTGGAGGGGGTAGCTTCGAGCTTCGAGCTTCGAGCTTCAAGCTTCGAGCCTGACAGAACAAAGCCTTTGGCTGAAAGCTGCTCGAAGCTCGAAGCTTGAAGCTCGAAGCTGGCTTACTTGGCTTCGCTGAGGATGAGGACGGCCTTCCGAATTGCCTGCGCTGCGGCCGCGAAGGATTCCTTCGGCTCCGCGGGCGCGTGGAGATCGTGGCCCACGGCGAAGTAGCCGTTCCCGATGCCGAATTCGAGGCGCTTCTCCCGAAACGTCCGCTGGGTCCCGGCGTGGCATTGCGAGCAGGACATCTTGAGAATTTCGTCGGACGACCGACGCGCCTCGACCATCCTGCCGGCCTTCGCAAACTGGGCGAGGTTCCCCAGTTCGCGCGAGCTGTCCTTCAGCCGCTTGCGGAACGACTCGACCTGGCTCGTCTTGAGGAAGGCGAAGTCGGGCAGGACTTTTTCGGCCTCCCCGAAGAGCTTCGCGACCTCCTCGGCGTCGGCGGCCGCATCCTTGCTCTCCTTGTCGAGCTTGCGCTGGAGATTCTCCCACGCCTCGCCGACCGGATGCATGATCGCCATGAGCTTGAAGAGCCCGTCGAGCTGCTTCGCCTTGTCGTCCTTGCGCTCGGCCCCCCGCTTCCGCGCCTCGTCGAGCGCGGAGGCCGGATTGCCCACGTTCGCCGTGTAGTGGAAGCCTTCGAACTGCCCGAGGAAGGGCTCGGAGGCGATGGCGGGGTCGTCCTTGTTCTCGAGGACCTTCACCCCCGCCACGATGCGGTCGTCGGGGGCGACCGCGACCCCGATCTTGATGTCGCCTTTCGGTCCCTTCGTCGTCACCGTGGTGTAGAGGATGCGGACTTTTTCCGAGGGATGGGCCTCGGGCACCGAGGCGCGTCCCTCCCAGATCACCGCGGCGGCTTCCTTGTCGTCGAGCTTCCGCTCGATCGCCTTTTCCACCGTGTCGCGCCCCTCTTTCGAGAGCTTGCGGGCGCTCCGCTTCACGCCCTCGATGTCAGGAAACATTTTCTTGAGCTCGTCCTGGGGCGCCGAGGCGGCGCCGGCGAGGACGGAGAGCGCGAGGACGAGGGCGGTCCAGGCGAGTTTCATGCCGCGGTTTCCTTCCGGAGCGAGCGGGCGCGCCGCGCGACCAGCGCCGCGGCGGCGCCCAAGAGTCCCAGGAAAATGCCGAGCCCGAAGTAACGGTGTCCGAACCGCCGCTCCCGCTCGGCCAGGAGATTATACGCCGCGGTCGCGCGGTCGGCCGACGCCGCGGCCTCCGCCTTGATGCGCTTCCAATGAAGCCCGTGCTGCGTGATCTGGAGCTGCGTACGCGCCCCCCGGCCATCCTCGACGCTCGACGCGAGGTCCGAGGTCCGAATCCCCGCCCGTCGATCCAGGCGCCGCATTTCCTTCTCAAGATGGTTGAGCGTGCGCTCGAATCCTTCCATGGAGTCGAAGCCCTCGGCCCCTTCCTTGTACTCGTGGGAGGTCTTCTCGTGGCATTCCAGGCATCGGTTGAGGATCGCGATCCGGTCCGGCTTGACCGTGGTGTGAAACTCGTGGCAGGCGGAACACGTGCTTCGATGCTTCGCGTTCCCATCGTCTCTCGCCGCCGCCGCGAAATGATCCGAAGGCTGGAAGGCGTCGAGAACCCCCTTGTGGCAGGACCCGCAGAGGCTCGCGATCTGCGGCGCCCGGGCCGGGCGAAACGCCGCGGTCCGCCGGTGCTTCTCGTTGACGATCTCGTCGGTCCCGTGACAGCTCACGCAGCCGACGCCCGCCTTCTGGTGCATCGTCTCCTTCACCTCGGCGCCCTGGTCCACGTGGCACTTGATGCACTGGTCGTCCTGGACGGCCTGCTGGAAGGCGGTGAGGAGAAGGAGGGCCGCGAGCGTCATGACGCCGCTCCCCAGATTCCGAATACGATCGCCGCGGTGAGCATCAACGCCCCCGCCGCCACCGCGAGTCGTCGAGGCAGGAAGGGGACGGCGACCAGGAGGGCCGGCGGTCCGATCAGCAGGAGCAGTGTCGCGGGACCGCTCACCCACTTTGCCGCCTGGTAGACCGGCAGGAACATCCACATCGGCTTCACCGAGGCGCCCGAAGCGCCGGGCGGAGGACCGAGTCCCATCGGGCGAACGAAGGCGAGGATCGCGAGCAGCGCCGCGCTCCCGAGGAGGGCAAAGGTCAGGCGCCGCAATAATTCCGGGCTCGACCCCTGCGTGTTTTCAGCGCCATGAAGACGGTGGCGGCCGACCAAGGCGAGATGAGCCACCGCCAGCAGAACAATCCCGATCGGCGCCCAGATCACGTGGGCCGCGAACATGCGCGTGAGCATCGGAGGCCCGACGTGCGGTCCGCCGCGGACGAGGTCGGCCATTCCCGCTTCGCCGGCGTACGCGGCCGCGACTTCCGCGCCTTTCACGGCCTCGTCATCCATCGGAAGCATCTGCCCGGTGAAGGCGGAGCCCATCAGGAGACCGAGCAGAGCCACCCCGGTGAGCCACGTGACCTCGCGCGGCTTCGCGTACGATCCGCGCGCGAAAACGCGCACCAGGTGGAGCAGGACAATCGCGACGAGGAGGTGGGCCGACCAGGCATGGACGCTTCGGACGAGCCAGCCGAACGTCACGTCCTTCGAGATCAGGGCGACGCTCGAGTGCGCCTCGCCCCACGAGGGGACGTAGTAGATCGCGAGCAAGGCGCCGGTGAGGACTTGGATGAGAATGAAGAACAGGGCCATCGATCCGAGGACGGCGCCCCCGGAGTTGGAAGGAAGCGGCCGCGACAGGCGCTCGCGGATCGCGCCGATCAGCGATCGCAGGCCTGTACGATCCTCGATCCAGCTCATTCCCCCACCTCGAGGTCGCCCTCGCCGGTAATTCGATGCGGGATAGAGGACAGCGGACCATTGTTCGGGCCCTGAATCGGAGACCCATCCTGTCCGAAGATCGCGCCGTGGCAGGGGCACTCGAAATGGCTCTTGGCCGCCACCCACGCGACGTCGCACCCCTGGTGAGTGCAATGGCGGTCGAGCACGCGAAGCGACTCGCCGTCGTGGAGCGCGATGGCGCGACGTCCCCCGTAATCGAAGAGTTCGAAGATTCCCGGGACGAATTTTTTCGACGACCCCAGCACGACCCGACGGGGACGCGCGGCGGGAGGTGGTCTCAGGAAGAAAGGAATGGGCGACAGGGCGGTTACGCCCGCGGTGGCGAGCGCGGTGAAGAGCAGCTTATCGAGGAACGAGCGCCGGCTCACCGGGGCGTCGGGCATCGGATTTCGATTATAGCCGTCGATCGCGGGAGCCTGCTACGATTCACCCATGGAACGGCTTCCCAGGCTGCCCCGGCGCCCTCCCGACGCCCACAAGGGCGATTGCGGCCGCGTGGTGATCGTCGCGGGATCGCGCGGCATGGCCGGGGCGGCCGTCCTGGCCTCTCAAGCGGCTTATCGCGGCGGCGCCGGACTCGTCATCCTCGCGGTGCCGGAGAACATCCTCGACACGGTGGCCGCGCTCCAGGTTTGCGCGATCGTGCGGGCGATTCCCGTGAACGAGGATGAACTCGAGGCGGATGTCCTCGCCGTGGGTCCCGGGCTCGGCGCCTCCCCCGCCGCCGTCGCGGAGGTGCGGCGAGTCGTCGCGACAACGAAGCGGCCGCTCGTCCTCGACGCGGACGGTTTGAACGCGTTCGTCGGGGCGCCGGACCTCCTGGTCACGTCGGGTTCTCCCCGCATCCTGACGCCCCATCCCGGCGAGCTGGCCCGTCTCGTGCAATCGACTCCGGCCGCGATCAATCGCGCTCGGAGACCCTCGGCGGAAGCGGCGGCGAAGCGATTCAAGTCGATCGTGGTGCTCAAAGGACGCGGGACGGTCATCACGGACGGCAGGCGAACCGAGGTCAATGCGACCGGCAACGCGGGGATGGCGACGGGAGGCGCCGGCGACGTCCTCACGGGGCTCATCGCGGCGCTCGTCGGCCAGAAAATGAAACCGTGGGACGCCGCGCGGCTCGGCGTCCATCTCCACGGCCTCGCGGGCGACCTCGCCGCGGAGAAACTCGGCCCGCGATCACTCATGGCCACCGACCTTATTGATTTCCTTCCGGCCGCGTTTCTCGCGCATGAAAGGAGCCCGCGATGATCACCCGCCGCGAGTTCATCGAAGGCGTCGCCGTCGTGGCCGGCTCCCTCGCCCTGCGACGGCAGGATGCCGCGACGGTGCCGGCGATCATCTCGACGTGGTCCTTCGGAAGGCGCGCGAACGGCATCGCGTGGGAGATTCTCTCGAAGGGCGGATCGTCGCTCGACGCGGTCGAGAAGGGAATCAACGACGCGGAACTCGACCCGACGAACACTTCCGTGGGGTACGGCGGCCTCCCGAACGAGGAGGGCGAGGTGACGCTCGACGCGGTCCTCATGCACGGTCCGCGCCACGCCGCGGGCGCCGTCGGGTGCCTCAAGCGAATCAAGACCCCGATCAGCGTCGCGCGCAAGGTGCTCGACAAGACGAAGCACACGTTTCTCGTCGGGGAAGACGCGACGAAGTTCGCCGTCAAGATGGGCTTCAAAGAGGAGAACCTCCTGACGGACGAATCCAGGAAGGCCTGGGAGGCGTGGAAGGCCGATCCGAAGCGGGCGTCGTTCTGGACCCACGACACGATCGGGATGGTCGCGGTGGACGCCAAGGGGGACGTCACGGCGGGCTGCTCGACGAGCGGCCTCGCGTGGAAAATCGCCGGCCGCGTGGGCGACTCGCCGATCGTCGGCTCGGGCGCGTACTGCGACAACGAAGTCGGCGGCGCGGCGGCGACGGGCAACGGCGATGTCATGATGCGCTTCTGCCCGTCGCTCGTGGCGGTCGAGATGATGCGCGCCGGGAAGAGCCCGTCCGAGGCGTGCGCGGCGTCGCTGGCAAGGATCGCGGCCAAGGGCTACAAGGTGGGAGGCGCGCTCGTGGCGTTGAGCCGGAAGGGCGAGTTCGGCTTCGCCCAGCTCAACTATCCCGACTTCGAATGCGCCGTGAGGAGCGGCTCCGTGGATGAACTGCGATCCGAGAAAAAGAAGTAGCGGCCCGGCCGGGCTCGTGCTACATAGCTTCCCGCCATGCCCCTGAAAATCGAGATCCTCCAGGGCGACATCACCCAGCTCGAGGTCGAGGCGATCGTCAACTCCGCCAACAACGACCTCATCCTGGGGAGCGGCGTCTCGGGCGCCATCCACCGGCTCGGCGGCCCTGAGATCCAGGAGGAGTGCCACCGCATCGGGACGCTCCCGCTCGGCAGCGTCGCGACGACCACCGCGGGGAAGCTCAAGGCGAAGTACATCGTCCACGCCGCGGTCAATCCGCTCGGGCTGTGGGCGGACGCGAAGTCAATCCGCGCGGCGTTCCGTGGCGTGCTCCGCGAGCTCGCGGCGAAGGGGATAAAGTCGGCCGCGGTCCCCGCGATCGGGACGGGCGCCGGGGCGTTCTCGATCGACCGGTGCGCCGACATCCTCCTCGAGGAGTCGCGGGAGTTCGCAAAGACCAACACGACGCTCGAGACGATGATCTTCGTTCTCTTCGACGAGAAGAACTTCAAGGCGTTCGAGGAGCGGTTCGTCCGGAAATTCCCGGATGTCTGGACGACGCACACCGATCGGCCGCTGCCCGAGCTGCCGCCGGAGCCGGAACTCGAGCCGCTTCCCCCGCCGCTGCCGCCGCCCCGCCCCGTGAGGCCGCCCCAGCGTCCGCGGCAAGGCCCGGGGGGCCGTCCGCCGCAACAGCAAGGCCAGGGGGCCGGGCGCCCTCAGCAGCAAGGCCAGGGTCCGGGCCGTCCGCCTCAACAGGGCCAAGGACCCGGGCGACCGGGCCGACGTCACCGCGGACGTCGTGGTCCACGCGGTCGGGGTCCGCAACAGGGTGGAAACCGGCCTCCGGGAGCGCCTCCACCTCGGCCTTCAAGTCCCCCTCCTCCTCCCGCCTAAGGCACGCCTCCCTTGGAGGGCTGGCGTGACTGATCTAGAATGCACTTTCGATGAGTTACCTCGGACCCTCGATTGACGTGGCGCGTCCCCGGCTCAGCAGAATCGCGCTTGTCGGATTCCTCATGGTGGTGGCGTCCTACCCCCTCGCCTTCGCCGCCTTCCTGATGATCGGGCCCTGCCACCCACCGACCGATTGGAGGGGGTCCGCAGGAACGATCCTGGGTGTCCTGTTCCTGTTTTCGGCGGGATTGGGCGCCATCCTTTCGATCGTTGGAATCGTCCACGTGCTGGCGTCCAATCGCCTCCGGTTCGGAATAGGCTTCTCGATTCTGGGCCTTGCGGGCACCCTGGTTTGGATCGCGCTTCTTGCCAAGACCTTTCTGTAATAGGGAAGTGAAATGCCCGACGACTGTCTCTTCTGCCGGATCGCCGAGGGGAAGATTCCTGCGACCATCGTCTTCTCCAACGATGAGATCGTGGCATTCCGGGACATCAATCCGCAGGCTCCGACGCACATCCTCGTCATCCCTCGGAAGCACATCCCGATGGTGACGGACCTCGAAGCCTCCGACGATCCCTTCGTGGGACGGCTCATCCGCACCGCCGCGACGATCGCGAGAGCCGAGAAGATCGCGGATCGCGGATTCCGTCTCGTTCTGAATTGCAATCGAGAAGGGGGGCAGACGGTCTTCCACCTGCACGCGCACTTGCTGGGGGGCCGCGCGATGGTGTGGCCCCCTGGTTAGACATCAGACTTCCGACATCGGACTTCAGACGTTTTCCGTCATCCGTCAATTCATCTGATAAAGCACCAGATAAACGAGGATTCCGGTCAGGGAGACGTACATCCAGAGCGGCAGCGTCCAGCGCGCGATCGTGCGGTGACGGTCGAACTTTTCGTGCCACGCGAGCCGCGCCGTGACGACCGAGAGCGGCGCGACGAGGATCGCGAGCACCGTGTGCGAGAGCAGGACTGCAAAGTAAGCGGTCCGCATCCACCCCTCCCCCGTGTACTTCACCGACCCCGCCTGGACGTGGTAGGTCAGGTACGACGCCAGGAAGAGGATCGACGTGAAGAATGCCGTCGTCATGCACGCCTTGTGAAGGCCGATGCGTTTCTTGAGGATGAATCCAAAGCCGAAGGAGAGGAAGAGGAAGCTCGCCCCGTTGAGTATCGCGTTGAGCCGGGGAAGCGTCCGAATCGAGAACAATTTCTCGGGTGACCGCGCCAGCCGGCGCGCATCGCGGACCAGCGATTCCTTTTCGGTCGCCGCGTAAACGCCTCGCAACATGCCTTCCCGGTCGACAAGGAAAGACCTCGAGTCGTGTACGTGGTCCACCACTTTTTCCGGAGTTTCGAGCATCGCCCGCGCGTCCCGGACGATCGACGCGAGCGTCGGGCCGATCGTCTCGCGGTTTTCGAAATCGTAGGTGTAGAGGCCCCTCATCTGGCCGGTTCCATCGACGAGGGTGAAGCGCGTACTGTGGATGATCTGGCTGCCGGGTCTCGGTTCCTCCGCGGGTTTGGCCACGAGCTTGAACCCGTTGTACGCGAGATTCCAAACCCCGGTCCCGGTCAAGAACTTCCAACGCTCCGGCGCCTCCCAGTATTTGGAAAACTCCTTCATGACCGTCGGAGTATCGTAGTCCGGGTCGACGCTGAAGCTGACGAAGCGGAGCCGCGGGTCGTCGGGCAACTTCTTCACGAGTTCCTGCATGCCCTTGCACATGTCGGGACAGGGGCCGGCGCAGCGCGTGAAGACGAACGCGGCGATCCAGATCTTGCCCTTGAGGTCCTTGTCGCCAAAAGGTCTGCCGTCCGCGTTGGTGAGCGACCACTCCCCGACATCGCCCTGGTTCTTGAGGAGGAGTTCACCGGGGAGTACGGGGGGAGATCCGGCGAGGGCGTGAATCCGATCGGCCAGGTCGGCCGCATCCTCTGCCACGATGCTCCTGCCGCCCGCCTCAGAGGACAACTTGGGGGGATTGGAAAGGTCGACGCTCTCGACCGTCACCTCGGGCGCCAACTGTTTCTCGAGCTCGTAGCCTGACCTCCTCAAGTCGTGACAACGGTCGCAATACCCTTCAAGGACGTGCGCGATCCACACGCGACCGGCGACCTTGGAGGGAACGGCGTCGCCGAGATTACCTAGGTTGGGCAGCGGAGGAGACGTTTGAGTCAGCGCGCGGATACCCGCAAAACCGGTGGCGATCGCGGCGAGGAGGACGAGCCCCCACAGGGAATTCCGGACGGCGCTCACCCCGGGGTTCCCCGCTTCCGCTCGCCGCGGACTATGAGGAAGACGACCGCGCCGATCATGAGGGCCACCATTCCCAGCATGAAGTAGATGCTGAAGCCCATTCCCGCCGCCAGGTCCGAAACCGAACCCGCCTCACCTTTGCCCTCGGTGAGGGATTCCTTTCACATCGTTCACTGGGCGAAGACCAGGATCCAACGCATGTCCGGTTCCTGAAGGGGTTCTCGAACCCAAGATAGCGGAAGGACCCGGCGGAGCCTAGTGCGAGGGCGCTGCGCCGCCCTCCTGGCCGCCGTGGATCTCCTCGCCGGGGGTCGTGTGGTCCCCGAAGGCCGTGTCGGGAAAGTTCGCGAAGATGATGATGAGCACGAGGATCAGCGGGAAGATGATGACCGGATAGAAGTACCGCTTCTCGTACTTCAGGTGCATGAAGAAGAGGACGACGAGCGAGCCCTTCGTGATCGCGATCGCGAGTCCGATGATCCGGTTGAGGGTGTGGCCGAGTCCGTGGATCTGCGACTGCCCCACCGTGAGGGCGGTCAGCACGATCAGGGAGACGAAGACGATCCAGTACAACCGCGTCGACTTGACCGGATCACTCATGGCTTGAGACCTCCGCCGTCATCGGTCATCCGTCATCACGCCATTACAACAGGTAAACGATCGGGAAGAGGAAGATCCACACGAGATCGACGAAGTGCCAGTACAGCGCCACGTTCTCGACCTTCGCGTACCGCGTCGGGCCGTAATTCTTCACGTAGAAGAGCAGGAAGATGAGCGCGATGATGCCGCCGAGCACGTGGAGGCCGTGGAACCCCGTCATCAGGAAATAGGAGCTCCAGAAGCTGCTCGTCATCGGCGTGATGGGCGGGGAATGGCCGAATTTCGCCGCGTACTCAAAGCCCTTGATGACGAGGAAGATCGTCCCCAGGACCGCCGTGAGCATGATCATGTCCTCGCACTTCCCGCGATTCCCCTTCGAGATGTGGTGGACCGCGAGCACCATCGTCAGCGATGAGACGATGAGCACGGCCGTGTTGATGGCCGCGAGGGGCCAGCTCAGGACGTGCTGGCCCGCCTCCGCGAGCTGGGGATTCGCCATGCGGAGCACGACGTAGGCCCCGATGAACCCCGCGAAGAACATGATTTCCGACGCGAGGAAAAGCCACATCCCGAACCGCGCCCGCTCGAAGGCGACGACGTGGTCCTCCGACCCGTGGGCGCCCGCCGCGTGATCCATGATTCGAAGCTCCTGCTTTAGGTCCTGGCCAGTGCGAGCGTACCCAGCAGCCCCGGCAGGTACGCCAGCGACGCGAAGAACAACCGCCGGGCGCGCTCCCTCGACCGCACCTTCGCGAATGCGACTCCGAAGGCGAGGAAGCCGAAACCCAGAAGCGCCGCGCCCGCGAGGTACGCCCCGCCCGCGAGGCCCAGCGAGACCGGCGCGAGGCTGATGAGCACGAGGGCGAGCGTCTGGAGCACCACCTGCCGCGCCGTGCTTCCGCCCTCGGGATCGAGCACCGGCAGCATCGGGTAGCCCGCTCGGGCATAGTCCTCGCGGTAGAGCCACGCGATCGCGAGGAAGTGCGGGAGCTGCCAGAAGAAGAGGACGCCGAAGAGCGCCCACGCGCCGGGCGCGAGGGAGCCGGTCGCCGCCGTCCACCCCATCACGGGCGGGAGCGCCCCCGGGATCGCGCCGACCACCGTGCAGAGCGAGGTGCGCGACTTGAGGGGCGTGTAGACGAGCAGGTACAGGAGGATCGTCGCGACGGAGAGCCCAGCCGTGAGGACATTCACTTTGACCGCGAGGAGGGAGACGCCCGCCGTCGCGAGGATCCCGCCGAACGACACGGCCGTGGCCGCGGGGATGCGTCCCGCGGGGATCGGCCTCCGGCGCGTGCGCTGCATCAGGCCGTCGGCGCGCCGTTCCATCGCCATGTTGAGGACGCCCGCGCCGGCGCAGGAGAGCGCCGTCCCGATCAGGAGATTGGCCAGCTTCACGAAATCGGTCGGCCCGCTGGAGGCAAGGTAATACCCGAAGAGCGCCGTCAGGACCACCATCAAGGTGATCCGCGGCTTGGTGAGCGCGACGTAGTCCGAGATGCGTCCCTGCTCGAGGGCCATCGTGCCCGTGGCTTCGTTCATGCCGGGTGAGGCTCCATCCCCGACGCGGCGGCTCCCGCCGGTTTCGCGGCGCGGAAGCATCGCAGCGTGAGGGCGAGGCAGGTCGCGAGGATGAGCGCGCCCACGGCGACGTGCGAGGTGACTGTCAGGATCCGTCCGACCGGCTGTTCGGCGCTCCGGACCGCCGCCGAGCCGGTGATCGACCACGCCGAGAGGCCGAGGATCACCTGGATCGCGATCAGGCCCATGAGGAGGTGGCCGCCGCCGCGCAGCTTGCTCGTCATGAGGCGCGAGGCGAAGAGCGTCGCGTGGAGCAGGACGAGTCCCGCGCCGACCAGGTGAACGACGATGCCCGCGCCCGTGTGGCGCGTCACGGCGCCCGCCACGAGCTGGAGGAACGCGAAGGCGGTCGTGATGACGCCGATCCGCCGCGCCTCGGCCGCGTGCGGATCGTCGTCCGTTTCGCGCCACGAGGGCCGGAGGAAGAGCGAGAGCGCCACGACGGCGCCGAAGACCACCTGTCCGAAGACCGCGTGGACGATCGCGACGCCCGCGCGTACGCCGGGGCCGAGGTTGGGCGAGAGGATTCTCAGGCCGCCGAGGAGCACCTGCGCGACGATCCCGCCCAGCGCGAGGTACGCCCACATCCGGACCCACGGGCGGTCTTCCGTCTTTCGCACCCAGATGACGACGATGCCGACGAGGAGGGCGACGATGCCCGCGAGGTAGCGGTGATTCTGCTCGATCCAGACGCCGACGCCCGCGTCGCGAGGCAGGAGCCGTCCCCACGAGAGGGGCCAGGTGGGAATCGCGTCGCCGGAGCCGGTGGTCGTGACGAGGCCGCCCGCAAGGATGAGGACGAGGGTCGCGCCCGCCGTAACGAGGGCCAGCCCGCCGGCGCGGCTTGAGCCGCCACGGCGCGGTGTGGTTTCGGCCGGCCGGTCGGCGGCCATGCTAATGACCCGCTTCCGGAGCGGCGGCGCCGCCGGACTCCGTCTGGGCGCGCCAGTCTTTCTGCTCCTCGGCGCCGTACTCGTACGGGCCGTGGTGGACGACCGGAATCTCGTGGTAGTTGTGCTCGGGCGCGGGCGAGGGCACCGTCCACTCGAGCGTGTTCGCCTGCCACGGGTTGGCCTCCGCCGGCTTCCCCTTCCAGATGCTCCACGTGAAGTTGAAGAGGAAGATGAGCTGGGTGCACCCGAGGCAGAGGGCGCTGTACGTGATCATCCGGTTGAGGCCCTGCATGGAGTCCATGGTCATCGGCACGAACGTGTAGTCCGCGTACCGCCGCGTCATCCCCCAGAGGCCCGTGATGTGCATCGGGAAGAAGACCGCGTTGAAGAAGACGAAGGTCAGGAGCCAGTGGATCTTCCCGAGCGTGTTGTTCATCATCCGGCCGAACATCTTCGGGAACCAGAAGAAGATCGCGCCGAAGACGGCGAAGAGCGAGCCGCCGAAGACGACGTAGTGGAAGTGCGCCACGATGAAGTAGGTGTCGTGGATCTGGATGTCGACGGGCGTCGCCGCCATGAAGATGCCCGAGAGCCCGCCGATGACGAACATCGCGACGAACGAGATCGCGTTCAGCGTCGGCGTGTCGAACCGGATCTGCCCGCGCCACAGCGTCCCGAGCCAGTTGAAGACCTTGATCGACGACGGCAGCGCGATGAGCATCGTCGAGACCATGAAGGCCATGCCGAGGTACGGGTTCATGCCGCTGACGAACATGTGGTGGGCCCAGACGATGAACCCGAGCCCCGCGATGGCGGCGATCGAGTAGACCATCGCGCGGTAGCCGAAGATCGGCTTGCGCGCCCCCACCGAGAGCAGGTCGGAGGCCATGCCCATGGCCGGCAGCACGAGGATGTAGACCGCCGGGTGGGAGTAGAACCAGAAGATGTGCTGCCAGAGGAGGACGACACCGCCCGAGTGGACCATCTGCTTGCCGACGTCGCCCGTCTCGAAGAGCCCGCCCGGGGTGAAGAAGTTGAAGCCCATCCGCTCGAAGGTGAGCATCGTGAGCGCCGAGGCGAGGACCGGCGTCGCGATGAGCTGGAGGATCGCCGTGATGAACTGGGCCCAGGTCGTCAGGGGCAGGCGCATCCACCCGAGGCCCGGCGCCCGCATCCGGGCGATCGTGGTGATGTAGTTCACCGCGCCGAGGATGGACGACGTCCCGACGCAGATCATCGCAAGGAGCCAGAACGTCATGCCCGAGCCGCCGAGCGTCGACAGCGGCGCGTAGGCGGTCCATCCCGCCGCGGCCCCCTGGTCCGGGGTATGGAACCCGATGAATTGCGCGATCAGGATGAGGATGCACCCGAGCCAGAAGACCCAGTAGGAGGCGGCGTTCAGGACCGGGAACGCCATGTCGTGGGTGCCGACGTGGAGCGGGATGAGGAAATTGCCGAAGGCGCCGACGAGGATCGGGATGATCACGAAAAAGATCATGATCGTCCCGTGCATCGACGTCAGCATCGTGAACTGTTCCGCGCGTACGGCGCCGTCGCCCCCGAAGAGGATTTTCCCGACGACGGGCACCGGGGTGTTCGGGTGGGCGAGGTTCCAGCGAATGCACATCGCCAGGAGGCCCGCGAGGAAGAGGAAGAAGATGCTCGACCACAGGAACTGCTTGCCGATCACCTTGTGGTTCGTGGACCAGACGTACTTGCGGAAGAATCCGAACTCGTGATGTCCGCCGTCCGCGTGGGCTTCCGTGCTCATGTGGTGCGTTTCCGAATCAGTTCTTCCACTGCTGCCAGAACCACTGCTCTTTCTCGGTCTGGTTCTCGTAGTTGTTCGCGTCGTTCGCCATCCAGAGGTCGTATGCCTTCCGCGGCAGGACGAACATCTGGAAGCTCATCGTGAAGTGGTTCAGCCCGCACAGCTCCGCGCACGTGCCCTCGTACGGGACGATCGTGTAGTCGACGTCGCGCCACGGGACGCCCTTGCGCGTCTCGTTGTTCTGGAGAACCGTGCTCGTGACGCTGTCGAGCGAGGGGCGCATCAGTCCGTCCTGGTACTGGAAGCTCTCGTCGATCGCGACGACCTTCGAGCCGTAATCCCTCTGGAAATCAGCCTCGGATGCCACGAACATCCAGCGGAAATCCCCCTCCCACTTCTTCTGGTAGTCCTTGGGGTGCCAGTCCTTCTGGAACTGGAAGTTGTAGGGCGCCGCGGACTTGTCGATCTTGGCGACGTAGAAGCCCGTGGGCTTGAACCAGACGGCGCCGCGATGGCCCGGCACCGTGTCCTGCTTCACGCGCATCTGGAAGATGAAGAAGCTGTGGATGACGTCGATGGACCGCAGGGGGACGAGCACCGTCGACTCGACGGGTACGCAGAACCGCTTCTGCATGATGACGTCGTCGTCGCCCCCGAACGCGCCGTCGGCCCCCGGCGACCGGAAGTTCCAGTTGAACTGCCGCGCGAAGGCCTGGACGGTCACGACGCCGGGGTCGGTCATCTTCGGGAAGTCGATCTTGGCCTTCTTCCAGGTCGAGAACTGGTAGAAGGCGATGAAGATCAGGATGATCGCGGGGCAGACGGTCCATATGATCTCGGCGGTGTTGTTCCCGTGGGTGTAGCCCGGCTTGCCGCCCGGTCGGCGCCGGTACCGGATGCAGAACCAGAGGAGGAGTCCCTCCACGCCGACGAAGACGACGCCCGTGAGCCAGAGGATGACGGTGTAGAGGTGGTCGATTTCGGGCGCGATCGTCGAGCGGCCGGGCGGAAAGCCCCAGGCGGAATCCTGCGCGAACACCGAACCCGCCCCCGACAGGATCCCCAGCGCGACCAGCGACCCCCACTTCAGGATGCGGGATGGCATCGTTCGAAGTTCTCCCCCGGGTTCGGGCGCGCGCGGCGGCCCGCTATTTCGCCTTGAAGGTGAAGTCCTCGGTCTTCGCGTCCTTGTCGGCGACCGTGACCGATTTCGTTTCCTTGCCGAACTTCTCGTGCCAGAACTCGATCTCGTACGTGCCGGCCGGGAGCTTGTCGATCTTGTACGTCCCGTCGGCGCCGCTCACGGCGAAGAACGGGTGATCGACGACGTGGAGCCACGCGCCCATCCAGGGATGGACGTCGCACTTGATCTTCACGCCGATCTCCTGGACGGTGAACTGCTTCTCCGAGGTCATCCCCTTCTGGCCCTGCCCCTCGTTGAACTCCTTGTTCTGCTTGGGGAGGCCGTGGATGTTGTGCATCGTGTCGTCGCTGTTCTTGATCACGAACGTCTGGCCGACCATGAGCGCGATGATGTGGGGATGGTAGACGCACTTGTTCTGGTCGATCTCGACCTTCGCGTCCGGGGCCTTGAACTTGCCCTTGACGCCCTTCTTGACCCAGACGAAGACGTTGGCGAGCTCGCCGCCGGCGCCCACGACGACGTCCTCGCTGAGGACGTCCTGGTCGCCGCGCTGCGGGCCGCAATACTTGTCGGAGTCGAGCTGGGAGTTGAGCTTCTTGCGCTTGACCGCGCCGTCGAGCTTGACGGTGCCGGAGATCGAGGCCGAGCCTTCCTGCGCCCGGGCGGCCGAGACGCCGGCCAGGACGAAAGCCGCGCAGAGGACGGATGCGAGCTTGCTCATGTCTGCCCTTCTCTTTCCTGGTTAATTCGGGAGCGCCGGGGAGCCCCGGCGGCCACAAGCTACCAACGACGGTCCCCGAAGTCAACCCAACAGCGGAGTCGAAGGCCAACGCGCAGATAGTGGAGCTTCCAGCTCCCCGCTCCCAGATTCCAGCTTCAGAAGTTTCCCGCTCCGAGCCACCAGCCCGGGTCCATGGGGCTCGGGGATTACACGTCGGTCCCGCCTACTTGTTCTCAGACTTGAAGGTGAAATCCAGAGTCTTGGCTTCTTTCTCCCCCACAGTCACCGTTGCCGTTCGGGTCCCAAATTTCTCATGCCACGCCTCGACCTCGTACTTTCCCGCAGGGAGACCTGCGATCCTAAAGGCGCCGTCCAGGCCGCTAACGGCGAAAAACGGATGGTCGAGGACGTGAATCCACGCGATCATCCACGGGCAGCAATCATGGTTCACCGGTATGGCGAATTCCGAGTTGCGAAACGAAACGTCGTAGTGGGCGCCCTTGAGGATGCCCACGTTGAATTGCTGGTTTTGCTTTGCCTGGCCGCGAACGCTCAGGCTGTTGAATCCGGAATTTTTCAATCGTAGCTTCTGGTTCGTGCGAACGACGATCACGCGCGGCGAGAAGAAATAGCCCCGGACGTCCAGCTCCACGGGCTCTTTCGGGGCCACGTAGTGACCCGCAACTGGACCCTTGATGCAAACCATGACATTGGCAAGTTCCTGATTCGACCCGAGGACAACGATTTCGTCGAAAACGTCCTTCCCGTCCCGTCCGGGTCCGCCATGCTTGGCCTGGTCGATCTCTGCATTGAGCTTACGGGGCTTGTAGGCGCCTTCGAACTTGACGACACCGGTGATCGCGGAGCCAGGCTCCTGCGGAAGTGGGGTGGGCCCGGTGAAGCTCACCGCGAGCCACGAGACGATGAGGAGTGGTCGCATGATTGGAACCTTCCTCGCCGTTACTTGGAGTCCGGCTTCGCGCCGCCCTTGAAGACGAAGTCCTGCTTCACGGTCTCCTTGGCGCCGACCTTGACCTGGGCGACGAGGGGCGCCTTGGCGAACCGCTCGTGGCGCGCTTCGATCACGTACTCCCCGGGCGGCAGTCCCGAGAGCGTGAAGGTCCCGTTCCTCTCCGTTACGACGTGGAAGGGGTGCGGGATCACGTGGATGATCGCACCCATCCAGGGGTGGACGTCGCACTTGACGGTGATGTCGGGCTCCGCGACGGGGATCTTGTAGGTGTTCTCGAGCCCTTTCGTGGCCTGGCCGTCGTTGAAGGGGGCGCTCAGCTTCGGATACCCGTGGACGTTGTGCAGGATGTCGTCGTTGTTGTGGATGACGAGCGGCTGGTTGACCATCAGGCTGATCACGTGCGGCTTGTAGAGGCAGCCGACCTGGTCGAGGACCTTGGGCGTGGTGGCAACGGGGAACTTCCGCCGCCCGAGCCCGGATTTCACGTAGACGAGGACGTTGGCCATCGTCTGGCCGTCGCCGAGGACGAGCGTATCCCCCACGACGGCCTCCTTATGCTGGGCCGCGCAATAGGGGATGCTGTCCATGGGGACATTCCCGTCCGGCTTGAGCCATCCCTCGAGGCGGACGGTGCCGGTGATCGTGCCGACGGTGGCGGGATCGATGGGACCCGGATCGGAAGGGCCCGACTGGTCCGCGGTGACGGGCGGAGTGGATTCACCCCCGCCTCCGGAGGGCGCGTCCGATTTTCCGCAGGCGGCAAGCGCGAGGATGACCGTCAGGGGAAGGAGGCGGCGCATCGATCCCTCTCTTTCGTTCGGCGGGTTTCCCGGTCCCAGAACATATCATCGCGTCCCGGCGGGCGCTACTTGCGCGTCACCTCGAACGTGAAGTCGACGGTCGCGGCCTGGCCGGTGACGACCGTGACCTTCGCGACGCGCGGCGCCTTCGGGAACCGCTCGTGCCACGCGGCGATCTCGTAGTCGCCCGGGGGCAACCCCCTTATCGAGTACTGGCCGTCGATTCCCGTTACGGCGAAAAACGGGTGGCTGGAGACGTGGACCCACGCGCTCATCCAGGGATGGACGTCGCACTGCACCGGGATTCCGGTCTCGGGCACGTCGAATCGAAAGGTGTTTTCCATCCCCTTGACCCCCTGGCCCTTGTTGAATTCCGGGGATCGCACGGGCAGGCCGTGAACGTTGTGCATCGTGTCGTCGCCATTGCGCGCGACGAGCGGTTGGGCGGTCATCAGGGCGACCACGTGCGGGACGTACACGCACTTGATTTGGTCCAGGACCACCGGTTTGGTCGGAGTTGGGAAGCGGCGGTTGCCGAGGCCGCTCTTCACCTGGATGTACACATCGGCCAGGGTCTGCCCCGCTCCCAGGACGAAGGCGTCCATCACGAGTCCCTTGGGATTCTGGGCCGCGCAGTACGCGTCGGGGGGCGTGATGAGACGCCGCTGAGGCCGGCCATCCAGTCGGACGGTGCCGACGATGGAGCCGACGGTGCGGGGATCGATCGGGGCCGGATCGGCGGGAACGGTTTGGTTTTCCGATGTCGCGGGCGGCGGAGAGCCGGCCTGTTGATCACAGGCGGGGATCGTTGCGACCCAGCAGGCCAGGAAAGTTGAAAGGAGGAGGCGCATCGGAGCCCTCTCGAATCGGCGGTTCACGCCTTGGCGAACCTAGCGGCGCGCCCGCGCGGCCGCCACCTTCCGGCGCTTTCCCTGGCTCGAAGCTGGGAGCGGGCAGGGGTCGCTTTAAAACAGAAGGGGCTCCAGTCGTCAGACTGGAGCCCCTGTGAGGTGCCTTTGTAGACCTAGAAATCCTCTTCGCCTCCACCCATGCCGCCCATGCCGCCCATTCCGCCCATCCCGCCGGGGCCGCCGCCGGCGCCCGCGGACTTCTTCTCCGGGATCTCGCTGATGAGCGCGTCCGTCGTCAGGAGGAGGGCCGCGACGCTCGCCGCGTTCTGCAGCGCGCTGCGGACCACCTTCGTGGGGTCGATGATGCCGAACTTGAACATGTCGCCGTACTCGAGGTTCTCGGCGTCGAAGCCGTAGTTCGCGTCCTTCGCGTCCTTCACGCGGTCGACGACGATGGCGCCGTCGACGCCCGAGTTGGCGGAGATCTGCCGGATGGGCGCCTCGATGGCGCGCCGGATGATCTCGATCCCCGTCTTCTCGTCCTCGCCCGAGGCCTTCACCTTGTCGAGGGCCCTCGAGGCGCGGATGAGCGCCACGCCGCCGCCGGGGAGGATCCCCTCCTGCACGGCCGCCCGGGTCGCGAACATCGCGTCCTCGACGCGGAGCTTCTTCTCCTTCATCTCGATGTCGGTCGCCGCGCCGACGTTGATCTGCGCGACGCCGCCCGCGAGTTTGGCGAGACGCTCCTGGAGCTTCTCCTTGTCGTAGTCGGAGGTGGTGGACTCCATCTCCTTCTTGATCTGGCCGATGCGGCCCTGGATCGCCTTCGTGTCGCCCGCGCCCTCGATGATCGTCGTGTTCTCCTTCTCGACGACGACCTTCTTGGCCCGGCCGAGCATCGCCAGGTCGACCTTCTCGAGCTCGATCCCGAGGTCCTCGAAGATGGCCTTCCCGCCCGTCAGGACCGCGATGTCCTCGAGCATCGCCTTCCGGCGGTCGCCGTAGCCGGGCGCCTTGACGGCGCACACCTGCAGCGTGCCGCGGAGCTTGTTCACGACGAGGGTGGCGAGCGCGTCGCCCTCGATCTCCTCGGCGATGATGACCAGGGGCTTGCCCGTCTTCGCGATCTTCTCGAGGAGCGGGATGAGGTCCTTGGCCGCGGAGATCTTCTTCTCGTGGATGAGGATGTAGGGATCCTTGAGGTTCGCCTTCATGTCCTCGGGCTCGGTCACGAAGTAGGGCGAGATGTAGCCCTTGTCGAACTGCATCCCCTCGACCCACTCGACGTTCGTCTCGAGGCCCTTGCCCTCCTCGACCGTGATGACGCCGTCCTTGCCGACCTTCTCCATCGCGTCGGCGAGCATCTTGCCGATGACCTCGTTGCCGCCCGCAGCGATCGTGCCGACGTGCTCGATGTCCTCCTTGCCCTTGACCTGGCGGGACATCTTCTTGAGCTCCTCGACGATCCCGTCGACGGCCTTCTCGATGCCGCGCTTGAGCGCGATCGGGTTGGCGCCGGCGGTGACGTTCTTCAGGCCCTCGTCGAAGATGGCCTCGGCGAGCACCGTGGCGGTGGTCGTGCCGTCACCCGCGACGTCGTTCGTCTTGGAGGCGACCTCCTTGACCATCTGGGCGCCCATGTTCTCGTAGGGATCCTTCAGCTCGATCTCCTTGGCGACCGTGACGCCGTCCGAGGAAACCGTGGGAGCGCCCCACTTCTTCTCGAGGAGGACGTTGCGGCCCCTGGGCCCCAGCGTGACCTTCACGGCCCTCGCGAGCTGCTTGACGCCCCGGCGCACGGCCTCGCGCGCCTCCTGTTCGAACGCAATTTTCTTCGCGGCCATCTTCTAATCTCCTGATTCCTGATTCTTGATTCTTGATTCCGGCCTTATTTCTTCCCGTTCTCGAGGACCGCGAGGATCTCGCTCTCGCTGAGGATGAGATACTCCTTGTCGTCGACCTTGACCTCGCTGCCGGCGTACCCGCCGAACAGGACGCGGTCCCCCTTCTTGACCTCGAGCTTCCGGACCTCCCCGTTGTCGAGGATCCGGCCCGTGCCCACCGCCACGACCGTGCCCTGCTTGGGCTTGTCCTTCGCGGTGTCGGGCAGGAGGATGCCCCCCGCCGTCCGCTCTTCCGCCTCGCTCCGCTCGACCACGACCTTGTCCCGAAGTGGTTTCAGCGACGCCATATGAAGCCCTCCCTTGATGACGGTGACCTGGAAGTCCGAATCCGACCCCATGATTCAGCAAACTCGGTGCCAGCCGGCCCGCGAGGGGCGCGATCATAACAACCTGCAATGCAAATGAATAGGGGAACGTAGTCGACGCCGTCCGGGAATGGGGCCAAACTGGCAGGGTCAACTGCCTAGATCGGATCGTGGATCAAGGCCTCCAAAACTCATTCAAAGGGGTCAACGACCAAAGGCATCCCTGAAGTTGGGCCTTGGCTTCCACTCGATTTCGATGTCCGCCGCGCCGTCGGGCGGGATGTCGACCTCGACCGTCACCTCATCGCGGAGGAGATGCCAGACCTTGATCTTGCGGTGTCCCGCTTCCACCCGGTCGATCGTGAACCGGCCCGCGGCGTCGGTCACCGCGTGCGCCGATCCTCGGGTCACCACGAGGCCGGCCTGCATCCAGGGATGGATCGAGCACCGGACGACGAGCCGCTCCTCGAACGGGAAGGCCTTCGAGATGGAATTGCCCCCGGGGAAACCGTCGCTCACCACCGGGTTGCGCTTTCCCTGGATCGTGATGTTGTGCGCCATCCCGTCGCTGTTTTTGAAGACTACCGGCCCCGGCGAAACGATCAACAGCACCGGCGCGAAGAGGCAGCCCTTCTGGTCGAGCACCGGGACCGACCCGGTCCCGAATTCCTCGGACTT